>Ga0172381_10004897_pt1 | contig 13728 bp, 15 predicted proteins | sample Leawel6488metaG_FD_119754 | JGI IMG/M metagenome (GOLD analysis project Ga0172381, IMG submission 119754) | Leachate microbial communities from a municipal landfill in Southern Ontario, Canada - Leachate well 64-88 metaG | ecosystem: Engineered > Solid waste > Landfill > Unclassified | place... | reverse complement strand
TATATAATCAGTCAACTATGTGTCAAGAGTTTGTCATGAGATGACCAATAAATGACATATTTAAGACACATTCTTGGCATATTTTTGATGTCTGCGCTGATTGTTCAAGAACCGTCAGAAATGGGTCTCGTTTAATGGCTTAATACATTGCTTAATCGTGCTATTGTGTGCGGTTGTGAAAGTATCTATGCTATACGGAAAAATAACTGATTAAGGATTTACTGTGGCAAAAAATAAAGTTATTAAATCAAGTACAATAATTAAATCACTCGACACTCCCTCGCGAGATTGTGAGTGGCTAGAATATCTTGGGGAAGAGAGCTTGCGTCTTTATCCGGGAAAGAATGACTGGCGCAAACGATTATGCGTGACCATGCTCAGATGGGCTTGTAATGACGATTCTCTTGAGATACAACAGTTTTGCATGCATTACGGGATACCATATATCACGTTAAAGAACTACGTCGATACATATTCAGATGTTAAGGGTGTGTATGATGAAGTAAAGTTAAGGCTTGCATCTCGCAGACGCATAGGAGCACTTAAGCGTATCTATGATAAAGATGTAGTCTTTAAAGACCTACATACGTATGACCCAGAATGGGTTGAGATTAATGCATATCATGCGCGACTCAAAAAAGAAGTAGAAGAGAGATCCAGCGGTAATCTCATGGTTATTATGGAACGCTTAGATGATGGTGGTCTTAAGGAAGTGGCTAGGCATGAAAAGAAAAACTAGAAAAAAAGGCATGGCCCTAACAGCTAGAAAATCGCTACAAAACATTAAGTATGCCTATGACATACATGGTTTGGATGGTTGTATGCGCGAAATTGAACGTATACTTGAATGGTATCCCGATGGAAGCGAAAGAGCCAACGAAGCGGCATTATGGCTTTTTAATGCTATGAACAAAATTGATACCTGTAAGTCAGATTGTTTTGAGAACCTTGATTCAAAAATTTCCTGCGTTTGTCTATGCAACGATATGTCTATGATTATATCTCTTGATTCTCACTTAGAAGTCGGCAAAGCGTAAACCCTTCATCATACAACAGAACTTCAAAAGAGAACGATATAGTATAGCTGGTCTAGTAGTCAAAGCTTTGTTGGTATATAAACAGCAGTGACCTGTTTAACAGGTTGGTTACGTCTGTGTAAAAACTTGTAAGTTTACTAAGAAAGTCCCGTAACACACAAAAATTCATCTTCGGTATAGGCAGTCGTTAAAGCCCTTCAAAAATGACCCACAACGAAAGTTCTTTTTTAAGTTTACCCAATTACAATAACACTGAGAAAGTAGGCCCGCCGTAGATCCTGATAGTGGTAGGGTGAGGGCAGACAGAGCACGCTACCTAAAAGAGGGGGGCGCGCGGAACTGGGGGGTGTTCCTTAACTAAACCATGCCATATCAAAATAAAATTACTAAAAAGGAAGGCATGGCTCCAGGGTATGACTATAGCTATCTCCTGTCATGTCTTATTTTTCTGTCCAAGCAAATCGTTTTGTGGTTGTTTTTATTCAGCAGCAGGGGGAGGGGCAGGCTCCACGCCTTTGCCCCGACTCCCCCTCTTTTTTCAATTCTTTAGAGGTGTCGGTGAGGAGGGCGTTCCCCTCCGAACAGAGTAGAATAACCTAAAAAGGAAACAATCTTCGCAGTCTTGTGGCTTTCTCCAGAGCTAGTTTTACCCGTTCTTCGGGTGACTTGTCTCTTAGAGACTCAACAAACTTCCGTGCTTCTTTCTCTTTTTCATCCAGTATCACTCTTTTTTGAAAAGACTCGCGTGGCCCGTACGAGCAGCGTTCCTGCGAGGTAGGGCTTAATGAGGCGTCAGCCTCATTGTGAAAGCCGTCCATAGAAAAATGTTTCTCATTCATGGGTTAGTTCTCCTTTTTCTTTTCAGTCTATGTAAAAGAAAACTGAAAGGAAGAGCGAGCGACCCCTGACTTGAGTGGCAGGGGGAGAGAAGCGATAGAAAATGAGAGAAATGTAATTCTCGAATCTTTTTAATAGCTTTATAAGCTTATTCGGTTTTTAAGATTCAAAAAAGACTTTGGAAGCGCCTTTTTTTTGGGATGGGGTGTAAACGTAAACTCAAGTTTTGTAAACGTAAACTCAAGTTCCGTAAAGGCAAACTCAAGTTGACTGTAAACGCAAACTCAAGTTTCGCTGCTGACAAAGCCTGAGTTTTTTACTTCTTCTTTTTTTTAAGAACAACTTTGTTTTTTTCTTGTGTAAAATCCTCCATTACATTTGCTTCTTTAAGCCTTTGCAACTTCTTTTTTAAGCTTCTAGTTGCTTGTCGCGGGTTGCTTTTTTCTGTTTTTGATAGGTTCCCTCTTTTCATTAAAAATTTTCTGTCATACGAAAGGGTGCTTTTTTTATTCACTTGTCTTGCTCTTGTTTGAATTGCCGTAGCGAGCATGATGTCTTCTTCTGGTAGATTAATAGTTCCTCTTGATATTGCCGTTAAGTGATAAGCTCTCTCTTTAAAAACGTCTGGGTCAAGAACCCTAAAACGAACTTTGTCAGGGTAGCCGCGTATATCCTCTTGTTGCTTATTGATGGTTTTGCTTGAGGTAGTTGGCAGGCTCAATAATTGTTGTTTGTGAGTTATTTGATCCTGACCAATTTTAAGCGTTAGAGTAAGTTTTGTGTCTTCAAGTAATTTGCTGTGTTCCCAAAAACGTCTTTTTTCTTGATTTGAAATCCCTGATTCCCGGTCTTCGCTTAAAGTTGGTTTCATGATATCTATCAATGGCGTTAGTGGAGGGGAAAATCTATTTTGACTGCATGCAGAAGCCCAATAAGCAAGAAAGACCTTCAAGGTTGCACCCTGCATCTCCTTGAGATAGGTTCTAAAAGCTTCTTTTGGCATTTTATCTTTTTTACTCATTTTCAACGTGTATTCTAGGCCGACTTCCCCCATAGAAGGAGTGTTGATGCTTGAGATTACTCTATACGTGTCAGTCCCAGGTTTTGGACAAAACAACTTTGCCTTATCTATGAGTTCTGGCAGATAAAAGAGCCTATCCATTAAAATCTGAGTAACTCCGATGTATAAGGTTGGATCAAATTCGTTGCTTTTAAGCTCACGTTCTTGTCCAACTCCTTCACTTGATGATTCGCAGGCAGCTAATAACAGTCGCATAGCCTTCATTCGAGAGAGTGCGTTTTCAGTCCATTTGCGATGATAATCTTCGAAGTTGTGATTCTGTAGTTGTGTGGCAAATTCATTGTGATCGTCAAGCATTTGATTCAGAGCTTCGTATGTCTCCTTATTTATTATTCGTTTTCCCAAAAGGTCATTGAGTCTCATTTTATTAAGAATCTCAACCGTGTCCCCAGGTTTTTGTTTAATGCCATTAATTTCGTTTGGTTCCATATTGCAGTAGGGTTTGCCATCTTTATCCTCAGAAAAAAAACTAGGCCTGGCAATGATTTTTATTTCACTACCGTTGTCTGTTTTGCTGATTGTTGCACAAACTTGTTTTTGATTGGCAGGTATTTTTGAATCTTTAATATTCATTTTTATATAGGCTTCTCTTTAAGCGTTTCATTGCAGGTAAAGGGCTTCTTCAGATGTCATTATTGCCTCTTCTTCTTTATAGGCCGAGCAACTATCAACAGTATCTTTATGAGTTGATGGAGTTTTTGGTTCTTGTTTTTCGACTAACAACCAAGATGATGTATTTTTAAAATAAAAATTTATAGTTCCTTCTTCTCCATCCCTATTTTTTTTAACAATCAGCTCAAGAGCGCGTGGCTTCTCCTTATCACCATAGTCGGCACGATAGACAAAGATGATGATGTCAGAATCTTGTTCGACTGAACCTGATTCGCGCAAATGTCTTAATTCTGGTCTCTCAGCATTATCTGCCTCCCGGTTTAATTGTGATGCTAGAATAATTGGTATGTTTAAGTCGTTGGCGGCTAACTTTAGGCTTCGAGTGATCTCGCTAACGGCGTTAACTCGGTTGGTTGTGTGAGTTTTGCTAGTTATAAGCCCTATATGGTCAATGAAGATTACTTCTTGGTTAAATTCTTTATGTATTCTTTTAATATTATCGAGTAAAAAAAATACATCTGCATTACGTGGATCATCAGTAATAAAAATGGAAGATTCAGCAATGGTAGCATGGGCTATAACGATAGCATCCCATTCCTTCTCGTCGAGTTCTCCGCGTCTGATTTTTTTTACACTAATACCTGTTAAAAGAGAAATAAGGCGGTGAGTTAACTGTTTAAGGCTCATCTCTAAACTAACTAAAAGGACTTTGCGGTGTTGTTTAATGGCTATGTTGATTATGAGATTAAGAATCACCCATGTTTTTCCCATACCCGTACGTCCTGCTATGGTGATTAATCGTGAACCTTCAAGACCATCTAAAAGGTTATCAAGAGCTTTATAACCCGTTGGAATACCCGATAAAGAAAATTCTTTTTTTGCGCTATAATTACTGAATTTTTCGCTAAGCACTTGTATGTAGTTATTCTGTTTTAAGAGTGTTCCGATCTGTAAATCACGTGCTTCTGTTTCTGGCGTCAGTTTCTCATTTGATGGATTTGTTTTGTTCACTTCAGCGATAGCAAGCCTATTACTTTCGTAGGTTATGTTATCTTGTGTTGTTTGGTATTTATCGAGAAGTGTTTGCATTCTGTCGTTTAACGTGTCTCTTATATCAAAAAGAGAATCGATGTCTTTATAGTCAATCTTTTCTGCCTTACAAATTCCTGCGATTTTGCGTTCGACAGTTTTCATTTCCAAATGAAGCCAGAAAAGTACACGCTGAGCTTTATAAAGCTCGAAATTTTCTGGTATATGCTTTTCAGCTGAAACAATTTTATATTTTCCGCATATGGCTTTTGCTTTTTCTCTATGTTCTGGCGGAATTAACAAAACAGCACCATCAAACCCTGCGCCTAGGGCACAAAGCTCTTTGAATGCTTCTTTTTTTCCAGCTTCGGGAAAAGCCACTAGGCAGGTCTGCGCTGTGTCATTCTCGTCGATTTCAGTCTTTACGCTCGGTTGCAATTCATTTATTGTGGTAGTCACTACTAGTCCTTAATCGGCTAAATTTGCTGCACTATTGTTGCTTACTGAACCTGCTTGGTAATACCTCATCACAGTTCCTACATTCCTATGAGTAGTCATCTGCATCACATCACCAAGAGGCTTATTCATTCGGCCACAGGTTGTCACGAACCCCGAGCGGAGCGAATGTGCCCCAAACTGGCTTTCGTCATACCCTGCCTTTTTGAGCCTTCGTTTAATAATTCGATAGATATCTTTTGGTAACAATTCGCCTTTAATGCGCCCACCTCTTGTGATTGATCTAAAAATGGGCCCTTCGGTAATCCCTGACACAGTAAGCCATTCTATTAAAGCTCTAGCTGCGCGGCCGTTAACAGGGACAGGATGCCCCTTGCCTTCTTGGTCGGTTTTAGACTGAGGAATGGTATACACGAATTCGTTCTCAGGAGTTTTTACCAAATCTTTCATGTTGGCAGTCGTTACTTCAGAGCGTCTACGCCCACCACTGCCCCAGGCGAACAAAAACATGGCTTTATCTCTAATATCTATGGGGTTGTTTCCTTCGCACTCATAGAGAATATCGTCGAGGATGTTTTTGGTAATTGCCTTGCCGGCTGGCTTACTTGAACCGTATTTCTTCGTTAATTTTTGAAGAAGCTGTGTGATCTCTTTTGAGTGGGTCGGATTTGGCCATCCAGCTAAATCACAGAAAACTGAAAGTGAAGCAATACGCCGTTTGACGGTAGCCAGTTTATGGGGACCAAGCTTCCCTTTAAATCCCTGTTCGACTAACTTTTTGTCCATATCAGCATCTTCAAAACCTTCCACATGCTGAATGATATAGGTAATAACCTCTTTTTCACCAATAGGATCTTCAAAGGTAAATCCTATAGCGCTCAAGAATGCCTGCCAATAAACAAGATCTCCTTGATGGGCTATACGGGTATTTTCTGACGAGTACTCCTTTATGATCTCCATAGCCCTGCTGGTTGAGCGCTCGCCCAATAGCTTAAGCACTCCAAGCCCACCCGGTTCGATTTCTTGTTCAGGAACATGCTTTTGTAGTTCAGGACTCTTTCTTATTAAGGAAAAAGGAAGGAGCAAATGAGATGGACGGATGAGACAGTTTTGCTTAGAGCTTACCTCGTCGTAGATTTCACCCCAGACAGCATTTGGCAGTGAAACAGTAGAAATATTATCTTTATCGACTGGTTTACCAACTCTCTTTGAAACAGCAGCATAGAGCTTTTCATCTTCTTCGGCTTTTGACTGCAACATAAACTTCAAGATTTTTGTTTCTTCTTGAATATGCTCAGTCTCTGCCTTAATAATTTCTTCTTCGTACTCTATAATCTCTTTTTGAAGCTTTTTATCTTCCATTTTCTCCCTTTCTGATCTCAAAAACATGAATTCCGATCAGTAGTATACCATGATTATTCCATGAGGTCTATATGTGAACAATATAGCCCATAACTATTCTAACCCACTATCTCTACATGATCAAAAAGGACGCAACCGGGAATCTTAAAAAGGCAAAGGCTTTCTTTTGAGGCTTTTAAGCAAAAAAATCCCCCTAGATTCTTTCGGCTAGGGGGATAAGCAGACGTATCTGCAAGCATACGGCTAAGTATGCGGGGGGAAGTTAACAGAATAGATTATGGTAAATTCTCACAATCCATTCATGAACCCAATAGAGCGTTCCATAACCCCATATTGACATTCCTGTACCGCATCGGACGAATGTCCCGACGACAAACCACAGAAAAAGTATCCAGTAGATCCAGATTCCATTGAGTCCAACGAGTTCATATTCCTCTTTCCTGTAGCGAGCTATAAGCTTTCTGATGCCATAATAGGCTACAAAAATAAGAAATAATATTAACTGGTCGCAGAATGCCTTTAGAGGGCTTATTATGGGAGCCAAAGACATGCTCCAGCTGCAACGCCTGCTAAAATAGCAGCTCCTTCAATGCCTGATAGAAGCGCAGGCGCTTCAATAGCAACAAGAGGATCGGCTGCAATTAAAGCTGCCAAAGATGCAATGCCTGCTGCTTTTGTTGCGTTATATGCCCATATAGCTGCTATAGGGCCACCGCCTAAGCCTTTAACGTGAGCTTGAAGCATGAATTCACCGCGGTCAGTTTGAACAGCACTGATAGCGACATGCTTGAGTACTTCCTCAACTTTATCGGCAGGAATATCGCGTATGAGTTGATCTACGTTATGTTTTTCGATAGGAATTAATTTCCCCTCTAAGTTCATTACCCATTTATTATTTTGGTAATAAAAAAATACTTGAGAAACCTTCATTTCCCTTTGTTGAATACAGGTACTGTCGCCAGCTTGAGCCAATGAAACACTTGCAAGAAGAGCAAGTACAAACTGTTTATTCATGATAATCCTTAGAAGTGAATTTTAAACAACGTGTTTGCAGAGAGCATCCCGGACCCCCCGGCAGTTGCAAACATACCGTAACGCAACATATCACACTAATTCACTCTTAACAAGGGTTGTTGCTATTTCTGAACCTCGGCCTGAATGAACCGGATCATCTTGACCATATTTTGCTGGGAAGCTCTCTTATTCTTTTTGAGAAAGCGATTGAGAGCAATATAAGACACCCCTACTTCACGAGCAAGTTTGGGCAACGTAATAAACTCTTCTTTTTTATTTTCTATCATAAACGTAAAGAATAGATTTCTTAGCTTTTCATACTCAAATGGACTACAGATCATACTAGACCTCTTTTATCTATAAAGTTACACAGATGACTCTCTATAGTAATGTATTATCTCTTTTTAACAAGAGAAGTCTTTTTTGATGCCAAAAAGCTCAGTTTGCGGTATGCTTAATAAGGCCACCAGATCAAGCAATTGCGCATATTTAGGCAAATAATTATAACAATGATACAACTCCGCGATTATCAACAAGAAGGGCTTCAGGTAGTTGAGAAAGAATTTTCTTCTGAAGTCTTTAGACAACTGATAGTTCTACCCTGCGGGACTGGTAAAACTATTCTCATGGCAGCCATCGCCAAGCTCTATAACAAGAAAACTCTTATTTTGACACACCGAGAAGAGCTCATTAGCCAGACCACGAAAAAGGTGCGTCTTTTTTGGCCTTACGCCTCTCTTGGTATATGCAAAGCGCAACGCAACAGTATCCAAAAACAAATTGTCATTGCATCGGTTCAAACAAGCTCTAAACCTAAGAGATTACATCAACTACAAGGTCAAGACTTTGAGATTCTTCTGATTGATGAAGCGCATCATGCAGCGGCAGCAACGTACAAAAAAATAATCACGGCGCTTGGGTTTAATCAAACAAATACCAAGCTTCTTGTTGGTTTTACCGCTACTCCCACAAGAAATGACAAGAACCAGCTTGGTGATGTTTTTGAAAAAGTGGTTTTCATGCGCTCTATATCAACCATGATCAAAGCAGGATACCTATGTCCAGTATTTGGTAGGAAAATACTTACTACAACCTCCCTGGACCACGTAGCCTCTCGTATGGGTGATTTTATATCAGGCCAGCTTTCAAACGCAGTTAACACTCCTGAAAGAAATGCCTTCATTGTACAAAAATACCAGGCCTATGCCTCATCGCGTAAAGGTATTGCATTTTGCGTTGATGTTCAGCACTGTAAAGATTTAGCGGCTGCCTTTAGGGCACAGGGAATTAAGGCAACAGCTATTTGGGGGGCAATGCCACCTAAAGACAGACAGCGTGTGCTTAAAAATCTAAAGAAGGGAACCATCAGGATTGCCGTATCGTGTGGTGTGCTTACCGAAGGTTTTGACGAGCCATCAATCGACGTCATAGTCATGGCACGACCAACAAAGTCGCGTGGTTTATATATCCAATGTGTTGGTAGAGGATTGCGTTTGTCTATGGGCAAATCTGATTGTCTTGTTCTTGATTTTGCTGATAGCGGCCACGATCTTAACAGCCTCATGTCTTTGAGCAAAGCAATTCCTGAAGCGCCTGTCGTGGTAGAAGAAAAGGAAAAGCGCATCCAAGAGAAATCCCCAGAAAAAATATCAGCTCGCGTTGTTGAACTCTATGACAAGGAGTTTGATCTTCTTGGACAAACAAGATTCCTCTGGGTTGCACTGGGAGACGACGAGTATTCCCTGTCAGATGATGAGCATAATGAGATCGTTGTTCGTCCACAGGGGAATAGTTATAGTGCTTCACTGTATTCTAAAGGCCAGGCGGCAAGTATAATTTCAGAACCTCTACCCCTTGATTACTGCCAGGGAGTATGTGAAGACTTTGCACGCATGCACCTCAAGATTAAATATGCTGACACGAGTGGACAGTGGTTGCAGGGAGCGAATCACATGCCACCTACGCAAGCCCAGGTAACGTTTTTAGCTAAACATGACATGTCTTGTAAAGGAATGAGTAGAGCAAGGACCTCGTTTGAAATACGCAAGGTAATAGCACTACAAAACAAAGAGAGACGTATCCACAGTAATGACCCGATTACCCTACCTCAAAAAGAGTTCCTCGAACATTATGGCATTCCTACAGAAGGCTTATCTAAAAGAGATGCCATGTCATTGATAAGAGAGTTAAAAGGTAACCAAGCACGTTAGCTTTGTTGGACTTCTTTTGTTCGAGACATAATGGCATAGATCTGTGCTGATTGGTCAAGAACGGTCAGGAATGGATCCCGTTTAATAGCATCAAGTATTACTTGTTGTTCCGTTTCAGAAAGAGAGTTGAACTTCTCGGTATATTCAGCAATCTGCTTTGCGTTAACATCAGCCTTTTCTTTATCAGCCTCAATATTCTTAGTAGCCGGGACATATGCCTCTTTTACCTTCTTCACCTGCTTAAAAACACAGATCGTTGTCTCAGCGTTATAGTCAAACTTGATAAAAAGATCAGTCTTCTTATTTATCTCATTAATACCTGGTCTAATAAAGCGTAGGATATCGCTCGGGAAGTAATTTTGAGCGCCACGTCTTTTTTCAAAGGTCAGTTTCTCTGCCAAGGCTTGAATGTTGATTGCCCACTCCCTGCGTTCCTTAAAGCTCTTTACCAAGATTTCATACAGACGAGCAGAAGATGTCTTATGGAGTTTCTTGTACTGCTCAAAGTCAATAAGCTTATAAAAGGTCGTTTCGTTGAGCTGTTTCACGTACGACTCATTGAATTTAATGGTCAACTCGCTTGATTTTGGGCGAAGGGAAACCTCATCAATAATATGAAAGTATTTTACGCTCCGATCTTCGCCATCATAAAACAACCCATCAAAGTTAATCGATAAGGCATTCCATTTTTTGAGGGCAAGCATGACACGACTAAACTTATTCTTACCAAAATCTTTCACCCCATAAAAGACGTTCTTGGCTATCTCATAACGAGAGGTCTTAAGAGAATAGGTATCCTTTTCACGACAGAGTTTATAAAGCAAAAAATAAAGAATGATCTTGTCGAGGTGTTTTGGTAGCCCTAACGGACTTACAATCTCGTACTTACCGTGAGGCTTTTCAATAGAGAACGTAGTTGCCTTGTTTTTACGGTCCAAAACCCACAACGGATATTCCAGAAAATTGATATCCTCTTTGATGATTTTTTTATCTGCTTCCACTCACTTACCTTTTTTTTACACTAGGGGTAGAAAAGAGACTCCCACGAATATAGCCATTATTTATATAAGAAAAACAGCTTTATGCAATTTTTCTTACTCTCGCAAAAAAACCCTACTAAAAACACTATAATAAGTGGAGACGTTTTGGTGTAACATTGGAGACGTTTTGGTGTAATAATGGAGACGTTTTGGTGGAGAACTGGAGACGTTTTGGTGTAATCACCATCTGGATTTGCTTATCTGATCTCTATTCCCAGACCCTCTAGAGAGTTATTAGAAAGTATTAGAAAGTATTAGAGAGTTGCGCGTACGCGCGCGAGAGATAAAAAAGCCTAAAAAAGAATGTTTCTAAGTTGGGTTACTTTTTTCCCAAAACAAAACACTCTTTTTTGAGGTCTCTACAGGTCGCTTCTTTTTGTGAGTTTTTCAACAATAAAAGAATTGAGGCTCATCTTTCTTTCAGCAGCTTCTTGTACTAAGCGCTTGTGGTCTCTTGGTGAAAGCCTAATGTGAAGATTGCCTGAAAAAGGCTTCTCAGGTTCTACGCCACGTTTTTTGCACCAGTCGATATACGTGTCTATGGAATCTTTAAAGGCTTGGTCTATCTCATCAACAGTTTTCCCTTGGAAGGTAATAACTGCCCTTAATCCAAGCACATCTCCATGAAACAAGCGTGCTTCACTGTCATAAACTACTTTTCCAACGTAACCATTATATTTCATCATAGGTAATCCCCGCATTTTCTAAGAACCTTCTTACCGACTTTACTGACCCTTTGTCAGCATCTGGACTAGGATGAGGTCTATGAAAAACAGCTTCTTCGCCGTTTAATTCTATAGCCACCCGAGATCCCCTTCCTTCACTTACATCGGCACCAAGATGTATAAATAAGTTTTCTATATCACCCCACCGGATATTCGAAGGTATAGGCTTTGTAAAGATCGCCTTTAAGGTCTTTTTATGTTTTTTATTCACTACTCTGACTCCTAAAAAGGTGGTATTTAGGTCTCAAGGTACCACAATGTGGTTGCATATGCAAGTCCCATAATTCATTCCTAAGTGTCTCGCAGTAAACTATTGATTAATAAGCAACAGAAAGAATAAAATGGATATTAGGTGGGCTCTAGCTATGGGATTAGGACTGTTTTTTAGGAGGTTAATTGTATGATAAGGAAATTGCTCGTTGCTTGTTTGTTTTTATTAAGCACGACAGCACTTCGATCGTCGGTTTATATTGCTAATTTTCTTAATAACACGAGGCAAGATCTTCTTGTTGAATATGGAACCCCAGCTAACATTTTTGCCGATATTGGTCCTAATCCAACTGATCCTCGATGTGCAAATGATGCTCAAACAGCACTTTTACACCAGGGCATTTACATAAATTTTCGTAAAAATGCAGGGTGGAATGTGTTTTTACGAAGTGGAGTGTCATTCCCCTTTATTGGCGCATATATTCCCTCGTACAATAATCCATATCCACATTTAAGTCATGAGCAATGGATTAAACAACTTGAAGATGAAAGGGCCGGTTTTGGTGGTATTACATTGAGAAGCGGCATGAACGGTTCTTTTTTTGATGTTGGAGAAATCGCCTCAATAGCAATACTAGATGGATATCTTTATAAGCGTACTGGCCCGCAAAAGCATGTATTAACTAAGGTTTTTAATGAAAAGCTGCCCGATGGAGCGCGATATGTTCTTGAAGTAAGACAATGTTCGGACGAAATATATGGCCCAGATGAAATGACGCGGGCAAATAGAGGGGTTCTTCATACGACTGGGTCAGGTCATTTTAGAATCAATTCAAATGCTTTTGAGGTTGTTTTTACTAAAGTTTAAGAAGTCGATCTTCTAAAGAAGGACAATGGCTGCCGGGAAAAAACCGGCAGCTTCTTTTTGGATGTTATCGCTTACATGCTTTTTCGAGCTGTTCAAGTATCCACAAATTTCGTGATATTGAACCAATACGCTCTTTTCTTTTTTCATCAACTTTATCCATAAGCCATTGAGGTATTCTTAGAGTAAGACGATGATCGTCGCTCATTTCTTTTTGTGGTGTCTTTTCTCCTGCAAAGGTACCACCCTGCGCAATAAATTTCTGAACCTTATCCTCTCTTTTTTCGAATGTTGTTTGCTTTGACATCACGACAGGTTTTACTAGTTCTTTTAGTGCCATTTTAGTGTCCCTTCTTTATGCCATTAATTTGTCATAATGGCGTGTTTTTGATGTCAAAGTGACATGTTTTTTATGTTTTAAAGATGTCTTACTTTTTCCGAATACAGCGTTATGCAAGGCCTTTATCTCCCCTATCGCCTTCTCATCGCCGCCAACCTCTACTACACCCATGCCTTCAGCGGTAGCGTTTGAAAATGCCTTTCTTAGGGCAACGGTAATAGGTAGAAGAGTTAACCCTTCAGCTTTGGCCAAAATCTCCATAGCTACTTCGTTATCTTTTCCTCTTGTTCCACCACAGTTAATAAAACAATAAGAGATGAGTTTTGGATTTAATATTTTTGCTTCTTCAACGAGAGCAGAAACTTTTGAGATGGTCCAAATGTCGAAGCTTTTTGGTTGGAACGGTACTAAGAAAATATCTGAAACGGTTAAAGCAGCCCGCAAGCTTGAAGTATCTCTTCCTCCGCAATCGATGATGATGTCATCATAATTGTCGGATAACTTCTTTACCTCGGTTCTTACAGCAGTTGCTTTCAGGCGTATCGTAGTCCATGGTGTGTTAAGACCTAGCCCAATACGGTGATCAGTCCAATCTCCTGCAGTACCCTGCTCATCACCATCAACGAGAAGGACTTTGTTGCCGCTCAGTGCTCTCATAACGGTAAGGTTTGTTGAGACAAGCGACTTCCCAACGCCACCCTTTATGCCACCGACAGTTATTATCATGAGCATTACTCCTCTTTTTTATTGTGTCTTTTTTGTTTCATAATTCTGTCACTACAAGACATATATAATCAGTCAACTATGTGTCAAGAGTTTGTCATGAGATGACCAATAAATGACATATTTAAGACACATTCTTGGCATATTTTTGATGTCTGCGCTGATTGTTCAAGAACCGTCAGAAATG
>Ga0172381_10004896_pt1 | contig 13730 bp, 13 predicted proteins | sample Leawel6488metaG_FD_119754 | JGI IMG/M metagenome (GOLD analysis project Ga0172381, IMG submission 119754) | Leachate microbial communities from a municipal landfill in Southern Ontario, Canada - Leachate well 64-88 metaG | ecosystem: Engineered > Solid waste > Landfill > Unclassified | place... | reverse complement strand
ATGGCTGCGATTATTTAATTGCCGCTAATATGGATACGGAATTTGATCAAAACTGGCTTAAGGAATTAGTGGCTGCGTTAGATAATAATCCCTCAGCGGGTGTGGCTCAATCACTAATTCTTCTTTATCCTCAAAATGATAGTGATCGGGCTGACCCTAAAATAAATACGACCGGCAATCTGATCCATTTCTTATTTTTCGGCTTTACTAATAATTACAATATTAAAAAGTCAGCTGTAGTTTTAAATGGTTATCCAGAAATTTCCGGCTATGCTTCCGGCTGCTCTTTAATTATTAAAACAGAATTATTTAAGGCGATCGGCGGTTACAATGAAGCTTATTACATGTATCATGATGATCTCGATATTAGTTTAAAAGCCCATCTTCTTGGGTCAAAGGTGATTCTCGCTCCGCAATCTATTGTTTGGCATAAATATGAGTTTACTCGCAGTGTTAAGATGCTTTATTATATGGAACGGAATCGCGCTCTTAGTTTTTTGGCTTTTTATCCAATTTATATTTTAATTTTACTGAGCCCTTTTTGGCTTTTAATGAGTTTGGGCATGGCTTTATATTCAATCATCGGCGGCTGGTTCGGTACGAAATTAAAAATTACCGGTTATTTTTTTACTCCGCGCGCTTGGCAGCTCGTTGGTCAAATTAGAAAACATTACCGCAGCTTAAGAAAACAGCCCCTAAAAAATATTACTGATTCTTTTGTCGGTAAGATTGAATTTCAAGAAATTGCTAATCCAGTTTTAAAATATTTAGTTAATCCAGTTTTTAATTTATACTGGCAATTAATCAAAAAAATCATCTAATATGGAACTCTCAATTATCATTGTTAATTTTAGAAGTAAGGCCAAACTAATTAGCTGTTTAGATTCAATTTACCGAGCTAACTTAGCTGATATAAGCTATGAAGTAATTGTGGTGGAAAATAATTCTGGTGACGATCTTTCGGATTTAACGGCTAAATATCCCGGTTTAAAAGTAATTGTCAGTGAACGCAATCTGGGAATGGGCGGCGGTAATAATCTTGGTATTAAAAATTCTTCCGGCCGTTTTATCTTAATTTCTAATCCCGATATTGTATTTGAATCGGATACTATTAAAAAGCTTTTTCATTATTTAGCAATAAATTCCCAGGCTGGCTTGGTCGCTCCTAAATTAGTTAATCCTGACGGTTCACTTCAACTTTCTTGCTTGAAATTTCCTAAGCTCTATATTCCTATATTACGCCGCACTTCAATCGGCCGTTTCTTTAAGAAGCAGCTCGACTATTATTTAATGGCCGAGGCGGATCATGATTTAGTTCAATCAGTTGATTGGGTTTTGGGTGCTTGTTTTATTGTTAGACGGGCTGATTTAGAAAAAAATAATAAATTATTTGATGAGCGCTATTTTATGTATTTTGAAGATGTTGATTTATGCCGCCGGACTAAGCACCGTGGTCAGGAAGTTATCTACTATCCAGAAGTCAAAGTTATTCACAATCACATGCGTCAGAGCGCTATGCGTCCTTGGTATCAGTCGCTAATTCGTGATCGCGTGGCTCGTGAGCACTTGAAATCCGCTTTTAAATATTTTAGTAAATGGAAAAATATAAAATAATTCGTTTTGTCAGCTATTGGCAGACGGAGCAATAACTATATGATTCAGATTAAAAAAGCGATTTTGCCGGTGGCGGGGTTTGGTACCCGTTTTTTACCAGCTACTAAAGCTCAGCCTAAAGAGATGTTACCGGTCGTTGATAAGCCGGTTATTCAATACTTAGTTGAACAGGCGGCTGATGCCGGTATCAGCGAAATAATTTTTGTTACTGGTCGTGGCAAGCGGGCAATCGAGGATCATTTTGATTATTCTTTTGAATTATCAAAAACTTTAGTTGAAAAAAATAAGATGGATTTGGTGGCTAAAGTAGAGGCGATTGAACACCTAGCTAAATTTTCTTATGTTCGTCAAAGTATTCCTTTAGGCGATGGCCACGCCATTAATTGTGCGGCTCATTTGGTTCGTGATGATGAACCGGTTCTGATCATGTTTGGCGATACCCTTTATGATGCGCCAATTTCCCCAGTAAAACAGTTGATTGATGTCTACCAAAAATATCAAGCGCCGATTGTGGGGTTAGCGGAAGTTGAAAAAAAAGATCTTAACAAATTTGGTGTCATGGGCGGTGATGATTTAGGTGGTGGCGAATATCATATCAAGAGTTTTGTGGAAAAACCAAAAATTGATGAAGCGCCTTCAAATTTGGTGGCGGTTGGTTTGTATATTATTACTCCCGCTGTTTTTGCCATTCTTAAAAATATGAAAACTGGTAAAAGCGGTGAAATTCGTTTGGCCGATGCTTTTAACTTAATGTTGGAACAGCAACAGCCGATTTATGGTTTGAAATTGAAAGGGGAATGGCTTGATACTGGTAACAAATTTAATTTTATTAAAGCTACCTTGAAATTAGGCATTAAAGACGCGGAAATCGGTGCCGATCTTAAGGAATTAATTAAAGATATGGCGGCCGATCTTTAGATATTTTTTAAAATAAAAAAACCAGCTCTTATAAAGCTGGTTTTTGTTTTTCTTATTTTTTTTATTTCAAGGATAATTTATATAAGCCGCTTTGTTGGCCAATAATTTCTGAAAAGTATAAGATGCTATTTTTTTTGTTAAGATGTAAAGAGGATAGATTGTTTCCTTGCCAGAGGACCGTGACATTATTACCCTCGTTAGTCATATCAATAGTACCGATTTCTTTGGTTGTGGCATATATCAAATAATTATTTGAGCTCCAAGCCAAGGAATTAATTTTTTGGCTTAAACGGGTAAGGAAATATGATTTAGTTTGTGATAGGTCATAGATATAGATTTCCGATTCGGTCGCGTAAGCTAATTTATTGTTATCAAGCCATTTCATAACGGTTATGTCTCTGATAACGTCAACGATTAGTTGGTCTTTGGTGTCGGTTGATAGCAGATAGGCAATTTTATGTTCCCTATCTATTAAAATCGGGGTGTTTTCGTTATCGGTATAAAAATAAAAATTGTGAGAATTTAAAAGGTCGGCGGAATTTAAGAAAGTTTTATTTTTAATATCGAAATTTTTTATTTCGGTCTTACCTTTATCGGAAACAACGATGAATAAGTTGTTGCCAGTGGCATGGTAACTTAAGATGGTTCCTTTAGCCTGAACCACTGATGATGCTTTAGTATCAAAATTAAAAATTGCCAGATTATTTTTAGATAAATAGATTAGTCGGTTGTCGGTTAATTGTGATTCTTCTATTTCGCCAATGGTATTTTTAAGATTAGTTTGACTGCCATCGTCTAGATTTATTAGCCTTGAACCATCGCATAATTGTTTGCCGTCAATTGACCAATTAGCTTTTTTTGAAGTAGTAGTGCCGATACTTTGTTCGTTTTTTAAATTTATTAGCTCACCGCTTTTTTCTAGCCAGGCATAATCGCCGTCAGCGGAATAACTGATTGGCTGGGCGGTGGTCGTAAAGACGCTCAGAGGCAAACTTTTTTTAAATAAGACGATATCTTCTAAGAAAGTGGTTTGTTCTGGATTAACTCGCAATTTCTTCTCATAAGGCCAATAACCATCTAAATTAAAGGTAATAGTATATTCTCCGGGTAGTAGATTTTTAATCTTGGCTGGTGTTGTCTTAGCTTTTTGAGAATCAAAAAATGGCAGAACGGAACTAATCTTAGTTTCACTGGTAATTTTAATTGTCGCTCCTTTAGGACTGGTATCTAAAGCTAAGGTACCAGTTTTAAGTAAAATTTTATTCAATCTGAGCGGCCAGCTTAAGTTAAAACGATAGCCGGTGGCATAAAGTGATAAGGTTATGGTCAGAATAACAAACAGAAAGACGAAAATTTTGAATAATACGCCGCGAGTTTTTTTGGTCATAATAATTTTTAATTTACCCTTTCTATTTTAGCGCCGATTTTTTGCAAGCGGGTTTCTAACTGTTCATAACCGCGGTCAATCTGATAAATATTATCAATCTCGGTGACGCCTTTGGCGATGATGCCGGCGATAACCAGAGCGATACCGGCTCTTAGGTCAGGACTCATCAGATGTTTGCCATATAATTTTGTCGGCCCTTGAACGACGATGCGGTGTGGATCGCACATGGTAATGCTAGCCCCCATCTGTGATAACATATCGGTCCAGATTAAACGCCGATCATAAATAGTTTCGTGAATTAGGGAGGTGCCATGAACCTGGGTCATTAGCACCACGTAAGGTGATTGCAGGTCAGTAGCAAATCCAGGATATTCGTGGGTTTTGATATCATGAGCAATTAAACGGCCGCTTTTTTTAATTTTGATCCAGGTTTTGCCAATTTCAAAATTAACGCCGATTTTTTTAAAGATGGCGAGCAGGGTCATAATATGTCCCGGATTGCAGTGGGTAATGGTAATTTCGGAATTAGAAGCCGCTGCCAAAATAGCGAATGATCCGGTTTCAATTCGATCCGGAATAACATTAAAAGTTCCCGCCTTAAGTTTATTAGCACCAATAATGGTGATAGTTGGTGAACCGGCCCCCCTAATCTTAGCGCCTTGTTTATTTAGATAATCAGCTAAGGCTTCAATTTCTGGCTCCATAGCGCAATTTTTCAAAATAGTTTTTCCGGGAATAATGGCGGCGGTCATAAGCATACTTTCAGTGGCGGTGACGCTGACCAGAGGGAAGAAGTAATCGGCTGGAGTTAATTTTTTAGCTTTAATAATATAGAAATGGCCGTGATCTTCGTTGATTTCGGCGCCGAAGGCTTTGTAACCCTCTAAAAATAAATCAATCGGTCTGCCGCCCGCGCCGATAACGCAACCGCCGGGATGAGGAAATTTTACTTGACCGAAACGAGCTAACATTGGCCCGACAAACATAATTGAACCACGGAATTTATCCGCCATTTTTTGTTCCAATTGGGTAGTTTTTATTTCCTTGGTATTTATTATCACACCGCCTTTTATTTTGGAAACTTGAGCCCCGAGTGACTCCAGCAGTTCTAAAGAACGGTCGACGTCTTCGATATTTGGTAAATTTTTAATAGTAATTGGTTCTTCCGATAAAATCGCGGCCGGAATTATTTTTAAAGCGGAATTTTTAGCGCCGCAAACGGCAATTTCCCCCGACAGTTTTGTTCCACCAGTAATGACGAATTTTGGCATAACTATGCTAATTAATTATATATATGTACTTTTACTATAATCTATTTATTGACATTTTTCAAATATTTGATAATATAAGGAGGTATCTTAAGCCGATTACGGCAGCGCCCTTTGCCTATTGGCTATTTTTATTCTTAAATTAGTAAAGATTCTATGAAAATTGCTATTATAAAAACTGGTGGTAAACAATATCGAGTCAAGGAAGGTCAGACCATTAAAGTGGAAAAACTGGAAGCTGAAGCTGGTGCTACTGTAAAATTTGACACTTTATTAGTATCCGATGAAGAAGCAGCGAATTTAGAACTCGGTACTCCATCTTTAGGCGAGAAAGTTACCGGTGAAGTAATTAAAACTGCCAAGGATGACAAAGTTACCGTTGTTAAATACAAGAGTAAGACTCGCCACAAAACGACAGTTGGTCATCGCCAAATTAAGACCGCTGTTAAGATTACGGCTATCGCTTAATTGAAAAATATTTTTAAATAAAAAATCCGCGGTTGCGGATTTTTTTAATTCAAAAACGTAAGTTATTTCATTTCATTCCGATATTTAAGGGCAGTTGAGAGGGTCATTTCATCGGCGTATTCTAAATCAGAACCGGCCGGTAGTCCTTTAGCTAATCGGGTTATCTTAACGCCCTGATCGGCTAAAATCTTTTTTAAATAAATCGAAGTGGTTTCACCCTCTAAGGTAAAATTTAAAGCCAAGATTATTTCCTTAAAGCCCTCTTGCTTGATTTTTTGTAATAATTTTTTAACATTAAGATCATCCGGCTGGATATTTTCAATCGTATTAATTAAGCCGCCTAAGACGAAATATCGACCTTGATATTGTCTGGTACCTTCAAGCGAAATCATATCTTGAGTATTTTCGACAATACATAATGTGCCATTTTTACGACTCTGATCGCTACAGATGGAGCAAGGATTGGTTTCAGAAATGGCTAAGCAACTGGAGCAAACCGTGGTATTAGCTTTTAATTCTAATAAAGATTGAGCTAGATTTTCCAATTTTTCCGGAGAACTTTTAAGTAAATGAAAAACATAGCGTTCAGCCGTTTTAGGACCGACACTGGGAAGTTCAGAAAACGCCGCTATTAAATTAGTGATCGCGCGAGGGAAGCGCATTTAAGTATAAATTAATTTAATCCCGGAAAGCCGCCCATTTCTTGCATTTTTTTAGCCATTAGGCGTTGGGTTTTTTTAATAGCTTCGTTCATGCAGTTTTTGACTCCAAGTTCAATGACTTCTTTAGTCAGACCGCTAGTGATAGCGACTGATAATACTTCCATATTGCCGTTCATTGAAATCGTGATGCCGCCTTTTTCTTCAGTTATTTTTTCTCCAGCTAAAGCATCTTGCATTAATTTGGCTTGGCTTTTTAAATCTTTGAATTGTTTTAGTTTGTTAAACATAATCGTGTAAAATTATTTTTTATTAAAATTCAACTGGTTTATTAGGTTGTTTGGCAATGTTTCGGAAACTGGCAGTATTTTCATCAAAGAACAAATCAATTTTGCCGGTTGGACCATTACGGTGTTTAGCTACATATATTTCCGCTTTATAGCGTTCGTCCATTGGCAGGTCGGCCGGATTAAAATTACGATCAGCCGCTTTACGGTAAATAAACATAACGATATCAGCATCCTGTTCGATAGAACCGGAATCACGCAAGTGAGATAACTTTGGAATGGCCGGCGACAGCGCTTCAACGGCCCGAGATAACTGAGCTAAAGCTAGAATTGGAACATTAAGTTCACGAGCGATTGATTTTAGACCACGACTAATTTCCGCAATTTCTTGAACTCGATTATCGCCATATTTACCTTTGCCTTCCATTAACTGTAAGTAATCGATAACGATTAAGCCTAAGCCTTTTTCCATTTGGAGACGGCGGCATTTGGCGCGGATTTCCATAATTGACAGGGAACCGGAATCATCAATATAAATCTGGGTTTCAGCTAATTTGCCCATCGCATCAGCAATCTTGGTAAAGTCATTATCATCCCCTTTATCGCTTAAGTTGCCAGTACGCATTTTCCAAAGGTTAACTTGAGCCTGCGCACAGAGCATCCGGTCAACTAACTGATCTTTACTCATTTCTAGAGAGAAGATACCGACGCCGACTTTGTTCTTAATGGCTACTTGTCTAGCAATATCAAGCGCGAGTGAAGTTTTTCCAACTGATGGCCGAGCGGCTAAGATAAGCAAATCCGATTTTTGTAAGCCAGCTAATAAATTATCTAAATCAGTAAAGCCGGTTGCGAGTCCTCTTAGTCCAGTGCCGTTTTTCTTATGTAAATCGTCGATTCGTTCAAAAGCTTCACTTAGCAAACTATCAATCGGCAAAAAAGCATTTTTAAGATATTTTCGGGAGACGGCAAAAATTTTCTTTTCTGTTTCATCAAGCACTTCATCAATATCCCGCTCTTCATCATAACTGATAGTCATTATTTCGGCTGCGGCTTGCTGCAGACGGCGTAAAGTCGCTTTACGCTGGATAATATTGGCGTAATTAACAATATTGGCGGAGGTAGCAACAACATTAGATAAATGAGCTAAAAAAGTTCGGCCACCGATATTGGTTAATTGTTTTTTTTCTTCCAGTCGGTTCGATAGGGTAATGATATCAATCGGTTCTTGATTACCATAGAGTTCTTTAATCGTTTCAAAGATAATCTTATGGGCATCTTTATAAAAATCTTGGGGTAAGATGCTGTCAACTACTCTAATAATGGCATCTTTGTCGATTAATAATGAACCCAGCAAAGACTCCTCCGCTTCTAAGCTGTGTGGAGGAATTTTTTCTAAAGGATTTTTTTCTGATTGGTTGGCCATATTATTTCTTAATTGTTTCTATATCTTAACTTAAGAGGATAGATTTTTCAATGGCCAGTAATGAACATTTTATTAACCGTTTATCCACCATCTTTTGGCTTATTTTTAAAAATTATCTGGTCATTGACACGGTCCTTTTAAAATTGTAAAGTCGGGATAAGAAAAATAGAACATTAATAATAACTAAAAACCATAAGATCATGAAAACAGACGAATTTGTTTTAAAAGGGGTTAGTGGCTATCTTTTTGAAGAACTTTCTCGCACGAAGCCTAGTGATTGTATCGAACCAAATTTTCCGGTTCAAAAATCTGATTTAATCTTGTCGCGTATGACCGATTTGGAAAAAAGAGTTTATACTGTAGTAGTAAATACTTTTCTCGCCTTAACTTTATTATTTGATATTCCCTCCGAAGAAGTTGACCAGATTTATGATTTCTATGATTGGTTAAAAGAAACCACCAGAAAAGATTTTTTAGTTGGATTCAAAACTAAAAAAAATTATCAAGCTATTATGGCCGCCAATGGACTAGAATCATTAATCAAATTGCGGCGCGATTTTCTGTCAGCTTATGATTTATTGGAAGTAATTATTGGCCAAAGGCTTGATATTGATTGTGATGAACAGAGTATTAATTTTCGTAAAGGATTCTTTATCGTTGTTGATAAACTTGGTTTATCTTCGACTCTAAATCTTTATGAGAATAGCAAAGAAGAAAAAAAATATAATTAAAATTAAAAACCGTTTATCATAAAGATAAGCGGTTTTTATTTGGAGCCGACTGTCGGGTTCGGACCGACGACCTGCTGTTTACAAGACAGCTGCTCTACCAGCTGAGCTAAGTCGGCTTCATTAACAAAGATCCGCTAAAGCGGATTTTATTTATGGTGCGCCCAGAAGGACTCGAACCTTCGACCTTATCCTTAAAAGGGATCTGCTCTACCAACTGAGCTATGAGCGCATTTACATACTTGATACTAACAAAAAAATATTCCTTTGACAAGAGTAGGAGAGAAATTTATAATGTCTTTATAAAAATTTACCAAATATCTCTAAAATGTCAAGTCCAAAATTCGTTATTTTTGCCTTAGGTTGCAAAGTAAATCAATATGATGCGGCTGTTTTAAAAAGGTCATTATTGGCTCAAGGTTTAAAATTATCCGAAAAAGAGCCGGATCTCGTGATTATTAATACTTGTTCGGTTACTAAAACCGCTATCAGTAAGGATAAACAGATGGTTAAAAAAATGCGGATTAAATTTCCTCAAGCCAAGTTAGTAGTAATGGGTTGTTGGCCGCAAACTGATGATCAAGCTAATTTGGCAAATCCAGATATTTTATTCTGGGGCGTCGGTGATGATGAGGGCTTGATTAAAAAGATTGTTGCTTTATTTCCTGATTGGAATAATAAAGTTATAAAAAAGAAAACCGATGAAGATATTTTAGTGCCTTCGGGAAAATCGCGATATTTTTTAAAGGTGGGTGATGGGTGTAATCAATTTTGTTCTTATTGCTTAATTCCTTATGCTCGTGGACCGATTGTTAGCCGGCCGCTTGAAGAATTAGTCCAAGAAGCTAGCGCGGCGACGACAGCCGGATATGGCGAAATTATTTTATCAGGTATTCATTTGGGCCGTTACGGCCAGGACCTTAAAGGGCAATCGCTGATTAAGCTTCTGAAAAAATTATTAGCCATTCCCGGTCTGGGGCGCTTGCGTTTAAGTTCGATTGAAATTAATGAAGTGGATGATGAACTGATAAAATTGATGGCTGAAAATAATAAAATTTGTCGCCATTTACACATTTCTTTGCAATCAGGTTGCGATAAGATTCTAAAAGCGATGAAACGTCCTTATACGACGGAATATTATAAAGGTCAAATTGATAAGCTTCGAACGGTAATGCCGGAAATCGCGATTTCGACCGATATTATCGTTGGTTTTCCGGGAGAAAATGGTGAAGATTTTGCCGACACTTGTCGGTTTGCCGAAGAAATCGCTTTTAGTAAGATTCACGTTTTTTCTTTTTCAGCGCACGAAAAGACCGCCGCTTATCAGTTGCCGGATAAAGTGCCATTTCAAAAGATAAAACAACGTTCCCAAATTTTGCGGGAAATTTCTGAGCAGCTGGAAGTTAAATATCGCGAGAAAGTTTTACGTGATCTTAAAGGCCGAAAAATAAAAGTAATTGTCGAACGGGTGCGTGGCGCTAAGAATAAAGGGAAGACGGAATTTTATTTTGATGTCGAAATAAATTCTCCTGGTAAGATTGGTAGTTTAATCGAAGTGAAATTATAAGTTAAATTTTAAAAGCCTTCGGTCGTAAATAAATCCGAAGGCTTTTTATTTTTATCTTTAGAGCTAATTAAGGTAAAATATAAAGATAGCCAGTTGTTACCTTTAAATTATTAAGAAACGATGCAACTGGTGATATTTGGCTGATGATTAAATGATGGTGTATAATATATTTAGATTGTTTATTAATTTAATTTAAAAATATATGAAAAATGGTTATGTCATTTTGATTCTTTCACTGGCTTGCCTTGGCGCTGGTTTAACTGGTGGTACTGTTTTGGCGGCTAATTCTGAGACTGATCCGCTTTTACTTTCTTCGATGCCGGTTAAACATATTTTTATGGTTTCCACTTCGACTAAATTGGTAACTAAACCTATTTTAATTGCCACTCCTTGTCATAAAGCGTTAACTATCAAAACTAAGAAAATTATTAAAAAAACCGCTACCCTAGATCTTAATGTTGAATATCCGCAAATTGGACAGACAACTATCGATAAGAATCTGGCTAGTTTTATCGGCCAAACTATTAAAAATTTCGGACCGGGCGAAAAAAGCGAACACTGGCAAGATACTTTGTATATCCGCTATAAGATTTCTCAATATCAAGATAAGACCGTTAGTGTTCGTTTCTATATTTATCAGTTTACCGGCGGCGCTCACGGCTCGGAAATTGCCAATTTTCGGACTTACAGTTTAGTGACTGGCCAGCGCCTATCTTATAATGATATTTTTAAATCAGGATATGATTATTTAACGCCTTTATGGAAAAATGCCGAGCCGCAAGTTATTACTGCTTATAAAAATAAAGGGGTAGAGATGAATGCCGATGAATTGAAGTGGGTTCGTGAAGGGTCAGCGCCAAAATTTGATAATTACCGAAATTTTTATTTAGATAATCAAGGTTTGGTTATTTATTTCAGTCAGTATCAAGCAGCTTATTACGCGGCTGGTACTTTAGAGGTGCCAATTAAATACGAAAAATTATCAGCTGGGTTCAGTAACTATTTTAATAATTTATCGGAGAAACATATTTTGTGCGGCAGTAAATAATAATTGTTTTTTAAAAAGCCCGCTTTATTTAAGCGGGCTTTTTTGTTAGATTTCAAAACTGTCTCCGAGCCTTGGAACAATTACTTCAAGATCAGGCCTTTTATCTTTTACTAAATTAGCGAAGGTCGAGAGCGCCGGTTCTTCGGAGTGAACCAAAAAAAGTTTTTTTAAACCTTTGAGGTTATTTATGTAATTTAATAATTCTGTTTGGCCGGCGTGGGCGCTTAGTTCGTTCAGATTAAAGATTTGAGCGCGGACCTCAAATGGTTCACCGTAAATTTTAACTTGCTTTTCTCCGGTTTGTAATCGGTGTCCTAAAGTGCCTTCGGCTTGATAACCGGTTAAAAGAATGGTTGATTGCGGATTACCAATATTATTTTTTAAATGATGCAAGACGCGGCCGCCTTCAAGCATGCCAGAGGAAGCAATAATTATTAGCGGCCCGATTTTTTCAGCTAGCATTTTTGATTCGGTGACTGTTTTAACATAATTTAATTTTTCAAAAGAAAAAGGCGATTCATTATTGTTGATAAAATTCTGCCAAGTTTCTTGGTCGAAATCAGCGGGGTATTTGCCGGACACCTCGGTAATGCTTTCACCTAAAGGGCTATCAATATAAATCGGAATGACTGGAATTTCGCCGTTGTTATGGAGGTCATGCAGGATGTAAATCAATTCCTGAGTTCGGCCTAAAGCAAAAGCGGGAATAATAATCCGGCTTTTATTAGCCACTGCTTCACCGACAATCTTTTTTAAAAAATCATAAGCTTCTTTAATCGGCTGGTGATCTCGGTCGCCGTAAGTACACTCTGATATTAAGGTTTCAATCGGTTCAGAAATAGGTTCCGGATCAGGCAGGATTGGCACATTGCTATTTCCCAAGTCACCGGTATAAGCCAAAGTCTTATTTTCTGATTTGATTACGGTAACCGCGGAGCCTAAAATATGTCCCGCATCATAAAATTTAAAATTAATATCAGGGCCTAACTGGTGCCATTCTGGAGAAAATTTAGCATAGGCAATAGCGGAAAATAAACGACAAGTTTTTTCAACATCATCTTCGGAGTAAATCGGGGGCAAAATTACGTTTCCTGGTAAAGCCATTTTTTTCAAATGTTCATAATCGCTCTCTTGTAATTTGGCGCTATCAAGCATTATTAGTCGAGCAATATCAATCGTAGCGTCAGTCGCGTAAATTTTTTTATTGAAGCCATTTTTAACCAGTAGGGGCAGGGAACCGCAGTGATCTGCATGCGCGTGAGACAAAATAACCGCCTCGAGATTATTTATTTCTTTAGGTAGCTTAGAGTTGACCTGATGGGCCTCGGCGTGATGACCTTCTAAAGCCCCGCAATCAAGCAGGATTTTTTTACCACCCGTTTCGAGTAAATGTTTAGAACCGGTGACACCGCCAGCTGCACCTAAGAAAGTTATTTTCATATAGTTATGTTTTTTATAATTATAACATCTGGCGGGGATAAATTAAAATTTAAAAAATAGTTGTTGACTAAGCATTCCTATCGATTTGTATTATTATTTGGACTATTATTATGTAGCAATTGTAACACCTATTGTACATATTAACCGAGCCGATCAGGAGTGGTTGGTGGAGTTTATTTTTCTTAGTACTTTAGTCTTTTGGGTTAGTTCATAATGAACTGGCTTTTTTATATATTCGAAAAATTTTTTAGATAATAAAAGCCCGGCTTATTTAAGTCGGGCTCTGTTTTTATTCAGGGTCGGGAAGATTTTTGCTGGTGATATCTTCATCGGTGCCATTGCGTGCCAACATAAATCCGCCTTTTTTGTTGCCCAAAATAAACTTGTCTTTGTTTATCCATTGAACCTTGAATATTTGTTTATTCTTAGTTCCCGGACTGAAGGTAACAATTTTTGTTTGGGGATTATAAATATATTTAATACTTATCGGCACCGCTTTTTTGGTGACAGTATTAAACGCCGTGAACTCCAAGACATTTTTAGCTTTGAATTCAAAGGTAAAAAATTGCGATTCAGGGGAATTATCTTGCGATACCCATAGATCTTTAATACTTTGAGCGGACATTTGACCGCAACTGAAGATAACCGCTAGGGCAATAAAAAATAACTTTTTCATGTTTCTTTGTTTTTTAAATTGTTAATGAACTATAAATAAGTCCCAGTTTGAGACCGTTTCATGTTAGAAGATTATTACTAATAAGTCAAGATTAAGGCTAATACAAAACAAAAGGCGTATCTTTCGACACACCTTTTGTTTTTTTATTTTCGTAGTCTCTACGAGAATCGAACTCGTATTACCAGGATGAGAACCTGGCGTCCTAACCATTAGACGAAGAGACCATTAATTAATTGATTTTTCT
>Ga0172381_10004895_pt1 | contig 13730 bp, 14 predicted proteins | sample Leawel6488metaG_FD_119754 | JGI IMG/M metagenome (GOLD analysis project Ga0172381, IMG submission 119754) | Leachate microbial communities from a municipal landfill in Southern Ontario, Canada - Leachate well 64-88 metaG | ecosystem: Engineered > Solid waste > Landfill > Unclassified | place... | reverse complement strand
AAGGTTTTGACTAATCATGACCTTGAGAAGTTGGTCGATACTACTGATGAGTGGATTATTACGCGTACCGGTATAAAAGAGCGCCGGATCGCCTCAGACAATGAGGCTGTCTCGGATTTGGCTATAAAAGCAGCAAGGGAAGCGCTTGAGGATGCTAAATTAGCCCCGCAGGATTTAGATTTGATTATCCTGGCTACGGTAACCGGGGATATGCCGTTTCCTTCGACGGCCTCAATTGTCCAGAATGCGCTTTCGGCAAAGCATGCCGCTGCCCTTGATATTTCCGCTGCCTGCGCAGGGTTTGTTTATGCCTTGTCTATTGCCCGGCAGTTTATCGGTTCCGGGACTTACAGGAACGCTTTAGTTATAGGCGCAGAGAAACTTTCTGCGGTAACAGACTGGAAAGATCGCAATACCTGTGTCTTGCTTGGGGATGGGGCAGGTGCGTGTGTGGTCTCCGAAGTTAAGGAGGGAGGGATACTCTCTACTTATTTAGGATGCGACGGATCAAATATGGAATTATTGAATATGCCTGCGGGCGGTTCGCGTATGCCTGCTTCCCATGAGACCGTGGATAGCCGTATGCACTACCTTAAAATGAGAGGCAATGAATTGTTTAAAATAGCGGTCAAAAGTATGACTATGGCCGCGGAGAAAGTTTTGGAGCAGGCAGGGCTTACCTTCAGGGACGTAGATCTTATTGTCCCTCATCAGGCTAATTCACGCATTATCCTGGCGGTAGCCAGGAAGTTGGGGATTCCTGAGGATAAGATATACCTTAATATAGAGAAATATGGCAATATGTCCAGCGCTTCTACGGTAACTGCTTTAGTTGAAGCAGTTAAAGAAGGCAGGGTTAAGAAGGGGGATATAGTCCTTTTGGACGCTTTTGGCGCAGGGCTTGTCTGGGGCGCCTCTGTGATAAAATGGTAGCCTTTCTCTTTGCCGGCCAGGGTTGCCAATACGCAGGTATGGGGAAGGATTTGTATGATAATTTCCCTGAAGCGAAAGCAGTATTTGATAAAGCGGAAAAGTTAGTGGGTTTTGATTTGAAAAAAGTTTGTTTTGAGGGGCCGGAAGAGAAACTTAAAGTAACCAGCATCTCGCAGCCGGCAATCGTAACCTTAAGTATAGCTGCCTTTGAGGCTTTTAAGGCAAGAAATGGCCTTAAGCCTGCTTTTATGGCAGGGTTAAGCCTGGGAGAGTATAGCGCATTGATTGCTTCCGGGAGCATTAGTTTTGAGGATGGCATTGGGCTCATAAAGATCCGCGGCGAGCTTATGGAAGAAGCTTCTCTTAAATACCCTGGGAAGATGGCCGCGGTCCTGGATCTGCCTGTTGATACCGTAAAAGAGATTTGCCTTTCTTCCGGGGCGGAGATTGCAAACTTGAATTCTCCGGGCCAGGTTGTTATTACCGGTAAATCAGACGCAGTGGAGAAGGCCGCGCAATTGTGCGGCCAGGCCGGCGCTAAAAGGGTGATACCTTTAGAGGTAAGCGGGGCTTTTCACTCTTCCCTTATGTCAGGCGCTTCACTAGGCCTAAAAGAGGCGCTGGATAAAGTTGAGATTAAAGATGCTGTTGTGCCTGTGGTGAGTAATTATACAGCCGATGTTCAGGTAGGGGCCGCCGGGATTAAGGATAATTTAATCCACCAGATACATTCTTCGGTTAAATGGGAAGATTCAATGAGGTTCATATTGGCTAAAGGGATAAGCAGTTTCATTGAATTTGGGCCCGGCAGAGTACTTAAAGGGCTTATGAGAAGGATTGAGCCTTCTGCCAGGGTAACAAACATGGAAAAAGCATCGGACATCCTGAATTTCTCTAACTAAAGCATTAGGGACTGTCCTTACCGAGCGAGATAAGTGTTTTAGCGGCACAAGCTAAAAGGAGAGTTAAATATGAGGCTAAAAGATAAAGTCGCTTTAATAACCGGTGGCGCAAGGGGCATAGGAAAGTCTATTGCCTTAACTTTTGCCAAAGAGGGGGCGGATATTGTGGTTGCAGATGTTAATCTTGAGTCAGCCTCTAAAACCGCAGCAGAGATTGAAAGTTTAGGCAGGAAGGCCTTGGCCCTGGAGCTGGATGTCACTGATTTTGCCAAGGTGGAAGACGGGGTGAACAAAATTCTTGACAAATTTGGAAAGGTTGATATATTAGTTAACAATGCCGGGATTACTAAGGATAATCTTTTGCTCAGAATGTCCCAGGCAGAGTGGGATGCGGTTATAAATGTAAACCTGAAAGGCACTTTCAACTGTATTAAGGCCGTATCCCGTCCGATGGTTAAGCAGAAAAGCGGCAGGATTATAAGCATCGCCTCCATAATCGGGCTGATGGGCAATTGGGGGCAGGCAAATTACGCCGCTTCCAAAGCAGGGATAATCGCTCTTACTAAAACTGTGGCAAAGGAGTTGGCCTCGCGTAATATAAATGCCAATTCGGTAGCGCCCGGTTTTATACAAACTGATATGACCGCCAAGCTTCCTGAAGAGGTTAAGCGTAAGATGATGGAAGCAATCCCAATGGCTAAGCTGGGTACGCCGGAGGATGTTGCGAATGTGTGTTTGTTCCTGGCCTCTGATGAGTCTAGTTATGTTACTGGGCAGACGATTACTGTAGACGGCGGCATGGTGATGGCATAAAAACAAGGAGGAAAAAAGAATGGCAGTACAAGAGAAAGTTAAGTCAATAATAGCAGAGCAGTTGGGTGTTAAGCCGGAAGAGGTTACTCCTGAGGCTTCTTTTGTAGATGATTTAGGTGCAGACTCTTTAGACACGGTAGAGCTGGTTATGGCCTTGGAAGAAGAGTTTGGCATTGAGATACCCGATGAAGACGCTGAAAAGATCGCTAAAGTAGGCGATGCGATTAAATATATTGAAGAGAAGAGCGCTAACAAATAATAGCTTGATTATAGATTAGCCTTGAAAAATACCCCGCTATTTTTACTTAGCGGGGTAAGTTTTAGTAAGGATACGATATAATTATGGAAAAAAACAGGGTAGTAATCACCGGTCTTGGCGTAATATCTCCCGTAGGAAATGATATTCCTACCTTTTGGAGCTCTTTAAAAGAGGGTAAATGCGGTATCGGACCCTTAACCAGTTTTGATGCTACTGCCTTTGATTCGCGTATTGCCGCAGAGGTCAAGGGTTTTGACCCCGGGTTTTACGGTATGGATTTCAAAGAGGCTAAGCGTACGGCTAAATTTGTCCAATACGCCGTTGCCGCAAGCAAGCAGGCCATTGCTTCCTCAGGCCTTGATTTGGAGAAAGAGAATAAAGAGCGCATAGGGGTTTTAATCGGTTCAGGTATCGGCAGTCTTTATACGATTGAAGAAGAGCATAAGATTATGCTTAGTAAGGGCCCTTCGCGCCTGTCGCCTTTTCTTATTCCCATGCTTATCGTGAATGAAGCAAGCGGTTTTGTCGGAATAACCTTTGGTTTAAAGGGGCCTAATCTTTGTGTTGCTACTGCCTGTGCCTCGGGATCTCACGCGATAGGTGATTCTTTCAGAATCTTAGAGCGCGGCGATGCCGATGTTATGATTTCAGGCGGCACAGAAAGCTGTATTGTCCCTACTGCTGTAGGAGGCTTCTGCGCTTTAAGGGCGCTATCCAAAAGAAATGATGACCCGCAGAGGGCTTCGCGTCCATTTGACCGCGACCGCGACGGATTTATTATGGCTGAAGGATGCGGTTTGATAGTAATGGAGACACTGGAGCACGCTAAGAAAAGAAATGCTCAGATAATTGCCGAGATTGTAGGTTTTGGCATGACCTGCGACGCCTATCATATCACTGCCCCTGATCCGCAAGGGGAAGGCGCTGGCAGGGCAATGTCCCTTGCATTATCAGACGCAGGGCTTAATCCGGAAGATTTAGGTTATATTAATGCCCATGGCACATCCACTAAACTTAACGATAAGATCGAGACCCTTTCTATGAAAATGGCTTTGGGTAGCCACGCTAAAAAGGTAATGGTTTCTTCTACTAAGTCAATGACCGGCCATTTATTAGGCGCTGCCGGAGGGGTTGAGTTCTTAGCCTGCTGCCTTGCCTTAAGAGATGAGGTTATCCCTCCAACGATAAATTATGATTATGCTGACCCTGATTGCGATCTCGACTATGTCCCTAATACAGCCCGCAAAGTTAGAGTAGAAGCCTGCATGTCTAATTCCCTCGGTTTTGGAGGGCACAACGCTTCGCTTGTTGTCAAAAGGTTTAAATGAGCCACACCATCGCAGAGAAAATATTGCTGGCGCACTCTGATAAAAAAGAGATACGCCCGGGTGAGTTTATTGAAGCTGATATTGATGTTGCCTTAGGCAACGATATTACCGCTCCTTTGGCTATTGAGGAGTTTAAGAGAGCGGGTTTTAAGAAGGTATTCGACAGGAATAAAATTGTCCTTGTCCCCGATCATTTTGCTCCTGCAAAAGATTTAAGGAGCGCTAATCAGTGCAGGGTTTTGGCGGATTTTGCGAAAGAGCAGGGGATAGTTAATTATTTTGAGGTCGGCTCAATGGGGATTGAGCATGCGCTTCTGCCTGAGAAGGGACTGGTTTTACCCGGAGACTTAATTATCGGAGCGGATTCTCATACTTGTACCTACGGGGCATTGGGGTCTTATTCTACCGGAGTGGGCTCTACGGATTTAGCCCGGAGTTTTGTTGACGGTAAGGTATGGCTAAAGGTTCCCGGTACGGTTAAATTCGTCTTTAAAGGCAGTCTTAAGAAGTGGGTAGGCGGAAAGGACCTTATTCTTTTTACCATTGGAAAGATAGGGGTAGACGGGGCATTATATAAGGTAATGGAATTCTCCGGACCGGTTATCCGTAAATTAGGAATGGATGATCGTTTTACAATGAGCAACATGGCTATTGAGGCCGGCGCCCGGGCAGGCATAATAGAGCCGGATAGGATTACCAAGAAATATGTTTGCGGGTTTAAGGTGCGTAAGCCCGTATTCTATTCTTCGGATCAGGATGCCCATTACGATAAAGTTTACGAATGGGACGTTTCGGATTTAGAGCCGCAGGTTGCCTGTCCGCATCTTCCCAGCAATGTTAAGAATGCCGGCGCCTTAAAAGATGTCAAGATTGATCAGGTGGTAATAGGCTCATGCACTAATGGAAGGATCTCTGATTTAAGAATTGCCGCCGGGATACTCAAAGGGCGTAAGGTGAGCCCCGGGCTTAAATTAATTGTGTTTCCGGGTACCCAAAAGATTTATCTGGATGCAGTCAAGGAAGGACTGGCAGAGGTCTTTGTTAAAGCCGGGGGGATTTTCTCTACTCCTACTTGCGGGCCGTGTTTAGGCGGGCATATGGGAATACTTGCTGAAGGGGAGACCTGCCTTGCCACTACGAACAGGAATTTTATCGGTAGAATGGGCTCTCCTAAGAGCTTTGTATATTTATCAAGCCCGGCAGTAGCTGCTGCTTCGGCCTTGACCGGGAGGATTACGCATCCGGGGGAGAAGGGCGAATGATTTTAAAAGGAAGGGTGCATAAGTTTGGCGATGATATTAATACCGATGATATTATTTCCGCTAAACACCTTGTTTCTACTGACCCTAAGGAGCTCGGCAGCCATTGCATGGAGGCTATTGCCGCTGATTTCGTGAAAAAAGTCTCAATCGGGGATATTATTGTTGCCGGAAATAATTTCGGCTGCGGTTCTTCGCGTGAACATGCGCCGTTGGCAATCAAGGGTTGCGGGATCTCTGCGGTTTTAGCCAAGAGTTTTGCCGCTATATTCTTCAGAAACGCTATAAATATAGGGTTGCCTTTCTTGGCCTCTGCGGATGTAGATAAGATTAATGACGCAGATATACTGGAGATAGATTTAGCCAGCGGGTTAATAAAGAATATTACCCAGAATCAGGAATATAAAACCGAAGGGTTTCCTGAATTCTTGAGGGAATTAGTGCAGAGGGGCGGTTTGATGAATTACATCAAGTATCGCCAGCAGGGAACTGTCTCACAACAAGATAAGTAATGGATGGGAGAGAACTAATGTATAAAATAGCAGTTATACCAGGTGATGGTACTGGACCGGAGGTAGTGGCTGAGGGGCTTAAGGTCATAGAGGCAGTAAGCAGCAAGTTCGGTTTTAAGTATGAAACTAAAAGTTTTGATTTTAGCGGCCAGAGGTATTTAAAAACCGGTAAATTAGTCGATGATAGCGATGTTGAAGAGCTTAAAAAGTATTCGGCGATTTATCTGGGAGCAGTCGGAGACCCGCAGGTCAAGCCGGGGATTATTGAAACAGGGGTTTTGCTTAAATTGAGATTTGCCTTAGACCAGTATATAAATTTACGTCCCGTAAAGTTGTATAATTCTGCCTATTGTCCCTTAAAAGACAAAAACCCTGAGGACATTGATTTTGTAGTTGTGCGCGAGAATTCCGAAGGCCTCTATAAAGGAATGGGTGAGTTTAAAGATAAGGGGACTAAGGATGAAGTAGCCATACAGATTTCCTATAATACCCGCTTTGGCGTGGAGCGCTGTATACGTTATGCCTTTGAATATACCCGTAAACGCAATAAGAAGATGAAGCTTACGCTCTGCGGTAAAACTAATGTATTAACTTTTGCCTGGAATCTTTGGGAGAGGGTATTTAACGAGGTAGCCAAAGATTATCCGGATGTCGTAACCGACTATGCGCACGTAGATGCGACTACTATGTGGTTTGTGAAAAACCCGGAGTGGTTTGATGTTATTGTAACCGATAATATGTTCGGTGACATAATTACTGACTTAGGCGCAATGATACAGGGGGGGATGGGTATTGCTGCCGGAGGGAATATCAATCCTGCAGGCGTATCTATGTTTGAGCCTATCGGAGGGAGCGCGCCTAAATATACGGGTAAGAATATTATTAATCCTTTGGCGGCGATTTGCGCTGCCGGCATGATGTTGGAGAACTTAGGCGAAATTAAGGCAGGAAAGGTCATAGAGGATGCGGTTATAAAGGTAGCTAATAGTAAATTAAAATCTCTGGCCGCGGGAAAGATGGGTTATTCTACTTCCGAAGTCGGAGATTTAGTCGTTCAAAATTTGTAATTCTTTAATTTTATGGTTTTGCTTCCGGCGCTGAAATTTTTCGCCGAGTGCTTCGGCTTACGGCTCCTTTTCAGCCGACCATATACTGCGTCGGCCTTCACTCGCCGTAATTCCTCGCACTCTTTTGCCGAAAAATTTCTAATGCGCCTTCAGCAAAACGCATAAAATTTGTTGGACAAATTTTCAAAGGAGAGTTTTAGTATGAAAAAATATAATATTGTAGTGGTAGGCGCGGGAGTGGTGGGAGTAGAGATGTTGCGTGTATTAAGAGACCGCAGCTTCCCGGTTAATAATCTGCGTGTCTTTGCCCGTTCTAGCCGCGATATAGATGTTGATGGACAAAAATACCCGGTAGAGGCTATTACCCCGGAAGGTTTTGAGGGGGCGGATATAGCCTTGTTTGCCGGAACCGAAGGTGAGAAGGGTGCTTCCGCAACATATGCCACAGAGGCAGTTAAAAGAGGCGCTGTAGTTATCGATAACGGGGCGGACTTCCGCATGGATCCCAAAGTTCCTCTGGTTGTCCCTGAGGTGAATGCCGCGGATGTAGGAAAGCATAAAGGTATAATAGCTAATCCAAATTGTTCTACTATCCAGATGGTTGTAGCCTTAAACCCTATCTATAAGAAAGCAGGGATAAAAAGGGCGATAGTTACAACCTTACAGGCTTCAAGCGGTGCCGGTAAGGGTGCTGTGGAGCAGTTAAAGGAAGAGACTTCTTTAATTGCCCGCGGAGGTTTCACTAACGTACATGTAAGCCCGGCAAATAAATCTATGCCTCAGCAGCTAGCCTACAACGTCTTTCCTCATATCGGAAGTTTTGTAGATGGAGATTATACCAATGAAGAGTGGAAACTGGTTAAAGAGACCCATAAGATTATGCATGCCCCTAAAATTAAGATATCGGCTACCACAGTCAGGGTACCGGTAAGGACCGGGCATTCGGAATCAATTTATATAGAGACTGAGAAGCATATTAGTGTTGACAAGGTTAAAGAGGTTTTGTCTAACGCCCCGGGCGTAGTTTTACAGGACGATCCCAGGAACAATATATATCCTATGCCTTATAATTGCGAAGGCAGGGATGAGACTTTTATCGGGCGTATCCGTTGTGATGCCTTTGTAAAGAATGGCTTGTGGCTTTGGGTTGTTGCTGATAACCTGCGTAAAGGTGCTGCTACAAACGCTGTCCAGATCGCAGAATGCCTAATAAAGAAGTCCTGAGAAATATCAGGCTGATTATTGAATATAACGGGGTGAGATACTGCGGTTGGCAGGTTCAGCCTAATGCCAGAAAAAAGAGTATACAGGCAGTAATAGAAAAAGCTCTTTACAGGATAACTAGGGAAAAGGTCAAGTTAATTGCCTCCGGAAGGACAGATGCCGGAGTCCATGCCTTAGCCCAAGTAGCAAACTTTCAAACCACAAACGCAATCCCGCTTAATAAATTAAAATTAGGGTTAAATAGCCTTCTTCCCAAAGATATAAAAATATCCCGGGCATCCAATACCTCTCTCAGTTTCCACAGCCGTTTTTCAAGTAAATCAAAGTTATACCGTTATACGATATTAAACCGCGGCCATTCTTCTCCTTTATTTGAAGGAAGGGTTTTGTTTTATCCGCATAAATTAGATACAGGGCTTATGCGCCGGGAGTCAAGGGTATTATTGGGAAGGCATGATTTTAGTTCTTTCCGGGCTTCTCTGGGAAAAGAAAAAAACCCGGTTAAAAGCATTAAAAAGCTGAATATATCCAGGAAGGGCGATTTTATACATATAGATATAGAAGCGGACGGTTTTCTGTATAATATGATCCGCAATATTGTAGGCACTCTTATTGAAGTAGGCAGGGGCAGGTTAAAAAAGGGAAGGCTTAAAGAGATACTTTTATTAAAGGATCGCAGGCTTGCCGGAGAGACCGTGCTGCCTGAGGGCTTGTGTCTGCTTAGGGTAAGGTATTAAGAATATGATAAATAAATATTTAAGTAATATATCCTGGGATTTTTTATCAAAACTAACTATTGCAATATTCTTGACCTTGCAGTTAGTGCGCTGGGTAATATTGCCGCAGTATATGGATGTATATTACCATTTACTTACTGCCTGGGGTTTTCTTCAGTCAGGAGGATATAGCGGCTGGGATTTCTGGCAGTATGCGCCTGTGGGAAGGGTGCATATCTACCCGCCGTTATTTCACCTTATCCTTTCGTTATTTATGAAATTAGGCCTTAGCCAGGTTGTCTTGGCTAAGGTAAGCGAGATACTCTTTCCCTGGCTATTGCTTCTGGTAACCTGGAAATTCACGCGGAAGAATTATTCTTCTCGGCTGGCTTTCTTTGTTACGATTCTGTTTTTTAGTTCCTTTGCTTTCTACCTATCTTTATTAAACCATATTCCTTCTACCATTGCCTTGATATTTGCTGTCTTATCCCTGGGGGAGTTGCTTAAGAATAAGCTTATCCGTAGCGCTATTCTTCTGTCGCTTTGTTTTTATACTCACATAGGGGTTTCAGTATATCTTACGATAGTATTTTTTATCCTGGGGATATTTAGCGCTGATAAGCGCAAGGGTATCCTTAAGGTTGTTATTATTGCGGCAGTCCTTGCAATGCCGGCAGTTATTAAACAGTTGGCATCATTAGGTTCAATCTCTGCTTTAGGTTATCATCTTAGCGGAGGATACCTGCTTAAGCTTAAATTCCTGGAGCCATTGCTGGCGCTGGCAGGTTTGGCTATTGCCTTCAGGCAGAGAAACAGGTATGCTTTATTCCTGAGTTTATTTATATCCAGTTTTATATTTATCTTATACCCTAACCGTTTCTTTTGCGAGGAAGGGTATTTCGCCCTGATTTTTCCATCCGCCCTAACCATGGATTATTTATACACGAAGATAAAATTAAAGTATGCGGTTGCCGGGATATGCGCGGTAATCCTTCTGTTTTCTCCTACTCTCTTGCTGAATTTAAACCACCCAAAAGAGAATTGGCCGCCTAAAGTGATTTTCTCGGATTCAGCTTTTGCGGGGATGCTTTTTGCTAAAGGCCAGACCTTATGGTTCCCGAATGAATATATGGAAGCAGCCTCTATTATAAGGGAAAATTCAAAAGAAGGGGATATTGTCTTTTCTACGCTTAATATTGCAGGCTTAGCCGTCTCTAGCCTTTCGGGCAGAGCGAGCGCAAACGCGCTTCTGCCTGAAGTAAGGGAGGCGCATTGTTTTGACCCCTTACTTTCTTCAAAAATAATAATTTTTACGGTAATAGATGAAGAGGATCAGGTGGATAATATCGTTGACTTTTATAAGCTATCCTTAATAGGCAAGAATAAGTTCTTCAGGATTTATAAAAATACCCATAGCCTTGTTGTTAATAAGGTCGAAAGGGCCAGTATCCCATTTTGGCTGATTTTTATCTGGGGGCTAGTCTTGATATTGTTGTATAAATTTGTAAAAAATATTTGACTTAACCGATAATTGTGCTATACTTTCTAATCTATGAATAAGACATATGTAGCTAAAAAAGAAGAGATTAAAAGGAAATGGTACCTGGTAGATGCTAAGGATAAAGTCCTGGGCAGGTTTGCTACTAAGGTAGCCGCGGTATTAAGAGGCAAGCATAAGCCTATATTCACGCCTCATATAGATACCGGAGATGCGGTTATTGTAATTAACGCCGCTAAGCTAAGGTTAACCGGCAGGAAGGCCAAGCAGAAGGTTTACCGTCGTTACTCCGGTTATCCGGGTGGTTTAAGGGAGGTTCCTTTTGAGAGGATGTTTGAGCATAAGCCTGGGATGGTAGTGGAGCTTGCTGTCAGGAGAATGCTTCCCAAAGGGCGCTTAGGTACGGATATGCTTAAGAAATTAAAGATTTATGCGGATGATAAACATAATCATAAGGCACAAAATCCTCAAATTCTGGAGGTTTAATTAAAATAATGAGCGAAAGAGTAAAGTATACAGCAGTAGGCAGGCGTAAGGAATCAGTAGCCAGGGTGCAGCTTATCCCGGGAAAAGGCGAATTTAAGATTAACAAGCGTCCTTATGAGAAATATTTTTTACGGGAGACCGATAGGATTATCATAAAGCAGCCTTTAGATGCGACTAATAATATGAATAAATATGACGTTGTTGCTAATATAAGTGGCGGAGGTTTAACTGGACAGGCCGGGGCCTTAAGGCTTGGTATTTCACGCGCCTTGGTAACTATAGATCCTGCTTTCAAGGACTTATTGCGTAAGCAGGGTTATTTAACCCGTGACCCGCGCGCCAAGGAACGTAAGAAATACGGCCAGAAGGGTGCACGTAAGCGCTTCCAGTGGACTAAGAGGTAAAGTTTTTATGTAATAGAAGCATGAAATATTCATTAGTTTTATATCCCGCTTGAAGCCCAAGCGGGATTTTTGTTATCGACGAGAAAATGCTTGACTATAAGATGTTTTTGCTTTAAGATTAAATTCATTATGAAAGAAGGTTTATTATGATCAGGGTGGGGATAGTCGGGGTAACCGGGTATACGGGAGGCGAGTTAATCCGTATCCTTATTAAGCATCCTAAGGTTAAGATCACCGGGCTTTTCTCAAGAAGCGCTTATAATAAGCCATCTGCCGAGGTTTTCCCTCAGTTTGCCTCGAAGTTGAATTTAATTTGCGATAAGCCGGATGCCGATATTATATCCGATAAGTGCGACCTGGTTTTTCTTGCCCTCCCCCATACTGCCTCTATGGATATAGCCGCAGGGTTGATTAAGTCAGGGGTCAGGGTAATTGATTTAAGTGCTGATTACCGGATTAAAGATTTGAAGGTCTACTCTAAGTTTTATGCGGTGAGGCATAAGGATGGCGGCGGAGTCAAAAAAGCCGTATATGGCTTGGCTGAATTGTTTCCTAAGGAGATCAAGAAAGCGCAGCTGGTTGCTAACCCCGGATGTTATCCTACGGCAGCGATATTATCCCTAGCGCCTTTAGTCTCTTTGGGGATAGCTGATTTATCCATGATAGTTATTGATGCTAAATCCGGCGTAAGCGGAGCAGGTAAGAAAAAGGCGCAGGAATTCTCCTTAAGCGATGCAAAGGATGATTTTAAAGCCTATAAAGTCGGGGTGCATCAGCATATGCCTGAAATTAACCAGGAGCTTTCTCGCCTGGCAGGCAAGAAGGTTAGTGTAACTTTTGTCCCGCACCTTCTTCCGGTGTATAGGGGCATATTGGAGACTATTTACCTCAAGAAGCGCAAGAAACATGCGGGTAAAGATATAATCGGGATTTATAAAAAGTTTTACAGAGGTAAGCCTTTTGTGCGGATTAAAAATAAGGGGGAGTTTCCCTCTATTAAGGATGTTGTAAATACAAATTTCTGTGATATCGGGATTAAAGATTTAGGCGGCAGTATTATTATAGTCAGCGCGATAGATAATTTAATTAAAGGGGCATCAGGGCAGGCAGTGGAGAATATGAATATTATGTGTGGTTTCCCTGAAACCTCCGGGCTTATATGAAAATATATAAAAAGGCAATCTTGCCCTGCGGCTTTAAAGCCTCCGGGGTGTCCTGCGGGATAAAGAAGTCCGGTAAATTAGATTTGGCTTTGCTTTATTCTTGTTTTCCGGCAAAGGCCGCGGGTTTATTTACGGTCAATAAGATACCGGCTGCTCCGGTTATCTTGTGCAGGGATTTTCTAGGCAAGGGAGGATTATTCAGGGCAATCATTGCCAATAGCGGCAATGCTAATTGTTTTAACGGTAAAAAGGGATTAGCGGATTCTTTAAATACCGCCGGCATTCTGGCTAAGGGCTTAGGCGTTAAGAGAGAAAGCGTTCTGGTTGCCTCAACCGGTATTATCGGCAGGAGGCTGCCTTTAGCAAAGATTAAATATGCGCTTCCGGGACTGGTTAAGAAATTATCTTATAAGGGGATTAAGGAAGCCTCTGAAGCGATAATGACCACGGATACCTTTTCAAAAGGGGTTACGGTTAAGGTTAATATTGCCGGCAGGCCGGTAACTCTTTGCGGTATAGCCAAGGGCGCGGGAATGATCTCGCCGGATATGGCAACGCTGCTTGTTTTTATGCTTACGGATTTTGATTTAAGCCCGGCCTTATTAAAGAAGGCCTTAAAGGAGGCGGTGGATAATTCTTTTAACTGTATAACCGTTGACGGGTGCATGAGTACTAATGATAGCGTGATACTTTTGGCTAATGGAGCAGCCTTGGATAAGAGGTCTCCCGGCAAAGAGGGCCTTAAGTTATTTACTAAGGCCTTAAGCCTGGTCTCTCTTGAATTAGCTAAGATGATTGTGAGGGATGCGGAAGGGGCAACTAAGTTTATAGAGATTAAGGTAACAGGCGCAAAAGATTTTAACCAGGCAAGAAGGGCAGCTCTTTCCATAGCCAACTCCAGTCTTTTTAAGACTGCTGTTTACGGAGAAAACCCTAACTTTGGCAGGATTGCCTCTGCCCTCGGGGCAAGCGGGGTTAGTGCCTTGGAAAAGAATTTAAAAATCAAGGTGAGCTCATTAAAGAAAAAAGATATTACGGTTAATGTTGCATTAGGTGTAGGTAAGGCTAATGCGGTTGTTTATACATCGGACCTTACCCCTGAATATATTAAGATTAACGCGGAGTATAATTAAAATGGAAGAAGCAATAAGGAAGGCTGATGTCTT
>Ga0172381_10004894_pt1 | contig 13731 bp, 8 predicted proteins | sample Leawel6488metaG_FD_119754 | JGI IMG/M metagenome (GOLD analysis project Ga0172381, IMG submission 119754) | Leachate microbial communities from a municipal landfill in Southern Ontario, Canada - Leachate well 64-88 metaG | ecosystem: Engineered > Solid waste > Landfill > Unclassified | place... | reverse complement strand
GCATTCTATACTACTACATATACAGTGATATTTGATGTAGCGTCATCATCTGTAGTTAATGGAACAGGTGATCACGACGTATCTCTTAGCATGATACCTATAGGCCCGACTACCTACTTAGGCGAAGCGGTTACGGGAAGAAAAATATATCGAAATAAACTTGCCGATCAGACACATTGGTTTTTACTTACCAACGGAACAATCGCAAATAATACTGCAGTAATTTTGACCGATTCTGATACTGATGCTGAGATTTCAGCAACTGCCTATCCAACAGTAAACAATACGACGATATTCTCTTGGACTCCGCCTAAGTGCAAGTTTTGGGTCATTCATAAGAACAGGCTTTTTGGGGCGAATACCACAGCTAATCCCTCAAGAGTATTTTATTCTAAAGACGGGAGCCACGATCTATTTGAAACCGCAATTGATTATCGGGATATAAGAGCCAATGACGGAGATGAAGTCACAGGTTTATTTAATCTTCTTGGAATACTTCGTATCCCTAAAACAAACACATGGCAGAGCATGTATACATCAGGTGATGACCCTGACGCTGACTGGTCGATTTCAGATCCATTATCTTTTGTAGGTTGCGACGCTCCGTATTCGGCGGTATCAACTCCAAGAGGAATTATCTATCTGTCAAAGTCAAGGAACGGAATATATGTGTTTAACGGACAGGCTTCACAACTACTCTCGGAAATCGTAACTCCTGTTATAAGTGATATCTTATCTTCGAATCTTAATAACGTGGCAGGAGAGTATAATAATAATCTCTATTACATGACTTACGCTTCAGCTGTCATAGGTGGTGCTACCAATAATAGAGTACTTGTGTATGACGCTGTGGGAAATAGTTTTACGATAGACACACTAAACATAAATGCATTTTGTTCATTAACAGGCGGCACTGATGGTGGGGCGTTATTCGGTGGGGCTTCGGATAGTGGAAAAGTCTATCAATTTTCATCTACGGCGAAAGAAATCGTCCATAAGACCTCATCTGATTTTACAGGAACTTTCGATGATACAAGGATTATCCCGGAGGTAGCCGGAGGAGACTTGAATAACCCGACAATAGAACTCGCTTGGGATTTAGCGATAGACAGTATGTCGGGTACCATAAACGCCGGAACAGGTATTATAGACAGACCTGATACAGGCGGGACTTATATCTCTCCAGTCATAAATACCAAAGGAGCTTCCGCATACGACAAGATTTATTGGAATGAAGATTTGGCTTCTGGGGAAGATGTCACGGTAGCAATTCGTAGCGGAGCGACATCGGCGGCTTGCGTGGGAGCTTCGTGGTCAGGTGAGGTTACATCTGCCGGAGGTTCGGATATATCAAATATTACCAATTTTGTACCAAATGAATTTACGCAGTATAGATTAACTCTTTCTACAGGGGATATTACTACTACCCCTACTGTAAGTTCTATTGGAGCCTTCATGGTGAAGCTTGCTTATAACACGGTAGGGACTGCCTCTGAAACTGCTGTGGCGTTACACTGGATGACAGGGTGGCTCGATTTGGGATTGCCTGGATATATAAAATCTTTGCGTAAGATTATAGTAACCCATACAGGAACGACAGGAACTCTACAGATACGATTTACAAATGAATATTCAGAAACAGATACTTTTAATATAAACCTTTCTCAAAATCCCGCAAGATATGAGGAATATTTTGTTAATGGAGTATTGACAGGGACAAAATTCAAAATCGACCTAATAAATTCAGACTTAGCGAGCTTAGAAATTAAGGAGATAGTCGTATGTTACGACGTGGAGCCATTGGTGTAGTCTTATTATTATTGATTTCAAGCATAGCCTTCTCCGAAACTCAAGATACCGAAGTCTTGGCTGATTTATCTGAAACATCGCTTGTTATGTTAAATCAAGAATTGAGAAGTCTTCGGGCAAAGGTAAACGAAGTGCTCCCTGTGTCAAGTGGTGGAACTGGTTCATCTTCTGCCGCTAATGGAGCGAATGGTGTTGTGATATTAAATGGTTCAGCTCAACTACCTGCCGTAAGTGGTGCGTTATTGACAAATTTATCAGCACCTGCACAACTTTCTACCGCTTCAGGTTCAGCTCCATCCTATTCGTGTAGGGCATGGGTTAAATTTGATGGCACGAACACCGCAAGTTTTACAGGTGGTAATGTAGCAAGTGTTACAGATAACGGAACAGGGGATTATACCGTAGTTTTTACAACTGCAATGGCTGACACAAACTATGCGGTTGTAGCGACAACTGATTATGTAGCCGCATCAAATTTTCATATGATTGCAGTACGACCAGCGGGACGAGCAACAGGTTCTTGTCAGATTTTGGTAGTAAATACGTCAAGCGTAGCAGAAGACTCATCGGACGTTAATGTAGCATTTTTTAGGTAACGAGGAGTAATTATATGAGAATAACAGAAAGGATTTTATGAAGAAGATTTTAATACTATTCATCATGGCGGTATTTATTGCTTCAAATTGTTATGGGGTGGATATTGATGATTGGAAAAGAGGCGATGGGTCGATTCCGGTAAAAGGGACAAATTCGGAGAGTGATGTCGATACTCTGATTTCAAGCTACATAGTAGACCCTCTTAATGTCTTGCTCGCCAATTATAGACAGGGATGCGCTCTTTCTTACACATCTACTACGGTTGTAACGATAGGAATTGGAGAAGTTTCAACTTCGGATTCTGGCGGTACGGTTCATCGTTTTAGAAAAAACACAGCCACAACTACGGTGGATTTTGCGGTATCCGGCGTGGGCGGCTTAGATACAGGTGCAGTCGCCGCTTCGACAACTTATTATATCTATGCTGACGCTGATGCTACTGCTACGACATTTACCGGCATAGCCTCACTATCGGCTACCACTCCAACGGGAGTAACAAATTTTAAACGATTGGGATATGTGATAACAAACAGTAGTTCACAATTGCAATCTACTTATGTGATAAATGATGAGTCAGTGCCACAGGTAGGTCTTGGAGCGTGGGTTTCAAAATCTGTTACTACGGCTTATCAGACGGCAACAGATGGATTCATTCTTGCTACAAAAATAACCGCCGCAGGTACGGGAACAATCAATGTTTATTCCGATTCCAATGCTAATCCTACAACGGAGAGGGGACGTTGTGCAGGTGCTTCATCTGGTTTTGTAATGTGTCCTGTAAGAAAAGGTGATTATTGGAAAGTAACAGTTGATATTGCTGATTCAACGATAATTTATTGGATACCGTTAGGATAAAAGGAGGATACATGAAAAAGATATTTTTAATCGTTTTGTTTTTAATGTTGGCAACGCCTCTATTTGCTAAAGACATTTATGTGGCGACAGGATATGGGTATATGAAAGACGCTTCTGGCAACGTCATAGCGAAGGCAGAATTGCCAATAGGTAAGCACAACTTATCCAATGAGTATACCTATGTGGAAGTGGGGAATAAGCAAATCCTTGATAGTGTTCAGGTATACGTCGCTCCGCCGGCTCCCGTTGATCCGAATATAACAAAGAAACGGAAAGAAGACTTGCTGAAAGTTTTGGATATTACGGAAGCGGATATAACTAAACTGAAAACATTGGAAGTTGCGCCGAAATGATAGAACTAAAAGAAAAAGAAGTGGCGGTTATTCCGCAGGACGTGGATATTCGCAAGAAGATTCTTGGGGTAGAGGCAACGATGAGAAAGTTGCCAAATGTTCTTATAGGCGATTCTCCTCAATATCTTGAAGTATGCCCTTTGAAAGAAACCTTTGCCGATGGTTGTTATATTCGAGAATTATTCATGCCAAAAGGTATGTTATTTGTTACGAAGATACATAAAATCAAACATCCATATTTTTTACTTAAAGGAGACTGTGCAATACTGACCGAAGAAGGCGCAAAGAGAATTAAAGGGCCATTTAGCGGTATTACTCCGGCAGGCACAAAGAGAGTTATTTATACTTATGAAGATACAGTATGGGCCACGGTGCACGTTACTAACAAGACTGACCCTAAAGAAATAGAAGAGGACATCATAGCCAAAACTTATGACGAGGTTCCAAATATGATAATCGACGTTGAAGCCGAAGAAGTAAAAATTACCGGATTTATTGAAACAATAAAAAAGGGGGAAATACATGAGAAAGTTGTGGACGTTACCAAGCCTTAAGTCTATTGACCGAAAGCGATACACCTATGCCGCAGTCGCTACGACATTTGCAGGGGGGGCGTTAATAGGCGCAGGGGCAGGAAGCAATTGGTTTGGATTGGGTGGTGACGACGGTGACAATGAAACGGGCCGACAAGAAACATATTCAACTACAACACGACAAGCCTATCCCGAAGCCGATACTGCAAGACAGAATTGGGGAAAGACACTAACGGATTGGGGCCAGCCTGGGGCTAACTACGGGGCTAATCTGCCTGATTACGACGCTATATATGAAAATGCGAAGCGGAGAATCAATCAGTATTATTGGGGCGGGGCCACCGGCGGAGGGGTAATAGATAAAATCAAGGCAAGTGCGGCTCAGAGAGGCGTACAGGACAGTCCGGCAACAGGAGTATTGACTTCACGAATGGCGGCTCAAGAGTCTGGGGATTTAATGAATAAATCATCAGAGGTAGATACTGCAAAAGCTAATGCGATTGAGCAAGCGAGAAATAATTGGTTAACATCTTTGACGAATCTGACAAATATCGCTCCGCAGTCTACCACGACAAAAGGAACGGCTACGACGTATGCGCCTGCTACAACTGCGATGGACGCATTAACTTCGATAGCAGGCCCAGCGGCTGAATTAGCGACAAGTTATTATACTGGAGGAACATCGGATATACTTAAATCTTTAATGAACGCCTCAAATGCGTCGGGTGGGATAACTTCGCTCGCTAATCCGTATGGTGGTTCTATGGGTGACCCATATAATAATGCTAACAGATTTCAAGCGTCGAAGTATAGTTATACACCGGAATTTTGGGAATAAGAAAGGAAAATTAAATGAGTAAAAATATTTGGGACGTCGTAGGGAAAGCTGGAGAGTCTGCCGCCAGAGCGGCGGTAGCCAGTCGCAATGCGAAGAATACTTTGCAATCTGAACTTATGCTCTACAAGATAAAGAATCAATTTGAACAGGCACAGAAGCAAGGCGAAATAAAAGACAAGTTCGGATATGATTTGGCGATGGAGAAGGAAAAAGCAAGTATGCCGTTTAAGGCGTATCAGGAATTTCAGTCAGGGCAGGGGAATCCGGGAGGTGCGCCGAATGTTACGATGGGGCCGGACGCAAAGATGAGAGTGCTTAAATTGAAGGATATGGCGGAGCAGATTTATATGAAGCCGCCGAATACATGGTCGCCACAAGAAAAGCAGATCGTGGAGCAGTATAAGGCGTTTACTTTAGCAACAAGAACGCCTCGCACGGTAGGTAGTGATGATATGTTTTCATCTTTTAGAGGTGGTGAATCCCCTACTGATATGCCGTCAATTCCGACGAGGCAAGATATGCAATCAGAAATAATTTTATCCGATCCAAAGGGTAATCAATTCCGGCTTAAAAATCCAGGTCAATTACAGGAGGCATTGAATCAGGGATATAAGAGGGTAAAATAATGGCTGTCCTTGATTTGGAACCTATAAAAGCTACTCAAGCGTTAGATTTAGAGCCTATCAATAATGGGTCTACACCATCATTGGATTTAGAATCGATGGGAAAAGGGCTTGATTTAGAACCTATAAATCCTTCCGGAAATATCTTTTCCGATATGTTCAAGGGTATCGCAAGAGGAATAGAACGCATACCTACAGGCCCCGCAAAACTTCTTACAATGGGTGGCGAAGAATTAAAATATCAAGCCACAAAAGTATCTCCTGAACAACCTAAGACGACTGATCGAAAGCTATCTCCAATAAAACAGCACTTATATAATATTGGCAGTTCTATGTCCGATTGGGGTAAAAATGCTTCTACGTTTTATGAGAAACTCGCTTCCACAGGAAAAGAAGCCCCTAATCCGGCTGTAATGCTTGGGTGGAAACATCCCTTTAGAAAAGTTGCGGCATTGGCGGCTGAAAACTTACCTATGCTCGGCGTAGCGGCAGGAGTAACAGCGGCAACGGCAGGGGCTGGAGCCGGGCCAGCATTAGCAGGACTTACCGGAGCCTCGACTTTTGGCCCTCAAGCGGCAGGTGATTTTTACGAGGAAGCTACGAAGGCAGGTATTCCTCACTCCAAAGCGAGAGATATGGCACTATTGAGCGCAAGCGCGCAAGTAGGTCTTGAAAACATCGCATTAGGTCAATGGATGAAAGGCGGAGCGTTAGTCAAGCGTATGGCTCGGACAGCGATCGCCGAAGGCCCGGTAGAAGAAGGCACACAACAATTATTCGACAATGCCCTTAAAGTAATTGGATGGAAAGGCACATCGAACCTTTGGGAAGATATGACCGATGGACTTGCTGAAAGCATAGCCGCTGGTGCGGTATCCGGCGCGGTTCTCGGATCATTTAACCCTCCGTCATTTGTAGATATAAAATCCGATATAGAAGCCGACATTCGCAGGGAAGCAAAGAAAACTGGTGCAAGTCCTGAAGCAACTGATAAGGTAGTAAAACTTGTTAGCACAATGATGGATGAAAGAGCAAAGTCTATATCTGACAACGCTCTTGATATGACACCTAAAAATATTGACATCATAAAAGAGGAACTCGAAAAGTCAATCGGTGTAGTTATCCCTAAAGACATCAAAACCTATGAAATCAAGGCAGGTGAGGGATTAGACCTTGAACCCATGCCTACACCCTTAAAAGCTGAGAAATCCCCTGTAATAGAAGATTTGAAGGGCGAAACAGGCATCGTAGCCCCCACAGCAAAAGGTGGGGAGATAGATTATGAACCGATAGTTAAAGAAGCCATTGATAATACGGCAGGGGCGAAAATTACACCAGAGGGCATAGAATTAGACATATCTCGTTATCAAAAGGAATCGCAGTTTGGGGCGCAAGCAATTAGAACAGGCGTATTTTATCTTCCTGAAACAAAATCTCCTTATGGCAAATATTATTCAACTGGAAAACAAGGATATGGCGGTGGCAAGAAGGTATCAGGCAGAACTACTTACCACAATCCAATTATAGTTAAGGCTGGAACTGGTGGCAAGGGTGTTGAAAAAGCATACGACCAAGTTGTAGGTAAGGGTGCTTATCAGAAAATGCGGTCTGATATTTTAGATAGAGTAGTATCCGGATTTAATAAAAACGAAAACCAACAGGTAGTAGACCTACAAGCCGTATTAGAAGAATACACCAAGATAGATAGTGTTGAAGCATACGATATGGCAGAGATGATTGTCCGAAATTCAAAAGAAGGTAACCAGCTCGCTTATGCTATCCAAGAAAATATCGCCGCCAATACTATTAGAGAAGCTGGATATGACGCAGTAATCTCTCACTCTATATCTGGTGGAAAACCAAGATTAGCAGAAGTATTTGATTTGAGAGCTACTGAATATCCGTCTGAAACAAGCGATTATAAATACAACGACTTTTATTCCAAACTCTCCCCTAAAGAGACAGCAAAAGGTGGGGAGATAGAGGTATATCATGGAACTAATGTTAAATTCAAAGATTTTGCTCCCCGAAAGGGTGTTCGTTTTAATACTGTAGGAGGTCAAGGGGAAGTAGATGTTTCTGTTAGTTTTTTTACACCGAATAAAAAGATAGCAAAGGGATATGCAATAGATAGAGTTAAAGCTAAGGGTGGGAAAGAAAACATTATCAAAGCATATTTAGACATCAAAAATCCCATTGACTTATCTGGAACAATGCCAGAAATAGAAGCAAAGTTATTGCCATTAGGTATTGACTTAAAGGAAATATTCGGAGAGAGTCCTTTTACTGATGGAGTAGCTATCCGTCCTAATGAAGTATGGAAAATATTTGATGATAAAGAAATAGTTAATAAATTAAAATCCGAAGGATTTGATAGTGCTATTTTAGATGAAACAAATGAAGATTTAAAAATTAAACAAGGAATAACTTACGCAGTATTCGACCCTAAAAATATCAAACTCTCCCCTAAAGAGACAGCAAAAGGTGGGGAGATAGCACCGAAGGTAGTAGATGGCAAGATTAAAGATTTTAATACTTTCTTAAAATGGAGAGTGCCAGAGATTAAAGATATTAAGGGCAATTTTATAACTACTAAAGACGGTAATAGAATAGAGTTTATTTCTCATACTTCGGGCGAAGATGTAGTTATTAGTCATATTCTCGCAGATACAAAGGGAACAGGAATAGGCAGTAAAATAGTAAAAGCGGCGCAAGATTTTGCTGATGTAAATATGGGGCAACTTATAGTGAAGAAACCCTATAATGAACCCTTTTGGAAAAAGATGGGCGTTGATGTCGGCGATGGCAATCGTGGAATAAATAGAAATATTGATATGCAGAATAGAAAAGATATACTCTCCAAACTCTCCCCTAAAGAGGGTGGAGACGTAACCCTACTTGGCTTAAACGCAAAGACAGCACAGGCGCAACAGGCAAAGGCACGCGATAACATTAAAGCCGCTAATGAATATAAATTCATTGCTAACGAGGGTGATAAAATTACCATAGATAAAAATGGTGAGAAAAAACCATATATCATAGAAAGCCGATATATGGAAAACGGAGAACCACGATATAATGTTTATCCTCCAGGAAAAAAGAACTCTAACGCACATAAAATATGGATAAGAGAAAGCGATATACTCTCCACACCTAAAGAAGCGATACCACAGAATAAAATATCAAAGTTAGAACGAGAAAGTCAAACTGGCTTAGATGCCCAATCCTTAATTCAATATAACAAAAAGTTTAATGACTTGAAGATGGTGGAACAGCGAAAAATATTACAAGGCGAAGGACTGAGGGCATTTAATCCTGCAAGTGTTCTGCCCGAAGATACTGTTCTAAAAATAGCAAAGAAAAAAGATGTTACTAACGAATGGGAAAATAAACTTGTAATGGCCGCACGGAAGAACGGAGAATATGCTACTGATGGTCGGGTGCTTATTATAGACAAGAAAGTAGCCAATCAACTAAGAGATAAGTTTTTAGCCTCAAAAGGATTGCCCGATATTGATATTGGAAAATCTCCGTTACCACCCTATAAAGATGTCATTCCAAAAAATCAGGGCGAACCACTAAATTATATAGGCACTACACCTTTTGTAGATAGAGAAAATCCTATAATGGTATATGAAACAAGCAAGGGTGAACGAATCGCCATTGACTCCGGGTATTTTCGTATGTTCAAGGAATATTTCCCAACGGCAAAACTTAAATATGGCGGAGAGAGGCAAGGAGTCCAAGTATATGTCGGAAAAGAATTAAAAGGTATTATAATGCCTAAAGACATCGGTGCTATGCTTGATAAGGAATTAGGCAATCCAAATATCACAAAACCCTCAACCCCCTCCGGCAATGCAATGGCTACTCCATTCTGGCATAATGACATACCAATAGAACAAGGAACAGAATACTACAAACTTCGTTCTTTTGAAACCCCCGAACTTGTGCGCCTTGTCCGGGAAGTCATGGGAAAATATCCTGATGTGGTAAAAGCAACGGGCAAAGCCGCAGGTCGATTTTACGGAGCGTATGGTAATCCTCGGATAAAGATAGTCGCCGAACTCTTTAAGCAAGGCAATGAAAAAGAACTTGGTATAGTCATAGCTCACGAATTTGGTCATCTTACCGACTATATGCCGGAAGGAACTCTTAAAAGAGGCAATATTCTCGGACGGCTCTTAACGCTTCGAAGTTATCTTACAAATACTTTCGGGAACCTAAACAATAAGGAAATCCGTACCGAACTCGTTGCCGTAACAAAGTATATGCATCCCTTTGATGAAAAAACCGTGCCACCTGCTTATAAGTCATATCGTCTATCTTCAAAAGAACTCTACGCCGAAGCCATATCACTATTACTAAACAGCCCCGGTACTATGGAGAAGATGGCTCCAAAATTTACAAAGACATTTTTCGAGAACCTTGACAAGAAGATGGATATTAAGGAAGCATATTTTGATTTACTCGAACTCTTGAACGGAGAGAGAAGCGATGTATTGGACGCTCTCGATGAAGATATAAGGCGAATGTTCGCTAAGGCCGATCCGCTACGAACCCAAAAACTTGCCGAAAAGAAAGTCGCTACAGTAAGCACTTTTGACAAGATAAGACTTCATCTTGATAATAAATATCACATGCTTATAAAGAAGATACAAAATCTTGAAAAGACAGGCCAATTCGTACCGATAGAAAACAATCCTAAATATCTTCTCGAAGAATATGCCATGTCAAATAACGCAGTTTATGATTGGCTACTTACAATGGATAAGGTAGTAAAAAATCCACTTGCGGCATCCGATGTAGACATTATTGACTTCGGTAAATACCTATTCCTAAAAAGAATTATTGGCAGTCCTCAATTACAAGGCGAAGACGTGGACGCTTTTGACGATGATGACAAGGACGCTCTCGGCGAGATGATAGACGCTTCTACCGGAAAACCTTTTAAGGAAGAATTTACCGACAGAAAGAACATCGCTAATCCTCTCGGCATACAGCCTGCCAGGGCGCAGGAACAGCTCAATTATCTAAAATCAAAAATAGGTGATGAGAAATTCGCCAAGATAGAGGAATTTGCTAAAAAATTCCATGACCTTGTTTTTAAGGTAGTAACCGAAGCCGTCAAGGTCGGAAGTTATAACGCTAAAGTATTTGCCGAAAGAATAGAACCGAATAAGGACACTTATGTATCATTCGGCGTTATCAACTACCTGCAAAACTTCGTATCTGCCGGAGTAAAGAAACAGATCGGAACACTCAATGAGATAGAGAATCCTTTCCTTACTACGGTAATGAAAACCGTATCACTCATTAAATTGAACGAAAAACAACGAACGATGAACTCAGTCAGGAACTTTTTAAGACAATATTTTCCGTCGGAAATACAAGTAAGTAAAAAGCATAAGACTACTGGCGGCGGTGTGGACTGGACAGAAACTCCAGGGAGCTTTAAGCTACTCGAAGATGGGCGCATGGTGTCTTATGAGATAGACCCCTATATCGCGCGGTCACTAAAATACGATCCTAACGCCGGAGAGATAGGACAACTTCTAAACACAATATTAGGTAATAAGATATTCAAGGATATAGTCATTACCTATAATCCAGGTTTCGCTCTTGCCTTTAACCCTATACGAGATTTTAAGCGAACATATAAGTCGCTAAATGCTATGAATGGCAAGGTCAGTCTTTTTCGATTATTAACTGAATACGTCAAAGCCATGCCTTCATCTTATAGAAGATTACAAGGTATAGATGATAATACTATAAGGGAAATGATACAGAATCGGGCATTAGATATACCTTTTAATGACTTCCATGCGGCTGATTATCAAGATAGTGATGGAGCTTATAACGAACTACTCAAAAAATATCAACTATCGAAAAATCCCGATGAACTCCGAGGCATACGGAAAACCTTACTGAAACCCATAGTTCAAGTGCTTGAATTTCTAAGATTTCACGGATCGGCGTTAGAATCAGTATCAAAGATAGCCGGATATAATATCTTGAAATCAAGGGATATTGCTCCTATGGAGAGGGCCTTCAGAACAAGAACCTATATAGGAACACCTAATTTCAAGACAAAAGGACTATCGACTGAAACGACAAACGCAATATTCATATTCTCAAACATAATGAAAGAGGGGTTAAAGGCGGATGTAACGCTTGCCACAAATCCTAAAACAAGAGGTGGTTATTGGTGGGCTACTGCCAAAATAGATTTATTGCCTAAATTACTTATGGTCTTGGCGGCCGCAGGATTATTTGGAGAAGGATTAAAACGTCTATTTGATAAAGCAAGTGAATACGATAAGACAAACTACATCATAATCCCATTGGGTGAAATGAATGGGAAAGCCGTATATATAAGAATACCTCACGATGAAACAGGACGGCTTATTTCGTCTATATTTTGGAAAGTGGCAGGAGCCTTGCAAGGTAAACCGGATCAACTGCAACAGATATTCGCTTTTGGGGCAGGGCAAATGCCACAACTCACTCCGGCGCTTGCGATAGGAACAGGATGGATACAATATCTAAGTGGTCAAAATCCTTACGAACCTTTCCGTGGTGGTAATGTATTAACTGATACTGAATATAAGGCAGGTGGAGGATCAGCATTAAAGAAAATGGTAGAATGGACTGCGAATGAATTTGGATTGACTTCGTTCTTTACCTATACAAAAGATTCTAAGTCTACCTTTGAAAGTATTATTCAGCTCACTCCGGTAATAAACCGCTTATTAAGGGTATCGGATTCTGGAGTATCACAGGATTTAAGGCAAATTAGAAAAAGTATCGAACAGGAGCAGGCGCAGATTACATTATTAAAGCGAGGCGAATTTAAGAAAGGTGCCGAGAGGTTTAATAAAGGGGATGAACCTTTAAGAATACTATATGACATCAGCAAAAAAGTCTATCCTAATGAAGAAAAAATAGACAAAAGAAAATTTAGCATATTGCAAAAAGGGCTTATTCGTGAGATACTAAAGAAAAGAGAAGATAGTCCTTATGTGGACGCCATGTTATATGCAGGTTCTAATGAAGAAAAAAAGCAGATATTATTCAAGATGAAAGATAGACTACCATTTAATGCGTTTATAAAACAGGCGATGTTGATGAAGGATCTAAAAATATATAGCAACGAAGTAATGGACTCTAACGAATGGAGGGATTTATTAAAACAAAAATAATGAATTTCATATTAGGAGTCTTCGGTTGGATTTTGGCGTTCGGTGTTTTCTTATTTCTGGGAAATACTCCTTATACTGCCGTTCCTTAATAGCGGTGCGCCGCTCGGTGGGAGTATGGCCCTGTAATCCGTCACTACGCTACTACCATATAGGTAGCGTAAGTTTCTCTGACCATTTCGCCTGTTTGGGAAATATGGTTTTTCCGACGACAAAAGATTTTTCTTGCATTTTGAAAAAGATGTGCTATACTTCTTAGCATGGAAACAAGACTCGGCGAAGAAAGTTTAAGGGCTGTTTTTTTATTGCAAATTTTCGGCATGGTAAAGTATATAGGTTCACAGCCAACCCTTCGCCGGGTGTATATTAGCCATGCCGATTTAACTTTTGGAGGTGTCGCATGAAGTCAAAGAAAATTGTTTGTGGTGATTGCGGTTGTGAGTATGAGGGGAACGAAAATAGCAACTGTCCTAACTGCGGCTGTTAGAGGTTTTTATGAATAGACCCCTATATAGAGTGGCAAAAGCAGAGAAAACCCAAATTTCAAGGGCGAAAACGCTAAAACAGGCCTGTTTTGGGGCATTGACAGGTGTTATATTGATACTATCTGTATCTTCTGTATGGGCATGGACAGATACCGAGATATGCAATGCGATATATAAGGCTGAAAACTCGGTCAAATATCCCTATGGAATTAAGTCCATAGATACACATGGCGATCCGATATATGCGCGGAAGATATGCATGAACACTATACGAAATAACCGAGGGCGGTTTGCAAAGCAGACCAAACATTCAGACTTTATAGAATTCCTGGGATCTCGCTATTGCCCGCCTTCGGCTCATTCCTTAAATAAGCATTGGGTATATAACGTTCGTTATTTTTTGCAGAAAGGAGCCTAAAATGCTAACCTTTGAAAAAGT
>Ga0172381_10004893_pt1 | contig 13743 bp, 11 predicted proteins | sample Leawel6488metaG_FD_119754 | JGI IMG/M metagenome (GOLD analysis project Ga0172381, IMG submission 119754) | Leachate microbial communities from a municipal landfill in Southern Ontario, Canada - Leachate well 64-88 metaG | ecosystem: Engineered > Solid waste > Landfill > Unclassified | place... | reverse complement strand
TAGGCCTTGCTTCCATGTTCGGATTTTCAGTAAAGGAGAATTTCAATTATCCTTATACAGCCACATCTGCAACTGATTTCTGGAGAAGATGGCATATATCCTTGGGATCGTTCTTCAGGGATTATGTATACATACCCCTTGGAGGGAACAGAAAGTATGCCTTACGTAATCTTCTCGTGGTATGGTTCCTTACCGGCCTCTGGCACGGTGCAAGCTGGAATTTCGTCTGCTGGGGACTGTATTTCTTCGTATTCATCCTTATTGAAAAGACGTTCCTGCTTAAGGTATTTGAAAAGATTCCGAAGATCTTTTCGCATATCTACTTTATTCTTGTCATGCTCGTTGGCTGGGTCTTCTTCTACAATACGGATATTTTCCAGGCAATAAAATATATAGGTGTGATGTTCGGTATAAATGCGGCTTCATTCAGTGATCCGATACTATCCATCCTCTTCATGAACAATGCCCTGTTTATAATAATAGCTCTTATATGCTGCCTTCCGGTCGGAAAATTTCTCAAGACACAGGCTGACAGACTGGAAAGAAAAATTTCCGGAGGGAAGACCGATATACTCAACAGACTGCTGATACCGGTACTGAATATAGCTCTTCTCACCCTTTCAGTCATATTCCTTGTGGGAGACACATATACTCCGTTCCTGTATTTTAACTTTTAAATGAAAAAGATCAGATTGGATACAGTCATCTTCATAGCCTGCATCACCATTTTGGGACTCATATCCTTATTCGATCCGGATAAACCTACCGAATCAGTGCAGGAAAACCGGAAACTGGATGAAATACCTGTATTCACAGTGAACAGCTACTTAAGCGGCGCATATACAAGCAGCCTCTCATCGTATTATGCGGACATATTCACAGGCCGCGAAGGGTTGCTGCAGATAAACAGAGATATAAAAAGGCTTTTTGCAATAAAGAAAGATGCGGTGATCATAATAACGGAAGAGACACCTTATCCTTCTTCTACACCTATTGCATCACCGGATGAAACAGCGACACCTAGTCCTGATACAGGCAGCACTCCTGTTATCTCTTCACCTGTTCCGACAGAAAGCCCGACATATGTAAAAGCATCAAAAATAGAGGTATTGGTAAGCCCATTCCTCCTTGTTGACGGGCAGGTCGTCGGTGAGATCTGGCCCAATACGGCAAGCCTGGATACATATATCACGTTCATGAATGAACTTGCGGCAGGTATGGATGAAGGGGTCAATGTATACTCAATGGTCGTACCTTCGCATATAGAATACTTCGACCTTGCCGGATTTGAGTCGCGCACGGCTTCACAGAAGGATACCGTGGGATACATTGCAGATAAAACGGATCAGAATGTACTGGATGTCGATGTATATGATGCTCTTTTTTCTCATTGCCATGAATATATATATTACAGGACCGATCACCACTGGACGCACCTGGGCGCATATTATGCATACTGCTCATTACTTGAAACAATGGGTAAGGAGGAGGAGATTATACCGCTGGAAGATTATACCGTCGCAGAAGTGATCGAAGGTTATATCGGCAGCGGATACAGAAAAACAAACAGGGATGAAAGGGTGCTTTTAAACCCGGACACGATGACTGCATATTACCCCATAGTTGGTTATACTTTCATGATGTATAAGGATACAGGCGAAGAGGAAAGAAGACTCAATGACATGAGTTATGTGATCCCGAATGAGGAATGGTACAACATGTTCATGAGCACAGGTTCGGGAAGATACCATGTATTCACTACAGATGTAAAAAACGGCAGTACGCTTCTTCTTGTGTCCGATTCATACGGCGAATCAATGATACATTTTCTTCTGCCTTATTATGAAAAGATAATAATGATAGATTCGAGATATTACGACAAGGCATTCATGGGCGGGATGACGCTGGATGAATATGCAAAATATATAAAAGCGGATGATATAGTCGTGCTGCAGTATATGGAAAGCGTGGCATATGCTTTCAATACCGATGCGTTATATTCTTTACTGCAATAGATCACTTAAGCGTCTCAGTTATTCTTTTCAGATACCCGGTCAGCCCTTCTTTAAGATCAGCTCTTCTTAATGCATATTCTATATTGGCTTCCACATAGCTGAGTTTGTCACCAAGGTCATATCTTCTGCCGTCAAACTCGAATGAGTATATGTCTTCCGTAAGCAGCAGCGTCCTTAATGCGTCGGTAAGCTGTATCTCTCCGTTTTTACCGGGCAACTGATCATTCAGTATGTCAAATATCGCAGGCGTAAGTATATATCTTCCTAAGATCGCGGTATTTGAAGGGGAATCGCATATGTCAGGTTTTTCGATCAGATCCCTTACCTTCATCACCTTGCCGCTCATCATCTCTCCATCTATTATCCCATACAGGGGCACCATATCATCAGGTACCTTCTGAACACCCACTATTGAACACTCATATTTGTTATATGCTTCCATCAGCTGTTTGAGACATGGGGTCTGTGAGTACACCAGATCATCGCCTAAAAGCACGGCAAATGGTTCCTGCCCTATGAATGTGCTTGCGCATCTTATGGCATCTCCCAGCCCTCTGGCTTCTTTCTGGCGGATATAGTAGATGTTTGCCATCTGCGTGATCTTGCGTATCTCCTCGAGCTCTTCGGTTTTATTATGTTTCGTCAGTACATCCTCAAGTTCATATGACTTGTCGAAATGGTCCTCTATAGCTCTTTTCCCTCTTCCGGAAATTATGACTATATCCTCTATTCCGGATGCCGCGGCTTCCTCAACTATGTACTGTATTGCGGGTGTATCCACTACGGGAAGCATTTCTTTGGGTGTAGCTTTTGTGGCGGGCAGGAATCTTGTTCCTAAGCCTGCCGCAGGTATGATAGCCTTGGTTATTCTTTTCATTTTGACCTCTCAGTCGAATAAAGTGACCTGTTTTCTGTGTATGTCCCTGTCTGTCAGATTCTTTCCCATTGCAGGGACATTTGCAGGCCTGTATGCATCTTTGTCCTTAAGCCTTGCCTTTTCCAAAGGAAGCATTTCTGTGACCTTTGAACCGGGTTTCAGCTTTATTACCGTTATTCCCTGTGTATCTCTCTTTTCCTTTATTGTAATATGAGTCGCTTTAAATATCAACGCCCTGTGATCGGATGTTATAGCCACATATTCAGGATCCGCATCCGAAGGTATATGCTCCATGTGCAGTAATTTTGATTCCCTGCTGTATGCGTTGAGCATTTTTTTCCTGTTCTGCTTTGTCAGAAACGTCTTAAACGGAACTTTGGCTGCTTTCCCGTTCTCGAACAGATATATCATATTGCCTTTGAAATCATCGGTTATTACGATATATACTATCCTCTCATCCTTTTCTATTTCCAGGATATTGGGAAGATACTCCCCGAAATCCATAGGCTTGCAATCGTTTATCTGATACATCTTCAGTTTATATACATTCCCTATGTTCGAAAACATTACTGCTTCCGCTCCGTTATGAGTATCTATTTCCTGAAGCAGTACATCTTCGCTCTTATATTTGTACTCCATATCCGGTTTGATATATACAGGCTGTATCTTTTTAAGGTAATTGTCCCTTGTAAAATATACTTTCACGGGATAATCCTCAAACACCGGTTCAACAGGCAGTTCTCCCGCTGTATCTTCATATATTATCTCGGTCTTTCTGTCCTGACCGTATCTGTCGGCTATTTCTTTAAGCTGCATCGATATGATCTTTTCGATCTTTTCTCTGCTTTTTAAAGTTTCTTCCGCATCTTTGATCGTCCTGTTGAGATCATTGATCTCATCCAGACGTTTCAGAATATATTCCTTATTCAGGTGCCTCAGCTTTATTTCAGCTATGAATTCCGCCTGTACTTCATCTATTTTGAAGGCTTCGACTAAATTCGGGACTACTTCCGCTTCTTTTTCGGTATGGCGTATTATCCTTATCGCCTCGTCTATATCCAGCAGCACCCTGTCAAGTGCAAGAAGAAGGTGCAGCTTTTCCCTGTTCCTGTCAAGCTCGTACCTTAACTGTTTTTTAATGCACTCGACCCGGAAAATGATCCAGTTATCGATTATATCCCTGACACCGAGAAGCATCGCCTTGCCTTCTATAAGGACGTTGTTATTGCATGAGAAAGTATCCTCAAGAGGTGTTTTCGCAAAAAGTTTGAGCATCAGTTTATCGACATCCGTGCCTTTTTTCACATCGATCGTTATCTTAAGGCCATTGATATCCGTTTCATCTCTGACATCAGAAATATCTTTTATCCTGTTGTCTTTCACCAGTGATATGATCGCTTCTATTATGGCTTCCGCTGAAGTCGTATAAGGTATCTGCGTGATCTCTATATGCGTACCCTTTTTATCAAGACTGTATTTTGACCTGAGCTTTACTTTGCCTCTTCCCGTCTCATATATGCTGTTGAGTTCGTTCCTGTCATATATGAGATATCCTCCCGTGGAAAAATCCGGCGCTTTGAGATATCCGGAGATATCCGTTTGCCTGTTTTCAAGATATGCATATACGCACTGGCATACTTCCCGAAGGTTAAATGATGCAAGATTGCTTGTGATACCTACGGCAATGCCCTGGCTGGGATTCACAAGTATGTTCGGAAATGCTGACGGGAGCATGACAGGTTCTTTTATCGTGCCATCGTAATTGTCGGTAAAAGGCACGCATTCCTTGTCTATGTCACGGAACATCTCAGCGCATATTGCAGTAAGCTTTACTTCAGTATATCTGCTTGCCGCATAACTCATGTCACGGGAATACTGTTTTCCGAAGTTACCCTTGGAATCGATGAACGGGTGTAAAAGCGCTTCATTTCCCCGTGTCATTCTAACAAGGGTCTCATAGATCGCCTGGTCGCCATGCGGGTTGAGCTTCATCGTCTGGCCCACCACATTGGCTGATTTTGTCCTCTCGCCCTTGAGCAGATTCATCTTATACATCGTGTATAAAAGCTTTCTGTGTGAAGGTTTGAGACCGTCTATCGCAGGGATGGCTCTTGATACGATGATGCTCATCGCATATGGCATATAGTTTGTTTCAAGTATCTGCGTTATCTGCTGAGGCACTATGACATTCTCTTTATTTTCGTCTGTTCTGTTCGCTTTTTCTTTCATATCTTTTTTCATGATCAGGACACATCCAGCATATCAGTGTATTTGTCGCCGAATTCCTGTATGTAGTCCTTCCTTCCCTGCAGATTATCGCCCAGAAGAAGATCGAACATATCCTCCGTAGCCTTCATATTATCCGGCATGACGCGTATGAGCCTTCTCGTCTCAGGATTCATGGTCGTTCTCCACATCATATCCGGCTCATTTTCTCCAAGCCCTTTGGACCTCTGTATCGTCACCTTCTCAGATGTTTTTCTGATCTTTTCCAGTATCTCCGTCTTTTCATTTTCCGTATATGCAAAGTATGTTTCTTTTTTGGTCGTGATCTCAAATAACGGCGATTCCGCTATGTACACTTTCCCAAGATCGATCAGCGAGGGGACGAGCCTGTAAAGCATCGTCAGTACGAGCGTCCTTATCTGATAACCGTCGACATCAGCATCCGTGCATATGATTATCTTGGACCATTTGAGTCTGGATATATCAAACGGGCTCAGCTTCTTATTAGCTTTTGTCTTTATCTCCACCCCGCAGCCCAATACCTTAAGAAGATCTATTATGATCTCGCTTTCAAATATCCTGGGGTATTCCGCTTTCAGGCAGTTAAGTATTTTCCCTCTTATTGCTATGATAGCCTGGAACTCCGCATCCCTTCCGAGTTTTGTCGAACCCAGAGCGGAATCGCCTTCCACTATGTATACTTCCCTCTTGTCGGCATCCTTGGTCCTGCAGTCAACGAATTTCTTGACCCTGTTGTTCATGTCCAGCCCGGAGCCTAATTTCTTTTTCAGATTGAGCTTGGCTTTTTCCGCCTGTTCCGCACTTCTCTTGTTGACAAGTATCTGATCTGCGATCTTCTGCGCTTCAGACTTGTTTTCTATGAAATATATCTCCAGCTCATGCTTTAAAAAATCGGTCATTGCTTCCAAAAAAGCTGCATTCGTCATGCTCTTCTTGGTCTGGTTTTCAAATCCTCCGACTGATGAAAAGCAATTGGATACGAATATGAGGCTTTCCTGTATGTCAGCAAATACTATCTTGCTTTCGCCTTTTGCGTACCTGCCGTCGCTTGTAATGAATTTATCCAATGCATACGTAAAAGCAGCCTTCATTGCTTTATCGGGAGAGCCTCCAAGTACAAGGTAGCTGGAGTTGTAATAGTGTTCTATCATGCTTATATCCGATGAAAAGCAGAAGCATGCGGAAAGCCTTGCATTGTGTTCCCTTGTTTCTTCTTTCTCTGAAAACTTTGTATCCCTGGATATGAATACGGGATCCGTTGTGCCTTTACCCTCAATGAACTCCTCTATATACTGCTTTATCCCGTTTTCATACAGGTATTCATTTACCTGATTCGTCTCTTCATCTTTAAATATGAATTTGAGGCCTGCATTTACGACCGCCTGCCTTTTAAGCATATCCTGAAAATATGTCACGGGTATATCTATATCTGTGAATACCTTCGGGTCGGGTTTCCATCTTGTCGTTGTGCCTGTGTACTTGTATTTTTCCTCGACTTTCTTGAGCCCGCCCTTGTTCACGCCTTCTTCAAAGTGGAGGTTATACCTGTATCCGTCTCTGAAGACTTCCACATCCATATATGAAGACGCATACTGTGTCGCGCAGCAGCCAAGTCCGTTCAGTCCTATGGACGCATCATAATTTCCTGCGATGTTCCCGTCGTATTTGCCTCCGGCATACAGTTCGCAGTATATAAGGTCCCAGTTATATCTTTTTTCGTTTTTGTTATAGTCAACAGGCATACCACGTCCGTAATCTTTCACCGTGACGGACTTATCTGTATGTCTTGTTACTTCTATGACTTTTCCGTATCCTGAACGTGCTTCGTCTATCGAGTTGGATACGATCTCAAAAACCGAATGCTGACATCCCTCTATCCCGTCCGTTCCGAATATGACGGGTGCGCATTTTCTGACTCTGTCGGCACCTTTAAGGGATTTTATACTCTCATTACCATATGTGTCTTTTACAGCCATCAATAACCGCCTTTTCTTTTGTATTATACAAGTGATCAAATAACATGATAATTATATGCCATAGATCTGTCATTTTCAATACAACCATTTCCACAGGTTCGGAAAGCACTACATCAGGTACCTTTGTTTGTAAGGTATCCAACATCTGGTATAAGCTTATCCAGATCTTTTTTTATGCCTCTTTCCAGCATCTCACTTATCTCATCAAGGCATTTGACGCATTCTTTCCGTGCTACGTCCAGAAGATCATAGACCGAGGCATCATTTATTTCATCCTTGTTCATGACATGGCTCCATTGCCTGTGATTGAGATTCAAGACATCGATCTCCGGCAGTTTCTCCTCCACATAGCATTTTCTAGGCAAAGGCAGCAGATTTATGAACCATTTCTTCCTGTTCTTCGGGTCATATAGCGCTTTATGGGCTGTCCTCATTTTGATGCTGGCGCTGTATACTTCATTCTTCGATACGGCATTAGGCTGCGTATCATTTATGAATTCAGTTATGAATCTGACTATTTCATATGGCAGAGGCTCGTTCCCTATAATGGAATTTATATCCTGCCTGTATGCATCGATATTCTTTATCTTTTTCCACAGCCTTATATCCATCATATATTCTATTATGTAGTGCGATAGCTTTATACGGCTGTTCGGGTTGCCAAAGCTTCCCGCACCCTGTTCGCGTGTGGCTTCAACATAGGGATGGATCGTTTTGTCGCAGTAAAAGTGCGTCAGGAATCCTGCGAAATATGCTAGATACTGTTCATACTCCTCACCGTTCAGTTTTTCCAGCCATAGTATGAAATCCTTAAAAAACTTTGCCGTTTCTATTTTATGCATCATCGCGCCGGCAGAGGAGACTCTTTTATCAAATACGAGCGGCGTGATCTGATAAAACAGAAAATCCGGACCCTGCGAACCGAAATAGTACAGGCTGATGTTGTTTTCGATCGCATCCTTTACATTGATGTCCGAAATCCCATCCTTTACACGTTCCGCAAACAAAATGTGTGTTAATACGTCAGGCATGTTTTCTCCTTACCGTGCAATAATATCTATCCTCTTGTCGATCATAGTGAAATCAGTATAGTATATCGTGAAAGATCCTTTGCTTGGTGCGATGGAACCTCTCATTACATTATGAAAAGTATGTTTTGAGAATGAATCCTTTATCACAAGGCGGTCATCGTTTTTTTCTATTTCCATATCCCCGCCATCAAGCGAAAGGAATTTATCCGCTTCCCCTGCGTACAGCTCTCCTTTGTTCCTGACTGTGCATGAAGGTGACAGACAGAATTCCACTTTATACGGGACATTGTCGACTCCCTGTGTTTTTATATCCAGAGATACCTTTTTGTCCTCTAAAGTCAATGTAAGGAAGTATTCAAGATCGACCGCATTTACCACAGGTCTTAACGAGTGGTCCATTTCCGTCCATTTGGAAGTTGCCGGCTTCACGGACAAAGGTCCGTAATATTCGCCGTGCGCTTTCATGGACATATAGTAAGTGTTTTCACCCATTCTGGTTATTTTTTCCGGCACGAACTGCGCCACCGCAAAGAACGATGCGCATATACGCACGAATACTCTCAGATCGCCTTTTTGAACGAAAAGGAAATTCGGGGATCTTGTAAGTATCGTCACCGAAAGATCATCTTTTCTCTTCCTGACTATATCCCTGTGGAATACATGATATGTCTTATCATATTCTTCCATTTCCGGTTCGAATTCTGACAGGCCAGTATATAGTTCATACATCCACAAAAGATCTATGCCTCTTCCGTAAAGGCCGACATATTTTTTAAATATCTCATTTGCCATATATGCATATTTTGCATTACCGGTCAGATAGGACATATGCAGGTAAAGGTAATAATAACTGTACGGATAGAAGACCGCCGTCACATCGCCTTCCTGTTTGTCTTTCCTGTTTGAATTCTGTGTGAACATCGTCATGTTAGGTTCGATATACAGAAACATAAGATCCAGATTCCTTTTTACGTATTCAAGGTACTTCGGATCTTTCAGTTCTTCAGCGATTATGATCATCGCACAGTCGCTTTCCTTGTTGTACATAGGGGACCTTTCGGTGTATTCGCCGTTTTCATCAATATCGATCCCCTCGCGCAGCAGCAGATCCGTCCTTTCCTTCATACATTTGAGCCCAAGTATATTGTGCAGCATGGATGTGGAGGAAGCAGCCATCCACCTGTGGTTGGGAGTTATTATACCGCCGTTGTAAATGCCTATCGCAGGCTTGAAAAGAAATACAAAGAGTCTCTTTTTCAAAGCGGTCTCTTCTTCCGTTTCAGCATATCTCTCCATGATCCTGTATGCCCGTGACATATATATGGTCACAAGTATGGGACCGGCATAAAAATCGCTTTCCATGTTGTCGCATGTATAGTTATGCCGGAACGAACGCTCCAGATAATCTATCATTTCATTTATGAGGATCAGTATCCGTCCGCACTTATGGTATCTGCTGTCAGGGCAGTAATATCCCGAAGTCAGCGCTTCGATATGGACGCTGTTGTTTCCATAGTCCGGATATCCGTACTCTCCTGTAATGGCCTTTTCTTTTGGGTCATACTTTGTAAAAATATACTCTATTGAAGCTTCATTTCCTCTGACAGTCTGACTGTAATGTGCTTTCATTTTTTCCTTTATGGTACCATTATTTCTATTTTTTTGTCTACATTCGTAAAATCCGTGTAATATACCGTAAATGCATCCATGCATTGGGGAACGGAACCTCTCATGCAGTAATGGAATGTGTGGTTGGAAAATGCATCGTTTATTATGAGCTTGTCCTCATTTCTTGCTATCTCAACATCGTTGCCGCAAAATGTCAGGAACCTGCCTGCTTCACCTTCGTATGTCTTTTTATTATTTATTACAGTGCATGGAGCAGTAAAACAGAATTCCACTTTATACGGTACGCGATCGCATCCGTTCGTCTTTATGTCGAGCGATACTTTTCTGTCTTCCATTGTAACAGTGATACAGTATTCCAGGTCGACAGGATTTACGACAGGTCTTAAGGACTTGTCCATATCCTTCCAGACAGGGGTGGCCGGCTTTACCGTCATCGGCCCGTAATATTCCCCATGAGCCTTCATGGAAACATAGTAGGTGTCATCACCCATCCTGGTTATTTTTTCAGGCACAAACTGAGCCACAGCAAAGAACGATGCGCATATCCTTACAAAGCATCTCAGCTCACCCTTCTGTATAAACAGAAAGTTAGGTGACCTTGTCATAAGCGTTATGGACAGATCGTCAGCTTTTCTTCTCACTATATCTGTATGAAAAACATTATAGCTCTTAGGATAAGGCTTTCTTACAGGATCGAAGTCCTTCATCTGCGGGTGTATAAGGTACATCCAAAGCACAGACGGACCGGTCCCGCCGCGTTCCTTTATGTTTTTCACCAGATCATCAGCAAAAGAAGCATAATATGGGTCTCCTGTCAGATATGCCATATATGCGTAATCAAAATAGAAAAATCCGGGATAGACCACATTCGCGACATCGCCTTCCATTTTATCTTTCCTGTTGGAATTCTGGGTGAATACCGTAAAGTTGGGTTCTATGTATGTGAACATGAGATCAAGATTCCTTTTTACGGGATCAAGATATTTTATATCCTTTGTCTCTTCATACAGATTGATGAATGATGTATCGCATACTTCGTTATACATGGCGGATCTTTCCGTCCATTCACCGTTCTCATCCATGTCGACGCCTTCATTTAAAAATCCGTCAGCCATGGCTTTGAGTTCCGGCATGCCAAGGATATTGTAAAGCATCATCATCGCTGCAGAACCTATCCATCTGTGGTTAGGAGTATGTATGCCTCCGTTTACAAGAGACATGCCTGCTTTATACAGGTATTTATGATAACGTATGAGAAGATCCTTTTCCCTGTCTGTCTGTGCGTATCCCGCCATTATTTTGTATGCTCTTGACAGATTTATACATTCAAAAAGCGGTCCTGTGTAGAAATTGCTTTCCATCATGTCTATCGTATAATTAGGCCTGTGGGCATGGTCGCAATATGCAAGGATATCATTCATTTTTTCAAAAATATCATCATCCTTGTAGTACCTGCTGTCTTCACAATAATAGCCTGACACCAGCGTTTCAAGAGATCCGCTGTTCATTCCGTAGCTCGCATATCCGTAAGGGCCCCCTAAAGCTTTGATGGATGGATCGTAATACTTCAATGTCCATCTTATTGCAGCTTCGTTGGCTTTAACTATGTCTTTATAGTGTGCTTTCATTTTTTTACTCTGTGAGCATCGCTGCCCCTACAACTCCCGCGTCATTTCCTAATTCTGCAATCACAAGTTTTGATGCAGGCGTCTCCTCCTTTGTATATTTATATTTTGCTATATATTCCTTTAACGGATCCAGAAGCCTTGCCCCTTCATTGCAGACGCCTCCGCCTAATGCTATTATTTCCGGCTGGAAAATGTTTATTATATTCACCAATCCCTCGCCTATGTACCTGATATATCTGTCACATACCATGGAAGCCACTTTGTCGCCCATTCTTTCCGCTTCAAAAGCTGTCCTGGCGCTTACATTGTCCAGATCATTTTTGCATGCTTCCCATATCTTTGAATCTTTATGCTCCAGTGCGGCTTTTTTTGTCTGCGCTATCAGAGCTGTGGCTGAAGCATATGCTTCATAACATCCTTTTCTTCCGCATGTGCATTGCTCGCCATCCATGATAAGGGTATGATGTCCCAGTTCCGCTGCGGCATAGTTGAATCCTCCGTATAATTTACCGTCTATCACGACACCGCTGCCTACGCCTGTGCCAAGCGTTATGGTGACGGAGTCCTTTGTGTTCCTGCATGCTCCCGATATGCTTTCCGCGAGTGCCGCGACATTTGCGTCATTATCTATGAATACGGGAAGATTTATATATTTTTGCAGTTCCTTCCTTATATTCACATTCCTCATTCCCAGATTATTGTTGTATATCAGTATACCGTTGCTTTTATCCGGCGTGCCCGGGCATCCCACGCCAATTTTTCTTATATCTGAGATCTTGAGACCGCATTTTCCGATCAGGCTCAAACACAGCATCGCCATGTCTTTCATGACTGCTTCGTACCCTCTTTCGCTTCCTGTAGGCACCTTGTCTTTAATGAGTATCTTCCCACTGTCATCGACGATCGCGGCTTTAATCGCCGTCCCGCCTAAATCGATTCCTATGTTATACATATCCAGGCTCCTTTTATAAAATATACTGCAGCGTCAAAGCACCGCAGACGAATAAAATATAAACTGAAAATATGAGCAGATCACCTGTATTATACTTCAAAATGTTGATGCTTGTCCTGCCTTCAGAACCGTGATAACATCTTGAATCCATTGCAACAGCCAGATCGTCCGCTCTTTTGAATGACGATATGAAAAGAGGTATCAGGATCGGTATGAAGCTCTTTGCCCTCTGTATCAGATTCCCCGTCCCTATGTCAGCGCCCCTCGATGCCTGAGCTTTCATTATCTTTTCCGTTTCCTCCATAAGCAAGGGTATGAATCTTAATGCGATAGATATCATCATCGCTATTTCAGCGGTAGGTACCTTTATATACTTAAGAGGAGTCATCAGTTTTTCTATACCGATAGTGAGAACAAGAGGCGTCGTCGTATAAGTCATCAGTGATCCCGCCGCTACAAGAAGTAGTATCCTTGAACTTACCAATGCTGCAGTTTTCAGACCTTCTTCCGTTATCTTTATTATCCACCAGGACCAGATCGTTGTACCGGTGGAAAAGAACATATTGAGTACCATCGTGAAAATGACTATGTATATGACAGGTTTCAGGCCTTTTATGGCAAATTTCAGGTTTATCCCGGAGATGATGAAGGAACCGATCACAAATACTGCTGCCAGCAGAAGGGCATATAGATTATTTACTATGAGAAGAAGTACCATAGTGATCACTGTCATCAGTATTTTAAGTCTTGGATCAGCCTTGTGGATCACGGAGTTACCCGGGATATATTGGCCGATAGCGATGTTATTTATATTGGGCTCCTTTCCTGATCCCCGATCCTGATCCTGATCATGATCTTGATCCCGATGATTATATCAGAAAGCATCTTTCCGTACAATGGATCAGTAATTTTCCGACCTGCGCTTTTTCCTTTGTTCATACCTTTTTTTACCCATTTCCCACTCACAACGCGCCTCAGGACTGTCTAATATTATACCGGGCACAACACAGGGCATCTCATTTTCATCCAGCGCGACCATTATCACATAGGCTATGTTGATAAGCTTTTTATCCCCGTCAAGCGCTTCCACATATGATCTTATGCATACCTCCATGGAGGTACATCCGACATATGTTATCTTGCCTATAAGGACTATTGTGTCATTAGCATACGCCGGCCCTCTGAATTCCAACGAATCCACTGCGGCAGTAGTCACATTCTTGCCCGAATGCCTTCTTGCCACTACGGCTGCCACAACATCTATCCATTCCATTATCTGGCCGCCGAAAAGCCTCAGGTTCCCGTTAAGAGAGGTCTGCGTAAGTATCTGTACCTGTTCTGTGTATGAATCACTTATATGCTTTTCCATAGCTCATCCTCCTTTATAT
>Ga0172381_10004892_pt1 | contig 13744 bp, 28 predicted proteins | sample Leawel6488metaG_FD_119754 | JGI IMG/M metagenome (GOLD analysis project Ga0172381, IMG submission 119754) | Leachate microbial communities from a municipal landfill in Southern Ontario, Canada - Leachate well 64-88 metaG | ecosystem: Engineered > Solid waste > Landfill > Unclassified | place... | reverse complement strand
CCAAGGTCTGCACCGCAAAAGAAGGATTGAAACGGTGGGTCGTGAGAGCTTTGATAGAACCTTGCTTTGGCCCCTGTGATGGCTGGGTACGGATCCATGAAATCTCTCGACAGGGAACGGGTATCGAGAGCAAGGTACCCCAACTTGTCGCCAAGGCCAAAGAGATTTGTCTCAACGAGATCAAGGCTATTCATCTGAACAATCCCTATGACAAATGGGCGGGCCTCGATCCCAGGGATCACAAGATCAATGCCCTTATGTACTATGATATCGTGCTCATGGACAAAAGCAATTGGTACAGGCATGCTGCGGACCCCACTCTGGTCGTGAAGGGAACCGACTGGATTATGAGAACTATCCCTTACAACACACCTGATGTCCCGCCTGAGCTAAATTCTCTGTATGTTGAGATGCCGAAGGAACAGTTTGACCAGATAATAGCCGCTCGCCAGCACGAGATCAACGAGAAGAAATTCGATCTGGTGGCCTGGTTTCTCGAGCATATCCCTTTGTGAGTTCTCTTCTCGATGCCGTTCCTCGTTCCCCAGGCTCGCAGACTACCTCCCCCAGGGACTTCTCTTTAGTGATTGCTTTCTGTATACCACCTGTCTTCGTCTGGGGAAGGGGTACGCCGTCTCGCTACGCTCGCCGTGAGGCCTGTCGGCCTCACATGGCTAAACCGCTGAGGACTTACCATCGCATCCTCGTGGCTTGACGGCGCTGCTATTCCCCGTCCGCTGCCCGCTCCCCTCATTGAGATAGCTCGCTAACGATGTGCGACTACCTGTCTGCCCACATTCAGTCCTCCAGGCCAAATTTCCGTTGCTGTCCTTGAGGATAGCTGCCTGGTGGTGAAGCCTATCTGGGGAAATTGCCCTGGGGAGCGTGCAGCTGCTAGAAGGCACAGTGCCCCCTTGTAGGGCACGTCACAGTAAGAGACGGCGAACCCAGTCAGAACCACCACCAATACCACTGTGTATACACAGTCAACGACATGACAGATTTCAAGGGAGGCTAGGGAAGCACTTAACGTGCCCCACCTACTTTGACCTACATTCGCCCTCTACCAGGTTTGCTCGAGATCTGTCCAAGATCCACTTTGAGTCTACCTGGATCAACAAGAGCGACACGCTGCCTGGGTGTAGCTTCACCAGCTTCGGTCTTTTCGGTCTACGACGGGGCCTGCTTACGCAGGAATCCAGGCCTGTCACGTCAACCCACGACAATCTCACACGTACTGCTCACTCGGAGATTCATGTCTTGCACGTTACCGAACGAGTGTTTCTCGCGTTACTACCTTCGTTTGCCTCTTGGGTTGGGCTTAGTCAGGCTCACTTCGGCTTGTACTGGTGCCTATCACATGCCTGACACTTTCTGACTGCCTAGATTCTACACCATTTGTCCTAGTGATGCAACGTTTAAGTACTGAAATCACTACACCACCCCTTCTACCTCTACCACAATAGTTTCGTCTTACCATATATTTCACTTCTTTCGCTTCGCGTCTTCCATCTATTGAATTCCCCCCAAAATTCGCACAGGAGGTACTGATGACTGAACCCGTGCCGCGTGAGAGAAACTTCTACGTCGCCTACTGGACGGAGAAGGGCATCGCTGTCTACGGACGGGACGAAGCTGACCAGAAGACCTACACGCTCTACGAGACCATCGATGACTTCAATGACCTGCTGTCCCATGCCGACCCCGACGATATCAGACTGGGGAGCTGGCAAGGGAAAATCGCCACCTACCTGAAGCTGTTCGGCACGATGAAGCTCTGCCTTACCGCCGAGATTGGCTTTGCCATGGCCTTCGAACAGGCCAGGCGCCCTATCAAGTCTAACCCCGAGACTCCCCTGCGGCTCAAGCAGCTGGAGGCCAAGGCCTCGAAATTCAAGTATTAGGAGGATTACCTTGGGTATCACGATGCACTGCGCCCACTGTCTTGGAAGTCTGGAAGTATCAGTTGATGGCAAGGGCCAGAATCACTGGCATTGCACCCAGGATGGGGAGGTGATGATTGCCGTTACTCCATGGGGCTCGATCGAGGCCCTGCGACCGCTCGTGGCTCCGCGTCAGAGGGCCGTTCGGTCTGCTATCGATGCTGCCCAGGTCTACGTGCGCCACTGCAAGGTCTGCAAGACCGAGTTCACCAGCACCAACAAGAAGCATCGCTTCTGCCGTGATCATCTCCCCGCCTTTCTGAAGCGCCCTATCTTCAAGTAGTAATCCGTTGGATTCATAGTCGGCTAGGTGCTACAATACCGTAGTATCTAGCTGACTATGATGCACAAGAAAGGAGTCAGTCATGAACACCAATCATCAGTGTCGCAATTGCCGATGGTGGGATCCTGTAGAGGATCTGGATAACAGCGGTACATGCACCAAGACCGATCAGCTGGATGCCAAGATATGGGCTTATCCTTTCGTGGCTGATCAGGTGATTATGACCACATGGGACTACGCCTGCTCGCACTGGAGCGGGCTTGTCTCCGCGATTACGGGCCTGTCGTTCGAGCGCAAGAAGCTCTGCTGCAATGCCAAAAGCAGATTGTCAGACCTACAACTAGAGGAGGAAACATGGGAGCCGATCTAATTGCCGCTCATCTCGCGATTCCTTTCGGGATAAAGCCTGACTTCGACGCTGCTCGTGCCAAAGTAACTGGCATGACTGATCTAGAGATCGCCACAGCCATGGCCGAAGTGGATTGCGACAACCTGGCAGATTACCTGCGATGGCGCTTTGATATCGCTGATCCTACTGCCTGGCCTGAAAAGCAACGCAATGAGATTCGCACCACTGCCAATAACGCTATCGAGACAGTGGAAGATGCCTGGAACGATCACAGGCGTGACGCAGTGTCATTTGAGGTAGCCAATCACATCGTGATGGTAACAGGTGAAATGACCTGGGGTGATTGTCCTGATGGTGTTTATGACTTCACGCTCTTCACTGAACTTGGGCTCTGCGAGGTCACGGGGTTCTGTGACGACCGCTCAAAGCAGTTTAGCAATGTCTGAGTCACAGTACATTACTGATCTCTATGAGCTGGATGGTACTGGGCCAGGTGGGCGCCCGATGATCCTCATACTCCACCCTGTACAACTGCTATCAGGCGAACATGTCCTGGAGCTGCACATAACGTCTAATGATCTAAAGGTCAGCTCTGAGCAATTCATCTTTGCCACGATACGCGTCACCAAGCCTGACCTCGATATGTTCCTGGAGAAGGTCAATGAAGCCCTCTCCGAGAATAACTACGAGCCATCGCACTGGAAGAATCAACCGCTTACCAAGGAGGATATACGTGTCTAGCTGGATCCTGGTGATCACAACGATCATTGTGATCACTGTTGTCAGCATGGTTGTGTATGCCCTCTGTCGCAGCAGCGCGAGCTGCACGGAAGACGAATGGAACAAGATCAAACACTAGGTGACCCCAAGCAAGACCGTCGCGATCGCAAGAAGAGGCCGCGCATGCAGCAGAGTGGGCACGGCCTCAAGACTATCACGCTTCCCAGGATTATTGAAAACGCCCAGAAAGGAGACCCATGCAGGACACTAAGTTCATGACCGCTATCGAGAAAGAGAAAGTGCTCAAGCACTGGAAAGCCTTTCTCAAGAGCGGGTTCAGCCGCAGGAGCTTCACTAAGCTCCTGTATCACCACCTGATGCAAAATTGCTCATTTATCGCCCACTACAACATCCATGGATTCTACGGAGAGTACTTTGGAAATGCTGCTGACACAGCCAGGTTCCTCAGACAATTCGATCGACGATATGTGATACGCGGTGATATCCCTGAGAGCATTGAGGGTGGAGACACCTATTGGGCCACAGGCGACTACACCGATATCAACACAGCCATGATCGATGCTGCTACCGAGCAGTGCCAGCGATGGCGAGATCACTGAGAAAACAAGAAGGAGAACCACCATGAATAACGCTACCGATCCCTTTGTTGAAGCTGAGCACCAGGCCCTCGTGAGGCGCATCACGGAAGCTCACGAAAAGGCCTCCAAGAACATTGCCGTTACATTGTTACTCATGCTCTTCTTCTGGCCCGCGGGTTACGTGTATTCGTTTGGATGGATCAAGGGACTGGGCTGGACGATACTGGCTCTTCTGCCGATCCCGATATTCGGAGTATATGGCACCTTTGTGACCTATGCCATTCTGTTTATCGCAGGCTGGTTAGCGATTAGCAGCATTCACAGTGCTCGCAAGTTCCTGGCAAATCACCAGTAGGAGGATTTCTGTGGCCGATACGCAAACGGTGGGAGTGTCCCGTACTGTCAATGTCTACATCGACGACATTATTCTTGGTGATATCGATAGTTTCAATGAGATCGTATCCGACAAGGCTACGGGCAGTGACTGCGCTCTGGAAGACATCAGCTGGACTGTGATTGGCCATACGCCTGACAACGAGGTAGTCCTGCGCATCCAGGGCTATGTCGAGCGTGACCAGTTCAATGAGATCCGTGGCCTGGGCAATAGCGATGCCGAAGTTGCCGATGAAGTCTGCTGCCCTGACTGCGAGCGTGATCTCACCTTCGATGATATCCAGATCCTCGATGAGGGCATTATCTGGCCTTGCGCTTGTGGCTACCAGCTCAAATGGGGGGATGGCAAGTGGGTCATCCCCTTCGCTAAGTAAGAAGGGAGCAGCTATGAACACCCTGATAACTGTCCGTTGCACTATGGGTCCCGAGTGGGATATGCCTGCTGATTCCTACACTGTCATGGATGTGGTAGAGCAAATCGCCAAACTCGCTGGATGCAACTGCGTTCCTGATTGCAGAGAGTTTGACATGGCGCTGCATATCAAAAAGCCCAACAAGTTTCTGGACTACCTCAACGACCTGGCCGCAATCCCCGAGCAACGTAATCACGTTATGGACTCAGCCTCCACCAGTATCCTGGCGAGATACGGCGAGAACTGGGTGACCATAGATGACATTAAAGACACCATCATCACCGTTATCGCTCTTCGCGACCACTGGGCTAAATGGCTGCAGCCCGAAGACACAGAACTTATGCTCACGATGCTGCAGTAAGGAGAAATCATGAGCTGCTACGAATGGGAACACGGCGAGATCGTGATACCCACCGCCGAATGGGCGCCCTTCAAGAAGCACCTTCGTGATCACGTGAACAAGCACCAGGAAAGACTCTACAACGAGGCCATTGAGATCTATGGCAAGCTCATCGCGAAGGCCAAGGACCATCGTGGCTTCAAGTGGTACCACGAGCTTGATGCCATTATGAATTCCAGAGTGAACACTACGGGTGGCCTCTGGCGTACTCAGGTCATTACACCGCGTTATCAGGTCCGAATCGGCAAGATGTGCAAGTACCTCTGGGGCATAGGGTGTGGCACTGCTGAACGTACCAACCCAGGACGCCCTCGTAAGCCTATGAAGAAAGACTTCCCCATGCTCACTAATCGCGAGACTGTCATTCGCAACGACAGTGTCTCAGTCAGATTCCTTGATACAGATCACACCGTGACCTGGAATGTGCCCGAGAACAACCATGCCTGCGAATCAGCGCATCAAAGCATCCTCGGACAGGCCTTCTTCACAGCTATTGATCAAGTGAACTTCACTCGTGGCTCGGGCGGTGTGATCGTTGGCAATGACGAGTACAACCGCGACAGCTATGACGAAGGCGGAGGGGGCAACACCACGAACCGCATATTCGGACCTCGGGGCAAAGACATCGCCGAGAGTGTCCGTCTGAAACGTGCTACGCGAAGGTACAAGCATGCCTGAAGGAGAAATGTATGGGAATGTTCGACTATGTGCGAGTGGAATATCCGATGCCCCAGGGCTGGCAGGACAGGGAGTTCCAGACCAAGGGCACCGAAGCGATGGCCATGGATACCTATGTCATCAGCCAGGAGGGGCGCCTGCTCTACGAGGATTATCGCCTGGAACCCACAGATGAGCTGAATTTCTTCGGATTGCCATTGCTACGCCGTGCCGATAAGCGCCTGGTGGATACCGAGTTCCATGGCGATCTCAGGTTCTATGACTTCGAGATACCCAATGACTGTCACAGCGAGCTTGTCGACTGGCAGGCCCGCTTCACTAACGGACAGCTTGACTGGATTCGACGCGAACAATAGTTCAATCAGGAGGGGCCATGATCACCGCACCACCCAAAGGCATCGTACTCAAGCTCACGTTCTACAAGACGGCTGAGTATGACCACAAAGAGCTAGGGGCTGGCTACAAGGTAGATGGCACCGAAGATTACTCTCGCTGGGACATGGATATTCGTGATCTCAATGGAGTCATCTGGGCTAGCGAGATCACCGATATCCAGGACAGGTTGCGCCAGCACCTCCAGGATTACGGACTGAACCTGGAGGATTTCGTGATCTTCGACAATGGGCGACTCACCGCCGCTTTCGATGAAGATGAGAATGGAAACGCGGTAGATGGGAGCACCTTCAGCTCCTTTAGGGGCCAACTCTATCTGGTCGACTATGACATCTATATTACCGCATTGCCCGATGAGTACCCTCTCACGATCAATGAGATGAAAGCTCTATTCCCATCACTCAAGGAGTACTGGGAATGACTCACTATGTGATCTGTGAAGAAATTGTCCACGAGATTGAGGCCTCTTCCGCCCAGGAGGCTCTCGATCTCTTCCTGAAAGATGGCAGCGATACTTATCTCTCGGATATCAATACCCGCACGATGTGGCGGGACGGTGTCGATGAGATACCCCTCAACATGTACGGTACTCGCGTGATTGAAGAAGGCTAGGAGGAGCACATGGCCTATCGCAACTACCAGGTTACCGCCGAATTCACTGAATATATCACGCTCTATGTGCGAGCCGAGAACGAAGACGAAGCAGTCGATGCCGCTTTTGATCATGTGATAGACCGTGATCTTCTCGGTCGCATGATCGACAGGATCTCTGATCTCGATGCAGAGTGCCTTGACTACACCGCTACTCCTGCCCCAGATGATCCCCGTCTGGAAATCGATGTTGATCTGGAGAAAGACGACAAGGAGTGGGCTATCCCCAAGGAGGCATCTGTTGACTGATCTCAAGGTCTACCGCGTCGGACTTACTGAGACTTATAGCAAAGCAGTGTACGTAGCCGCTGCATCAAAAGAGCAGGTTGAAATGATCATTGAGTCTCTTACTGAGATGGGAACTGATCGTTTGATGCGCAATAGCTATGTAGGTAACTTCGATTTCGACGTGCTCGACGAAACTGATGGCGACCCCGAGACCGCCGACTACGGCCCCTGGGATATCGAGGGAGATGATGACGAAACAGCGACTGCCTAGATGGAAAGTGGTCCTGGGGGCCGTTTCCTATGCTACCGCCACGGTGATCGTGAGGGCCAGCTCCAGGGAAGAGGCCGAGGCCATGGCCCATGCTACTCCCGCTTACTGGAACTACCACGGCCTTCACGACCAGGAAATACTTGAGACACAGGAGGTTCACGATGCCTAAATACAATGTTCTCGTTCAGGCGACATATATCGATTATCAGACCTTTCCGATCGAGGCGATCACGCCCGAGGCGGCTGAACAGATGGCGATTCGCCAGTACGCCAGGTATTCCCAGTGCAAGATCAGCACTCCCGAGCTGGCCGTGATGGTCACTGAGGCCGTGGATAGCCCACGGTCCGTCGCCAGGGAGAACGTATGCATAACGATATAGACATGCTCAGAGATGAATGCTGGGGCGAGCCAATGCCCGACTCTTACCGCTCGGAGGATCTTCGTCCCCTTCCACCTTTCTGCCCGTTCGCGCGCACTAATAGTGAGAACAACTTCTGCCTGAAGCACAACTGCGCCCTGTGGATTGAGGCCGAGCCCTTCCATTCCAGTTGCGCCTTCGCTTTGATGGCTACCATGATGGTTCCTATCGTGGCTCCCTCACGGTGCTGCTTCCATCCAGAAAGGAAATAACATAATGAATTCACAGCAGATCGCCCAGGTGTTTCAGCCAGGAGGGGCGCTCTCCCGCATCAAGGGCTATGAGTATCGCCCTCAGCAGGTGACACTGGCCACGACCATCCGTGAGGCCCAGGGCCATGTCATGGCTGAAGCCGCTACGGGATCAGGTAAGAGCCTGGCATATCTGGTGCCTATCGTTGATAAGGCCATACAGAACAAGACAGTGGCGCTGGTGGCTACCTCCACGGTGGCCCTCCAGGAGCAACTGCTCAACGACGCGGCGACCCTGAAGCGACTGCTGTTTCCCAAATTGAAGGTAGCTCTGCTTAAGGGCCGTTCCCACTATCTATGCCCTACCCGTCTCAAGGGGGCTCTCAAGGATGACCATACTCGTGAGCGGTGGCAGTCGCTCTATGCTATCGAAAAGGCTCACAAGAAGGGCAAGATCGAGCGCTCTCAAATGACTCCTCTGGCTCTCAAGGCATGGGACATTGTCGATGCCTCGATATGTACTGAAAACAACAAGTGCTCCAAGTGCCCGCTGCGAGACGCGCGAGAGATGGCCGCAAAAGCGCATCTGGTCATTACCTCGCATGCCATGCTCATTCATGATGGGGCTCGTCGCTCTATTCTGCCCGAATTCGCTGATATCGTGATCGATGAAGCCCACAAGCTCGAGGATGCGACCACTGATCAGCAATCGGTCTCGATCCCTTTCGTAAATGATCCCAAGCCTCTCACTGATCTCATAGTGATTGGCATTACGACCAGCATGGGAACAGAGGTATTGCCTTATCTCCAGGCTGCCATGAACCAGGTTCAGGACCCCGACAAGGTGGGGAACGGGCGAATACCGCCCACGCCTGCCTGGGGAACCCTCTGCGATGCTTTTAATCAGCACATGATTCCTCGCCTGGAGGGACTGGACAGACAGGTGCAGAGCTTCGAGCCTGTCGATGATAAGCAGCTGATAGCCCAGATGAAATGCCAGTGGGATCTCCAGCACTACATTCGCAATCTACAGCTGTTCTTTCGGGTTGATCCCAGTTACGTACGCTGGGTAGAGAATGCCCATATGAAGTCAGCCCCGTTGGAGGTCGGGTGCTGGCTGCATCGCAATATCTGGGAGGGGGCTCGCCCCGTGCTCGTATCGGCTACCCTGCGCAAGCTCAATGAATTCGATCGCGATTCCCTGGGGCTCGATGAAGGCCCCGAGCTGGTGCTGGACAGTCCCTTCGACTACCAGAGCCAGTGCTTGCTGATCCTGCCTGACTCTCTCGATCCTGATCATGCTGGCTATCCTGATCAGGTGGCTAAGTGCCTGCGCGACCTCCACGATACCCTGGGAGGTTCAGTCATGTGCCTGTTCACGAGCTGGAGCGCTATGAGGGCCGTTGACAAACGATTGCGTGATCACTTGCCGTTGCTTACCCAAGGCATCGATGGGGAAAGAACCCAGCTGATCAATCAGTTTAGAGCAGGTGGCACGGTATTACTCGGTACAGCCACCTTCTGGGAAGGAATCGATATGGTGGGGGATACTCTGCGAGGACTGGTGATCGCCAGGCTGCCCTTCGATGTGCCTACCGATCCCCTCCACAAGGCCCGAGCAGACCTCATGGAGAATCCTTTCATTGACTACACTCTGGCGAGAACCTCGCTCAAACTGCGGCAGGGATTCGGGCGGCTGGTCCGATCCCGTACCGATACGGGCGTGGTGGTCATTATGGATCCCCGTCTGCGTACCCGCCGTTATGGCCATCAGCTTTTGGGCACCCTGCCTAAATGCACCATCTACGAAGGCAATGATATTCAGGGAATGACCCGCGCATGGTTCCAGCGAAAACCCAAAGTAGCATAAGGAGAAGTTCATGATCGTAATCGACTATCGGCCCGATGGCGACCCTGTGAGTGACTTCGAAGCCGAGGCGGTGTTGCACGTGCTATCGCAGGCTCAGGACGATGTGATGTGGCCTGTCTGCACTACCAGTCCGATTCTGGCGGCCAAGTGCCTGGTGGAAGAAGGATATCTGGAGCATGACGAAGTCCTCGTGCGGCGGCATGGCATTGACTATCCCATCGAGCAATATGCCATCCGTATGGATCGCTTTAGCCCCCTGGTCGAACTGAACGAGCGCCAGGCTCGCGCGTCCTACATGAACAATGGGAGGTACCTGTGAGAATAGCACCTGACAAGACCGTGGTCATCCCCTTGGAACTGCTGGTGACCTTCGAGGATCCCATTACCGACTATGAAGCCCAGCGGCTGCTGCGACGGGTGAAGGGCGTGCTCGACACCAAGACCGCCGCGGAATCTATTGCCGATGGTATCTGGGAAGAACAGGCTCGCAACGAAGTCGAGATGGTAGGCGCTGATCTCGTGGTAGCGAACTATTACAGTATCAGATGAGGAGAGGGATATGGCAAACGAACACACGATTGTTCAGGTTGATCCCAAGGTCATCGATGAGATCAATTCCATATTGACACGAAATGAGCCTCTTCCTGACTGTGGAGATATCATCGAAATATTCACGGCAGACTTTGGAGGGGGCATCGAGGCCGACATCAAAGTGTGCAATGGTGATGGCCCCTATGTCGATCCCGTGCTCTTTATCGATGGATATGAGATCTGTCTCGGTGAACCACGCTGGCATCTGGAAGGCGACTACGAATTCTCGTTTTTGGGCGACACTTATACGGTGTGTATCATGCCTGCTCCAGTGATAAGCAGTAGATGACTACACTATCAGAAAAGGAGTAGCACATGGACGTATGGGTAGCGACTTATGCCTGGTATGACGAAATCGATTCCGTATGTGTTGTCAGGCTTCTCGGGGTCTTCGCCAACGAGGATGATGCCTTTCAAGCTGCCACTGATCATCTCGATCGCAGCAACACAGACAATGGCAGTTGTCTCGCTATGACATCCTGGGTACAGGACGATCAGGGGAACTACACCGCTGACGAACTAGATACCGATGGGGTCTACTCGCCCAACTTCGAGGCCTATCGGGTGTTCAAGACGAAAATGGGAGGACAACATGGGAGCTGATCTGATTGGAGCCTATATCTACATCGAAAACGACAAGAAGCCTGACTGGGATGCTGCCCAGAAAACTCTCGATGCACTTTCCGACAAAGATATCATAGCTCTTCTGAGAGAAATTGATGAATATGAAGACAATGATCCTGACTATGAGCCCTGGCTCCCTGATTGCATAGAAGATCCCCGTCAATGCCTTGGGTGTGTTCGGAGCATGTGGGAGCAAGGCTGGCGCTCCACAACGGTGCTCGGTATCGACAAGTGGCTCGTATTGTTCACGGGAGAAATGAGCTGGGGTGACTGTCCAAACGGGGTACGCATAATCGAGATCTTTACTGCCCTGGGTCTACATACAGCCGCTGGCTTTCGCTAGACCTCGCGGGCTTCCCCCTCGATAATCATCCCCGAAGCCAACCTTGGCTGATCGGGCGCGTTGATATGCTCGACCGTGACATTGACCTGCAGCTCCTGTCTTCTTGCGGCTAGCTGGTCGTACAGCGCGGCCAGCTCGTTGCGGTCATCACGCTCTTCCTCGATCTTGGTCTGGCCGAGGCCCATCCAGTCACCCAGGGCTTTCGCGGCCTGAAAACGGGTAAACACCGATTTCTCGTTGTGCATCAGCTCGACCATGACCTCGATGACTTCATGGCCAAGCTCGTGGATACGGCCCTCGGCCTGCTCTTTCCACTCGCGCTTCATCTCGTCAAAGAGGCCGTGATATTCGGGACTCAGTGCCCAGCGCTGCAGGGTGCGCGAAGATACCCGCATGATTTGCGAGCACTCAGCGTAGGTTTTACCCCTGATACGATTGCGGGCCAGCGATTCTAGCTGGTCCCTTCGTCTCGGGGAGAGTTCGTCTGGCATGGCTGTTCCTGTCTCAAAATTGCCCGTTCAAGTCCTATTCGTCGCTTCCTTATGTCATTGTGTCATAGGTTCATCTGCTTGCACAAGTTCTCGCACGCAAATGTAGTATAATTACGGCTACACAGGAGGAAAAATGCTACCAACAGCAGAAAAAGTAGCCAGCGAAGAGGGGGTGCCTGATCCCAGGCGTGATCTGGTCAGGGACTCGGTGCTCTGGACCGTATTGCTCAATTCGACCGATAACAGAGAGCTGCAGGGGATATTGCACGGCTTTCGTTGCTGTGGCACCAGGCTGGTGAACGCGGGTGATGCCTATGTGCTCAGGCCCGAGTATGGCCAGTCGGCCTGGGATTCCGAGCAGGAGTACGCTCACTGTCGCGATACGTACCTTGTGCCGCACCGAGAGGAGATCGTGGCCTTGCTTCAGGCGCTCAGGACTACTCGCTAACATGTGGATTATTCCCTAACCATTACTACAATAACCACCTACTTTCGCTAGCGTCTTCTCATCTCTTGCTAGCACCAATCAATTGGAGGATTCGTGAGCAACTTATTCGTGGAAGTCTGTTCTATCGATCGTGTCATTCCTCACGCCAATGCTGACAAGCTAGAGATCGCGGTGATCAAAGGCTGGCAGTGCATTGTCCCCAAGAGTGCCGAGTATCGGGCTGGTGACAAGGTGGTTTATTTCCCACCTGACACCATGATCCCGCTCACATGGGCGGAGCGTTTTGGGGTCACTAACTATCTATCGATCAAGTCAGGCGAAGACATGGGCCGCATCTTCTGTACCAAGCTGCGCGGCGAGCCGAGCTTTGGCCTGATCGTTAATCCTGAGAACCCTGACTGGGAGTTCGGGCAGGATGTAGCTGACTTCTATGGAGCAAAGAAGTACCTGCCGCCTATCAAGTTTTCAGATGGAGATGCCGAGCGAGAGAACCCTCTGTTCGTGCAGTATACCGAGATCGAGAACTATCGCAACTTTCCTCACCTGCTACAAGAGGGAGAAGAAGTTTCGATCACCGAGAAGATCCATGGTACCAACTGTAGAGTCGGTCTCGTTGATGGTGTCAAAATCGCTGGTTCTCACAAGATTCAACGACGTCAGACTATCGCGAACGGTCAACCCAGTCGCTACTGGCTCCCCTGGGAAATCACTGCTGTTCAGGCCCTGATGACGAGAGTGCAGAAGTGTGGCTTCAAGCAGATTATTCTCTACGGAGAGATCTACGGCCCAGGCATTCAGAACCTGCACTACGATGCCAGGAAAGCGCCCGCTTTCAGGGCCTTCGATCTGCTGGCTGATGGACACTACTTTACCGCTGACGTGTTTCGCAGGCTCGGTGACAAAGACGAGGTACCGCTCGTGCCCGAGTTGTACCGTGGCCCCTGGTCCCAGGATCTGCTCATGCACGCGGCGGGTAAATCGACTCTCGGTAACCATATCCGTGAGGGTTGCGTGATCAAGCCCGTCGCGGAGCGCCGTGATCCCGAGATCGGGCGAGTGGTGCTGAAATACATCAGCGATGACTATCTGCTGGGAAGAAAAGAGGACTACACGGATGCCTAAAAGCATACTGGTCACTGGCGGGGCGGGCTTCATCGGCAGCAACTTCGTGCGGTATCTTCTCAGCAAGTACCCTGACTACGCTGTTACGGTACTGGACAAGCTCACCTATGCAGGCAACATCGAGAACCTCAAGGATATGCAAAACAATCTCCGCTACCGTTTTGTATACGGTGATATCTGCGATGAGGCCCTGGTAACGCATCTGACCATGGATATCGATGGGATCATCAACTTCGCCGCCGAGACCCATGTCGATCGTTCTCTGCAGAATGGTCGCCCCTTCATGACCGCGAATACCTATGGTCCCTACATGCTGGCTAATCT
>Ga0172381_10004891_pt1 | contig 13745 bp, 4 predicted proteins | sample Leawel6488metaG_FD_119754 | JGI IMG/M metagenome (GOLD analysis project Ga0172381, IMG submission 119754) | Leachate microbial communities from a municipal landfill in Southern Ontario, Canada - Leachate well 64-88 metaG | ecosystem: Engineered > Solid waste > Landfill > Unclassified | place... | reverse complement strand
GACCGTCCGCGATATTATCGCTCCGGCTTCATTTATGATGAATCCCGGATTTCTTCGCCTCGGTGACACTTTTTGCAAAACTCTTTTTGTTTACACCTATCCCCGTTATCTAGAAGCAAATTGGCTCTCGCCGATTATAAATTATGATATTACGATGGATATCGGTCTTCATATTCACCCCCTTGAAACCGTGAATGTGATGAAAGATCTGAAAAATCAGGTTGGGAAAATCCAATCCTCGATGATGATCGCCCAAGAAAAAGGCTCTCCTCGTGATCCTGAACTGGAAACTGCGCTCGGTGATGTCGAAGCATTACGCGATGTCCTCCAACGCGGAGAGGTCCGCCTTTTCCAGCTTGGTCTTTACTTCACTATCTACGCCCATACGCTTGAAGAATTAAACACTCTGACCAAACAGCTGGAATCAACTCTAGGCGGGATGCTGATCTACACCAAAGAAACGATGCTCCAGATGAACGACGGCTTCGTCGCAACCGCGCCGATGATGCGCGACAATATTTCGGTTTTAAGAAATTTAGACACCGGATCAGTCTCCTCCGTCTTCCCCTTCACCTCTTCTGAACTGACACAAGAAGACGGGATTCTTTACGGAATTAATCGACACAATAATTCGTTGGTAATATTTGACCGTTTTGATCTCGAAAATGCCAACGCTGTTGTTTTTGCCAAATCCGGCTCGGGTAAATCCTACATGGTCAAACTGGAGGCCCTCCGAAGCCTTATGTACGGCACCGACATTATCATCGTCGATCCGGAAAGTGAGTACAAAAACCTCTGTGACGCCGTTGGCGGGAGTTATTTAAAATATTCACTCAATTCCAAACAACGGATCAACCCCTTTGATCTCCCGCGCGGCCTTGACCCGACCAAAGAGTCCGGTGAGGATGTTTTGCGCTCAAATATCTCCTCGGTTCATGGTCTGATCAATCTGATGGTTGGCGGACTGACACCGGAAGAGGACGCCGTAGTCGAAAAAGCATTATACGAGGCCTACGCGCTAAAAGACATTACCACAGACCCGGAGAGTCAACAAAACGAGCCACCGATTATGCAGGATTTTTATAATGTCCTCTCAAATATGAACGGCACCGAAAGTGTCACTCGAAGATTATCAAAATTTGTAGAAGGAACTTTCGCCGGTCTTTTCAACGCCCCGACCAACTTTGAGCTAAAACCGGGCTTTGTTGTCTTCTCTGTTCGTGATTTGGAGGAACAGCTTCGACCGGTAGCGATGTACACGATCTTGAACTATATTTGGACCAAGATTCGCATGGATATGCGCCGGCGCTTGATGATTATCGATGAAGCGTGGTGGATGATGCAATACGAAGATTCGGCCAAATTTTTACATGGATTGGCAAAACGAGCGCGAAAATATTACCTCGGCCTGACAATTATCAGCCAAGATGTTGAGGATTTTCTCTCCTCGCGATTTGGTAAAGCGATCGTTTCCAACTCCTCGATGCAAATACTACTCAAGCAGTCGACCGCTTCAGTCGACATTGTTGCCGAAACCTTTGGGCTGACAGAAGGTGAAAAATATCTGCTTCTTGAGAGCGATGTTGGCGAAGGATTATTCTTTGCCGGCCTAAATCATGTAGCGATCAAAGTCATCGCTTCCTACTCCGAGGATCAAATTATCACCACCAATCCGGAACAGCTCCTCGCACAATCAGGCAACACTCCAACCGATCAGGAAACGATGTGATAAACACAATGACTAAACCCGAATGAGTAATGACGAACAAATTAGGAAATCCGAATGAGGAATGACCAATAAATTTAAAAAAAATCAATTTAAAATTTTAAATTTTCCCTGCAGGACCTAATCAGCAATTTAAAATAAATGATTGGTCATTTCGAGCCATTGCCGATTTTAGACAAGGCGAGAAATATACAATTTACATCTTTGCACATTCATGACTTATTATGTTTACATTACTTCCTGCGCCAACCTCACATTATTTTATACTGGCATAACCAACAATTTAGTCAAAAGAATTTATCAACACAAAAGCAAAGCAGTTGCTGGATATGCAGCCAGATATAATTTAGACAAACTGCTTTATTTTGAAGAGTGCAATGACCCGATGGTAGCAATCGAACGGGAAAAACAAATCAAAAAATACAGCCAGAAGAAAAAGATTGCCTTAATCATAGAGAATAATCCCGGCATGTATGACCTATACGACCAAATAATTGATGAATAGTCATTTCGACAAGCCGATGTCCATCGGCTCGAGAAATATACCAGTTAGGTCTTCAACTCTGAGTGATGAGCCCTCAGGATCAGACTCAAATGAGATTTATAAAAAATAAGCTGTAGATTTCTCGCCTCCGTCAAGGACGGATGGGTCGAAATGACATTAAACATTTTAAATTGAAAATTTTAAATTACAATAATGCCTGACAATCTTCAACCGCCACAATCAGATGATGCAGTGACCGCTGAACAATCGGCTGGTTCTTCTGCAACCTCAACAGCTTCCTCAATACTGAATAAACTGCAGAATTTTAATATTGCCGATTTTGTCAAAGGCAAACCCGGCCAATGGCAAAAGGCCGGCGTAGTAGCAGTGATAGTAATCATCGTTATGGGTCTAGGGGCAATAATGATGTGGGGCCTCGCCCTCTGGGCCCTGGCAAACTCCTTCGGTGACCCAAGCGGAAGTAGATGTGCCACTGGTGAAGAGTGTTTTTTAAAAGACAATGTGTTTTCAAATACAACAACAATAACAAACGCAGACTGGGTGTTGGAAAGAATAAAGCCACACAAACCAAACAAGGAGAGAATTCAACAGATAATTGATGAATCAAGAAGGGCGGGTATAAATCCAGCCATATTAATATCATTTTGGGCAGGAGAACAAACATTTGCAAACGAAGAGAAAGCTTTTGGTTGTGGTGATTTCAATGTGGGTGGAGATGATCGGGGATTTGAGAACCAATTAAAATGTGCTATTCCAACAATAAAGGACGCTATAAATAACACTGGCGAATATACCGACCCAGAAGGGGAGAACATCTGGACAAGACTGATTTATAATTATGTTGCAGCAGCCCGAAAGCAACTTTACGACGAAGAAGGATATGTTACAGGATCATCAGAATCCAGAATATCAATTCTAAAAAAGCTAGAGCCAAGTAAAGGATCATGGGTAGAATGCGCCTCAAATACACAGTGTAATATATCCGGAGGTTGTCAAATTGGAGGGCCCGATATCAAACAAGCTGTTCGCCATGAAAAAAGAACATTTACTGTCACAGCATATTGCCCACCAGCAACAGGATATGACCGAATAGAAGGAGGGCAGACCACAGCTTCAGGTATCAACGTCGGGATCGGTGCTGTCGCAGTTCCCCCATTTAATCGACCAAACCCTAATATTAGCGGAAGTACCCCTGATTATCCATGGGGGACCACTTTCGTAATACCCGGTTATGGAACAGGTGTGGCATTGGATCATGGTTGTGCTATTCAAAAAGCTGGGGTAGCTGATTCTTGCAGAAGTAGCAACTGGCCAGTAACACGTAATGATCATATTGATCTTTTTGTTGGTAATGGCAAGCAGGCTTGTGCTGATTGGGAAAAAAATAACCCATCGACATTAGAAGTTGATGTTTATTGGTTTGACCAGTCGCGATCCTCACCATATTATTACAAAAAGGTAAACAGTTTTATAAATAGAAACTGCTTAGCTACTGGATCTTCTAATATTGATTTTAGAAATGTTGGGCCAAACCTAGGTCAGTTAGATTCAGTTGGAATATGGAAAAGTATTACTGAAGTTATGAATGCTGTCGGTAAACCTGGAGAGAATATTATTCAATACACCTTTATGGGGAAAAACATTTCGGGAGGAATAAACAAAGCTCTTAAGGGTCCATTGGATAAAGTACAAGCCGATATTAAAGCATCAGGGGTAAATTATAACTTTTCAAGCATCGGTGGGACAAAAGTTAGGGAAAATACAAATAGGCAGGGAAGAATTAGCCCTCATTCATTTGGTACCGCTATTGATATAAACCCAACACAAAACCCAAATATAAAACGCAAGGAAATAGCTGGGAGTGATCCACGAGAGACATCAAGTTGTCCCAAAGACATTCCTAAAGAAGTGAGTGATGCATTTGAGAAAAACGGATTTTTTTGGGGAGCAAAGTTTTACTGTACTTGTGATGCAATGCATTTCCAGTATGGTGGAAATTACGACACAAGCCAAGTTGCTTGGCCATACCCACCACTAAAAATCCTACCAGCTGATACTTCTACCGGCTGCCCATAATCAAAATATGGAAAAAAAACAGTGAAAAACGATAAATATATTCGAGGGAAATGTCAGAAACAATGGGGTGGCAAGAAGAAAACAAAAAATATTAAATATGTAGCCAGACCAAAAGACTGTCAGTAACCATGGAAAACAAAACGACTCAAAAATCAAAGTTAGTAAAAAACGTAATCATAATCACATCCGTGGTGATTGTGGCTTTAATTATTTACATTGCTTTTTTCCTCCACGGACGAATCACGGTGGAGGTGATGCCAGAAAACGCAATTGTCACCATCGACAACAAGCCAATGGAGGTAAAGAATGGCAAAAGCAGTTTCTCTGCCACTCTCGGCAAGCATACAATCAAAGTTGAGGCCGATGACTACATCGGCTACAAAGAAGAAATCACCCTAAAACGGGGCCGAAACTACGCAAAAAAAGTTGCCCTGGTCAAAGCCCCGGCGCCGATAGAGATCGCCCCTAGTGCCTCCAACATCGCAATTAACGGCAATCAGGTCTTTTATCAGAACACCAGCGACAAACTGATTTATCGAGCAATCATTGGACAAAATGAAGTCGGAGAAATTGCGGTCAAGGAAAATCAGGCGATCACAGCAAAACCGATCACCAATGTCGACAAAATTGTTTGGTCGCCGTCAAAGGAGTTGATGTTACTCAAGCGAGGCGAAAATGTTGATTTATTTGATTTCAAAAAATATGACTTCGTCAATCAGCAGGAAACCACTTTTGGTTCGGATATTGGCGATATCGTTTGGTCGCCGGATGATTCACGCATTGCCTATTATTACGCCCCGCCAAGTGGCGAGAAATCGATAATTTTTGCCAACAAGACCAATAGCACAAAATATCGAGTGGCAAATTTAGCAGAGCTCGGTATTTCCGATCCATACTTGGCTTTTTCTCCCAATTCAGAGTGGTTGGCGGTAATACCAAGAAACAAGAATTACGCCGAGAACACAATTTATTTGATCAATGTCTTCACTAAAGAGATAAAAAAAATCGCTGATACCGGCGACCAAAAAGAAGCAATATTTACCGTTGATAGCGAAAAAATTATTTACTCCACCTATTCGACCGATAGAAACAATCCCTATGAGCAAGCACTTTCGGTGATGGATTTGGCCGGTCAAAATAAAAAATCGCTCAAAATCAACGGTTCCGCCTCAAGTATCAGATATTGGAACGACGCTAATAGAATTTTCTTGCCCCGTAGCGGTGATAGTAGTAAACTCGTATTGTATGACATTGAAAATGGCAATGCCACTGATTTCTATTTTCAAGGTCAAAATGATTCGGAAATTTCAGAGATTTTTTTGAATGATGATCAAAAAAGCGCAATTTTCGTTTCAAAAGATAAATTATATTACATTAAACTAGCAGGAAATAGCTAAAAAACAATTTCTAATTTCTAATTTCTAAACCCTAAACAATCCCAAATGATAAAATTTCCAAAATTCAAAACAGTTTCAGATATTTGCACATTCGAATTTCGTTATTGTTTCCGCCTCGGCAAGCCGAAGGCGAGACGGGTCGAATTTCGAATTTAGTGCTTAGAATTTAGAGCTAATAATCAGGAGGGTGATGGCTGAACCGGCCAAAAATTTGTCTCCGGAAGAGCAGGAATACATCAGAAAATTGGCAGAAAATGCTCGCAGTCGCCGAGTTGTTGATGGTGTTTCAAAACCTGATTCCAACTACACACCGCCCGATTTACAAATGATAGGCGATGAAGATGACGAAGACGAGGATATGTTGTCGGAAACAGAAAATGACGAGGAAACCGAGGATCAGGGTGAAAATGTTAATCTCGACGATCTTCGAGACATCAAACGAGAAATAGACAAAAGTACTCGGGGTGAAACAGCGCAAAAACAGCTAGAAAAAGGTCAAGTTCCCAAATACGAAGCGCAGCCACCGGAAGCGATTAAGAAACCCCCTGGAGGTCCGGCGATCAAGCCAAGTGGCGTGGCAACAAAAGCTCCAGCAGGAGTTGGGCAAGGCGTAGCGAAAACCGCCCAAAGCGCGACGCAAACGGCGAGAAATGCCGGTCAAGCAGTAGCTAAAGCCGGTCAAGCTATCGCCAAAGCGGCGCAAGCTGCAGTTGCCGCGGTCAGGAATGCCGTTGTCGCTATCGGCGCATTAATTGAAACCGCGCCGGTTTGGCTACCAATTGTTCTAATAATTCTGGGAATTTTAATAATTGTCGGTGGCGTTGCCATCTTTCTTAAAGCCCGTCAAACTCCAAATGCCAACGGTGCAAGCCCAACAATCGCCGCCGATATATTGGCTGATCGTCCATGGATTTCAAAAGTTTTAGGTCTAGCAAATGACCCAAACATAGCTTCCGAACTGGAAAAGCTTACTGGGGAATTAAGCTCCGGTCTTTCGGCACTCGAAAATGACCTAAATTTGCCAATATTTGCTGATAAAAAACAACAAATATTAGATCAGATAAATAAGATTCGGCAAGAAATTTCTAGATTTCAATCCCTCCCATTAGATTCAAGCGAAAGAGCTGTTGTCGCAAGATTAATTGTTTCCGAGGTTGGTAAACTCGCGGATATTGCAAGAGTAGAAGCATTTATTTATAAAGGCGAGACATCTTACCCCGTTAAACCCGAAGAAATCACAGACTTTGGTAGAACGCCTCATGGGCGTACCTATTCTTTTCCAGTCGAAAAATCCAGCCACAGAACATTTCAAGCTTTCCAAAAAGATATTGCGGACGCATCCGATATTATTGGTGTCAAAAATACTCCTGTCTATGCAGCTTTTTCTGGCAAAGTTATCAAAAAAAGTATTGTTTCGAAAAGATACAATGGGGGGTGGTATATTTATATCCAAGGGATAGATCAAGACGGGAAAACCTGCATTGCAACTTACGCTCATCTAAACCAAGATGTTTTGTCAGAAGGGACAGAGGTCAACTTGGGCGACAAAGTCGGCACAATGTATCCCTTAAGTGTTAGTGCTCCCCATCTTCATTTTGAATTGAGCTGTGACGGCAAGTTTATTGTTTCCACAAGAGAAGAATGGAGGAGATGGAAGAAAAATGAGGATTCACTTTTTGGATTCTTAGTTTATAAACATTTAATGAGAGCTCTAAATCTGGACCCTTATTATGGGCTAAGAATAACACCAATAGAAGTACCTGATTAAAATAAAATGAAATTAGTTATTAAAAAAATTATCTTATATCTAATCTTAGCCATCATGGTTTTGCCAATTAATATTATTGGCGAACGTGTTATAGCAGAAGATAGAGTAGCTGATCCGGCAAATATTACCGAGGATATCACGCCAGAGAATATTGAGGAGGACGGTCCATCAGACGATTTTGTCGATGATAGTGGAATAGATATCCCAGAAATCCCCGCCTCTTTAAAACAGTTAGATGACTTTTACTCTAAAAATTTCAGCAATGACGCTAATAATAAAACAGTAAACGAAGGATTTCTGTTTCTTGCCGAAAATATCACCAGCAATCCAAAATTAGTATTAAACCCTTCTGACGAACAGGACATTCGTATTCTCTACTGCCTCGGTAACGTAATTCCCGACTATGCCAACAACCCTGACTCTCTCGCGACTGAACTCAACCGAGATTTTGTCGATATTATTCATATTCAAAATAATGATCCGGAAGAATATCAGAAACTGGTCGAACAGGCACAGAATCAGGCGAGAATAAGAATCACCGATAATCTGAAAAATGACGTTGAAAATTTTGCTTGTATTGCCGGTGTCGACCAAGTGATGGCAGCCGAAATGTTGCAATATCAGCAGGAAGAAGTTGATGCGATAATCGAATACGCCAAGGAAAAAATTGTTATTGACAAAAGGATATTGCAATTGCTGGTTAATTTGGTGACCCCGAAGGATCAGGGTGGCGCCGGACATGAACGAATCGAGGTTTATCGAATTCGCTCCGGATATGATCGAGAGGCGAAAATCTACTCCCGCGAGTCAAACTCGATATATGAACAATTAGCAGAGGAGAAAGAAACCGAGGCGATAGAAACCATTGAGGATATGACCTCGGCTACACGGTCGGATCTTGAGGGAAACCCTAATTATGATAACGCCGAAGCACTAGCCGCAGTTGTCGATTCCTACGGTCGAAGCAATGGCGATTTAATTTTTTCCGATGCCGAAGATGAAATTAACATCTCTGCCCACTCAAAGGGCCAAGCAATCGATATCTCCGCGGTTGACAATATCAAGTGTACGCTAATCAAGAAAAAGCGCCTTGGCAGTGCGACAAAGGTCAAACAACCGGCAACGCCGATCGAATTGGCCTGGCAGACATCCGAGGGTTATGATTCTTCTTCTGTCCCCGACTATTCAAGCTTAAATACCAATATTCATGACATTGCCAGCCAACAATATATCGATTTGCTTGATGAATTTGGTATTGATGCCGACTATGACGAGGACTTATCCAGCGGTAATTTTTCCGATATTGTCGGAATGATCGGCAGTTCCTTAATCGGTGAAATTCTAAACTCTCCCGGTAATTCACTTTCCGGCTATTCGCTCGGCGATACCGTCAGAAAAATCGGGGCGTTAATTTTCGCCGATATGTTTGACCTTCCGCGCGAAGCGCTCCTTGACTCCGACCTGCTTGATTTAGGAGATTTAGAAGAAAAAATCGGTGAAGCGGCACTGGAAGCAAAATTAAATCTTCCCTACGGATCAATCCGTGGCAATAATCTTTATGAAATTCTCGTCAATATCGGAGTCCGGCGGATAGAAAAGGAAATCAATGTTCCACAAGGGACAATTGACCCGGGAATGAACTTTCAAGAGCTTCAGCTTAATATTGGCCGACGGTTAATCGAAGAAGAGCTCTACCTTGAAAAGGACAGTTTCCAAGCCGATACCACTTACGATAAATTAAGAGAAATTGCCGGGGACCGAAAAATCAAAATGATTTTCTCCTCCTCCTCAATGGTTGATGAACAATTAGGAATAGATTTTGGTATTTCAGAAGAGTATAAAAACGGCCAAAAATCGCCGGATAACTATGCCATATTGATCGGCGCCAAGAGACTTCAAGATAGTGTCTATCTCTACGAAACCGCTGGCACTGCCGGCAATGCCCTCGGCCTTGGCAAAAATCTTCAAACAGCTGATCCGGATCAGGAAGGGGAAAATTCCGGGAAAAAGTTTGCTCAAATTATGACTGGAGAAACTTCCGCTGATTTTTATCGAGACTTGGGTATTGAATATCTAGCTCAAAGCTTATCAACAAGTAGCGAAGTTAGAGTTGCCCTGATGCAATGGCTACAATTAAATTCTCTATCAAGCCAAAAAAATTGCACTATACCGACAGAAATTACTCAAACAATCACTAAGATTGGTTCAACTTCCGGAGAAACAGTCAAGGTTACGATCCCCGAAGATCAGATGATGGCCAATTTCGGTTTGCGACGTGGCGACCTTTACCGCCTTTTCGGCTGCTCTGATGTTAAAACAGAGGCAGTGTTTAAGGCCATGGGTGAAAAAGCACTTTGGAATGCAGTTCGAGAATCTTCGCTTGTCGAACAAGCACAAACCAGGTTTTTAGCTGATCATCCGGAAATTTCCAATTTTCTAAGAACAGTCGATTTCTACCAGAGCAGAATTAAAACCATAGACGAAAAGATTGGGAAAATTAATACCGATTGGGAAGGGGCTGGTGAAGATGATTCTGCAAGCCAACAAATACGGGCGATATCCGGTAGCATCTACGCTATCATTTCCGGCATAGATATTGATAATTTATCGGCAAGCAATGTGTCAACAGAGGTCAGAAAACTTCGTCAGATACCAACCCTCACCGACCAACTTTTTTCTACCATAACGACAGCCCAAAATTCAGATAGTCAATCCCTGTTAGATCGAGTAAATACCACTCTCATCGATGTCAATGTCATAATCCAAAATATTGATGAAATAATTTCCGGCGAGGAGCAACCGCAGATAAGCGCTTTGCAAATCGATGATATCAGCGTCGCCGGCAACGGATCCGGTAGCGGGAGTAGCAGCAGCGGGATTAATCGCTCGATTTTGATAATGATGCTTTCAGGAAAGCTATCGGCAAAAGATTTCCTTGCTTCTATCGGCTCAAGCCGGGTTGAGGACGCTCTGAACCTGCCAACAAATTCCATTTTGTATTTTTCCAAATATCTTCTGGAGGATGATCACGATAAGAATGATCTAAAAGGAGCATTTTTCCGCTCGGTTGGTCAGGCGCAGATAGAAGAAACTTTTTCCTTACCACCGTTTTTCTTCCAAGGAGATTATCCCGGCAAAATCGGTTCGCTAACCGATATCAAAAACAACATCGCCGAAAGTTTCGCCATTTCTGAATCGGAGGCCGGTGCCAGAATTATGAAAGCACTCGATTTGCCAGGCAGTTTTTCTTCCATTGAACGGGGGGCGATTTCCAGCTTTTCAGGGTTGGTTGCCGCCAGTAAAAAAGCTGATGAAAAATTAGGATTAGAAACCGGAACAACGGCAAGCTTTTTAAACGGTGAACCACTGAACAAAGAGACTCTTTCAAACACCGAAACAGAAATAGTGGCCGGCAAATTGGAGGTTTCGGAAAAAATTGTTAAGAAATTTATTAATGTCAAAACCGGTGAAGAAGACCTAGCCTCCGCCAAGGAAGAAAAATTCACCGATATAAGCTACAACAGCCATAATTCGTATGCCAAAAAAGAAGCGATAACGACAAACAGCACTAATCTTTCCGATCAATGCCCGGTGCACTTTAGATTTGAAAATAACTTTTCTATCAGTCAATATTATGAGGATAATTCGTATGTTTACACTGATGCCGATGGCACCCACTCATTCTCCAGTTTAGACGCGGCCAGGGAATACCAAGATATAAATGACACCAGCCAAATTGATTTCGTTGAATCGTTGGCAAAATCATTGGCAAAAAATCCGGCAACCGGAGCAGTCGATGCCGGTAAAAAAACCACTTATACTGCGAAACTCGAAGAATTTTTAAGTAACGAAGAAAAAGCCGAGGCATTTAGCGATGAAGAATTAGGTGCTCTTCAAGACGAATTTGATATTCCGACTGACACATTATCAACTTTATTAAATCGCAAAGAGCTAAAAGACCGCTCGGAAAAATCATATGCGGCATATCTGGAATATGTCGGCCAAAAAACAGCCGAGCGCAAGGTTGTTAGTACTTTGCTTGGTAGTTTTTCGATCACTCTGGCCGGAGATCAGATTGACGCAACCGATATCTTTGATATATTAAACGGCAACGGCAAACAGGTGATTTATCGCATCGGCTCAAGATATTTAGAAAAACAGCTCAACATTCCTGCCAATGTAATCACCCAGATTATTGAGGCACCGAATGAAACCTTGCGCAACTGCTCCTTGGCAGAGATCGGCGGTGATCTGCTCGGCTCGGTGTTTGGAATTGATAATATTTCACTATCCGGAGATATTTATGCAAATATCGGCGGAGCAAAAATCGAGGAAGCACTAGATTTATCGGACCGAAGTTTCCGCGGGGCTAATTTAGATCAACTGATAAACAATATCGGAGCGGTAAATTTTGCCAGGGCTTTCAAATTGCCGCCAAACGAAGTTCTAAACCAAGACACAATTGCTAAATTAGTCGGCGACAGTCGAGCAAATTCAATCGATAAAATGGGTATTGAGGAGCAGTATCAAGCAATTAAACAGGCGGTAGAATATCCGCAAACAACAGCAAAAAATTCTTTGGCCGAAGCCAAATTAGCAATAAGCGATCTCAAAAAAGAGATAAAAGATTATGCCCTAGTGGTAGGAAATATTGAACAAAATCCCGAAAATATAAATACGGTCGATGATTATCAGCAAAGCCGTTTTCAGCAACGAATGACCGAAATTGATAGTATTCTCAATCTGGACCAAGGGACAACAAAAAATCTTCTTACCGGTCAAATAACTCCTGATCAATATCGCGAAAAAGTCAGCCGAAATGTCGTCTCGGATATGTCCGCGGATGGCGCGGTCGGCAAATTGTTGGCAGTCTTTGGGCTGGATGATGAATACAAGGACTACATTGATATACAAAATATTTTCGATATGGTCGGAAGCTGTAAATCTGACCGTTGCAACAAGACAGGTATTTACGACTCGCTTAGCAAACTTTTCAGCCTCAATCTAGATGAAGAACTCGGTCTTAAAAGTGGCACGATTAAAAACATTATTGTCAATCCTAAAATGGCAGCATCAGAAATGATTAGTTCGGCTCTGGGTCGCCTCGATAGCTCTCTCGGATTGGATCCGGCAACTCCTGCCTCGCTTACCGCCACATATCAAATTGAATACGGCAATAATGAGAGCAATTACCGCAATTGCGAACCGGGGAATCCAAATGCCGGCAACTGTCTGGTTTTAAACCAAGACGAAGGGGATCGCTGGAGAGAACACGCGAGATCAATCGCCGATCAACTTGTCAGTAATTATTTTTCTGAAATTGGCATATTGGAAGCCCCTTCGGGACATGCTGATTCTGAAAACATTCTTCGAACTGATACAGCCAATCTCCTGTCTGGAGACTTACGAATTTTAGAATTAACTGCAGCCATAAAGACAATCGAGGGTCTTCATATTTATGGCGAGAGTTCGACATACAACCTGCCAGCAGCTTACCGAATTTCTTATGAAGACATTCGTTACGCTGTTCTCGGAAATCCGGAATTTGAAGAAAGTTTTGTCGACCAAGCCAGAGGCAATTTCTTATCCGAGTACCAATGGCAAGGCACCGACACAACGACCACCACCACTCCGATAACCGAGGATACTGAAATGGACGGTTCAACCAGCTCGGTTCAATACGGCTCCGCCTGTCCGTTTGGAACTACTGCAACAAATTGCGTTTCATCAGAAAATTCAGGTAACCTTGAATTTACCGCTGATTATGAATATTCAACGGATGAAAGAATAAGAAGTATATATGAAAAATACGGCACTGATTATCCGGTTGATGAATACAACGTCGCGATAGCAGAAACATATGTAAATAGCGATCCTGACGGATTAGAAAGTTTAGCCCAAGCCGAAGAAGCGGCCAGAAATCAGGCTCGCAACGAACTTCGGAATAATTTGATGTATCGCATGTCCGATGCCAAACTATATCAGTCTGACAGCAATATTCCGCCCGGCTTCACTTCTGCCATGCTCTCCGGTGACGGCGTCCAGCGATCAACAATGCTCGTCCATTATGCGGCGAACTATATTCGCAATAATTTAGGCATCGCCCCGCAGGAGTTAGTCGACCTTTACAATTTCATCCAAGGATTCACCAACAGCCCCAGCACTTTCAACCTCGATGAATGGGTGAACAACGGCAAAATGGCGCGTTTAGACGGTTGGCTTTCGGAAAGTTTCTCCGATGTCTTTGGCTTCGATCTCCAAGATGGCACATTT
>Ga0172381_10004890_pt1 | contig 13746 bp, 12 predicted proteins | sample Leawel6488metaG_FD_119754 | JGI IMG/M metagenome (GOLD analysis project Ga0172381, IMG submission 119754) | Leachate microbial communities from a municipal landfill in Southern Ontario, Canada - Leachate well 64-88 metaG | ecosystem: Engineered > Solid waste > Landfill > Unclassified | place... | reverse complement strand
CTTCCTGGCTCAGTGCTTCGAGCTCGGCCCGCGCCACGGTTAACGCGGCGTCGAGCGCTTCGATCTCGTTCTTCATCTGTCCAAGCACTGTCGCCTGCTCCTCGGTCAGATTGCAAAGATGGTCGCCGCCGAACGAAGTCAACCTCCAGGAATCCCCATCACGGACAATACACAGTCCGTCCGTGCGACGATGTTCGGGAAACTCACTCCAAATGGCGTGCTTGAAGCGCACGGCTTGCCGTTTACGCTTGCCATCCTTCGATTTCACTTCCTTGTGCAGGACCTTGATTCGATCCTGCTTGGACCTCAAGGTACCATTCATGTTACTGACAAGCTCGGCTTGCCGTACCACATTTTCGTCCAAAAAATCGGTCGGCACCTGTACCCAGGTAACGGCGTGATGACGGCCGGTAATCTGGCCATCGGGTCCGATCGTCAACTCGTGGCTGGACCCATTGCTCATAAAAGGCAACGGCCCTGAAAAGGGACGAGACATGCTTCCGGTCATCATCTGACGAAAAACCGGCATGCCCGGAAACGAAAATGCGGAATGATGACCTCCCGGCATCATATACGGGTGGTTATGCGTTTCCGGCGTCGGCCCTTCGTCGCCGAATATGCTCTCGAGCAACGCGCCGAGGCTTGAGGCCAGGTCACCGCCCACGCCTACCGCCTCCGCATCGGCGTCGAAACCCCGGCGCCGCAACATTCCTTGGGTAGTCTGGATGGGGCAATAACCGTTTTGATCACACCCTTCGCAATTACTCTGACATCCTGGCATCGTGAATTTCTCCTTGGTTGAAATCAGTATGTTGTTAGCCCACTTGGCATAACAACGTAATGCTCTGCCACTAGGCAAGACATCGTTGCATGCTAACATAATATTTACTATTTGTCAATAATTTATCAAAAAATTGAAATAAATACCAACAAAATTATTTATTTAAAATTGACAAAACAACAATAAAATGTTATTTTTGTTAAATAAAATAAATTATTCTTTCATTGCTAAATCAAATTAATTTCTATGAATTTAATCCCTATTATCGGCCTGGAAATTCATGTCCAGCTAAAAACTAAATCTAAAATGTTTTGCGGCTGCGATAATTCCGGTGAAGACAAACCGGCCAATACCACGGTTTGCCCAATTTGCATGGGTCATCCCGGCACTTTGCCGGTGGCCAATCGCCAAGCGATTGAATGGTCAGTCATGGCCGCTCAAGCTATAAACTGCTCCATTCCGGAAATTTCCAAATTTGATCGTAAAAGTTATTTTTATCCTGACTTGCCCAAGGGTTATCAGATTTCTCAATATGATCAGCCGATTGGCACCAAAGGTTATTTGGATATTGAAACCAAAGACGGCACTCGTCGCATTAGAATCAATCGTTTACATTTGGAAGAAGATGCCGCCAAAAATTTTCATTCGGCCGACGGTAAAAGCACTTTGGTTGATTATAATCGCTCCAGCACACCGCTGATGGAAATCGTAACCGAGCCTGATGTTCGCACCGCCGCTGAAGCCAAAACTTTTGTTCAGGAACTTCGTTTAATTATGCGCTATCTGGGAGTTTCCGACGCGGATTTGGAAAAAGGCCACCTGCGCTGCGACGCCAATATTTCTTTGACCGACCAACCGGCCGATAATATTGTTTTTGAAAAATTAAGCCCGAAGACGGAAATAAAAAACATCAATTCTTTCAGATCAATTGAACGAGCCGTGGAATATGAAATTAAAAGACAGACTGAGCTTTGGCAAAAAGGCACGCCGCCCACCCAACAATCCACGCGCGGCTGGAATGATGATAAAGGTATCACCGAAGGTCAGCGCACCAAAGAAGAAGCTTCCGATTACCGATATTTTCCGGAACCGGATTTGCCGCCGCTGCATTTTAAACCCGGCTTGCCCGATTCCATCGACGTAGAAAAAATCAAAGCCATGATCGTGGAATTGCCTCAAGCCAGACGCCAGCGTTTAATTAGCGAATATGGTTTGACGGCCGATAATGCCAAAATTTTAACTGATGACAAAAAATTGGCTGAATATTTTGAAAATACCACTTCCGAACTAAGAGCTTGGCTGTTAACTTTAAACGAAACCGAAGGCACCGAAGATGAAATTTGGGAAAAAAATAAAGCTAAATTAGCCAAACTAACTGGTAATTGGCTGCTCAATAAGTTATCGGCCATAAAACAGACTCACGAAATTACGCCGGAAAATTTTGCTGAATTTATCACTTTAGTTTACGAAAATAAAATTAACTCCACGATTGCCCAAAAGGTTTTAGAAATAATGGCTCAAACCGGCAAGGATCCGTCAGTCATTGTTGATGAAGAAAAACTGGGTCAGGGAGCGGAACCAATCGATTTAGAGGCGGTGATTGATAAAATTATGGCGGCTCATCCGGCCGAAGTGCAACAATACAAAAACGGCAAAACAACTTTAATTCAATTTTTCATTGGCCAGGCCATGCGCGAAACTAAAGGCGCGGCTGATCCGGAATCGCTCAAAAAAGTTTTAGACCACAAATTAAAATAAAATATGAAAGAAATTTCCTTTGAACCGCACTATAGTATCGGCGGCCATGAACAAAAAGGCAGCGCGGCGGCCAGCCAGGCTGAAGCTGAATATGGCCAAGAAAATCCAGGGGCGGAGAAAAAAAATCGTGAAGATCAGGCGCGCGTGGATATGCAAAATGCTTTTGATCAATACTCAGCTAATGCCTCATTGATTCCGTTGGATGACTTAGATCATTACGTTAACGCCGCCCGCATTTATTTGGAAGCGGTTAATGATCCCAACAATAATCTGCGGTTGGACAAAAAACTGGTTATGATGGCCAATGATATTATTAACGAATCTTCGGCTTTAGCCGCTTAAGATATTAAAAAATCGCCCCGCTTGGCGGGACGATTTTTTAATTAAGGAAATTACGCTAAAAACTTTGAAACAATTTTTTGAACTTTATCATAATTATTTTCCCAAATAATTCTTGAATCACGCTTAAACCAAGTCATTTGCCTTTTGGCAAAATCGGCAATCGCCTGGTTTAATTGATCAAACATTTGTTTATAATCAATTTTTTTCTGCAAATACCGGGCAATAAAGCGATACTCCAAACCAAACTCTTCAAGTCGAGCCCAGCTGACACCCGAGCGATGCAAGCGCGCGATTTCTTTAACCATCCCCTCTTTTTCTAAACGAATTTTTAAACGCTTGGTAATTCTGGCTAGCAAAATTTCGCGCGGGTAGGTCAAACTAATTACTTTAAAATCATACGGCCAAGGCGAGCTTTTCGGCTGTTCGGATTTCGGCAGTCCGGTTTGGTAATAAATCTCCAGCGCGCGCTGGACGCGTCGTCTATTTTTCTGGTCAATCTTTACGAACGTGGCCGCATCCACTTCTTTGAGCTTTTCCAAAAGCTGAGCCAAACTTTGCTTATTTAATTTTTGCCGAATTTTTTTTGAGTCACTGGCTTCAATAAAATTATAACCATCAAGCAGGCTGGAAATATACAAACCCGTACCGCCGCAAATAATCGGCAAATGCCCGCGATTTAAAATTTCATTTACGGCCGCCAAAGCCGATTTCTGCCATCTCGCCGCGCTGAATTGTTCTTTGGGTGAAACCACATCAATTAGATGATACGGTACTCGGCCATATTCTTTTAAATCTTTGCCTGTGCCAATATCCATACCGGTATAGACTTGACGCGAATCCGCCGAAATTATTTCTCCGCGGAATTTTTTGGCCAATTTCACGGCTAAATTGGTTTTGCCCGAAGCGGTCGTACCGGCAATAACCAAAACTTTAGGCAAACGACCGGTTAAACCCCAGGCATAAGAATCAATGACTTCAATTTGAATTATTTGACCGGTGTAATCATGCTCGCTGGCAAATTTAATATTTTTAAAATTCTTAGTCCGGCCATAGCCAAACCCATTTTTGTACGATTCAACCAAAACTGGCACCACTTGCCCCACCATTTTTTTGTTATGTGCGGCCGCGGTTTTTTTCAAAATTTCATTTAGATATTCCTCGCGTCTTTTCTTTTCGGCAAAACTGACATTGTCTGGCATTTTGGCCGAAACTGTCCCCGGCCGCGGCGAATAGCGCGCCAAATAGGCCATATCAAATTTCACCGTCCTAAAAAGTTTGGCCGTATTTAAAAATTGTTTTTTGGTTTCGCCGGGAAAACCAACAATAATATCCGTGGAAATCATGATCTTGGGCACTGACTTTCTGACTTTTTTAATCAGCGCCACATAGTGCTTGACGGTATAGCGACGATTCATGCGCCGCAAAATTTCATCGTCGCCGGCTTGCGCCGGTAAATGCAAATAGGGCATCAAATGCTGACTGTGGCCCAAAAAATCAATCAGTTCATCAGACATATCTTTGGGATGACTACTGGCAAAAGATAACCAATAATCCCCGGGAATTTTATCAACCGCTTTAAGCAGCCGAGGAAAATTATTAATCCCCTGAAACTTACTAGTCGGACGATAAGAGTTCACATTTTGCCCGATTAAAATAATTTCTTTATAACCGCGATTGATTAAATCACGGCACTCGCTAATCACCTCTTTGGCTGGTCGTGAAACTTCCCGCCCGCGAGTATGTGGCACGACGCAATATGAGCAAAAATTATTGCAGCCGGTCATAATCGGCACGTAGGCCTGAAACTTTGAATTATAATTCGGATGAATCTTCAAATAATTTTGCGGTAATTGCCCCACTCGTTTTTTTAATAATTTTGGCAACTGATAAAAATCCGCGTTCGCCACTACCATATCAAAAATTTCAGCCATCATTTTTTCATCCGAACCCAAAACACAGCCGGACAAAATAGTAACTAGCGGCCTGGTCTTTCTGATCTGGACAAATTTTTCTTTCAAGCCGACAATACGATCAATGGCCATCTGCCTAACTGAACAAGACATAACCATAATCAAATCAGCCTCATTGATTTTTTCAGTTTTGACATAACCCGACTGATCAAAAATCGCCGCGGCTCTTTCCGAGTCGGATTCGTTAAATTGACAACCAAAAATTTGGATAAAATATTTCATACTTTTGGCAAACAAGCAAGATAAGTTTTAAGCAAGATAGGCAAGATAAAATTACTTTATTGTAACCTATCTTGCTTATCTCGCTTATCTTGCTTATCTCGCTTACTTACTTACTTTCTTATCTTGCTTATAACCGTTCCCTGATTTCTTTAACTATTCTTTCAATAAAATCAGCTTTAGAAATGGTGAGGTTATCTTTTTGCCCACGCAATCTGACCTGCAAATCCCCGCCTTCAACTTCTTTTTGACCAAAAACAATCATATACGGAATTTTTAATTTTTCCGCCTTTCTAATTTTACTTCCAACCGTCTCATTGGCGTCATCAAGCCACACTCTGATTCCCGCTCGACTAAATTCGTCAGCCAATTCCTTGGCCGCTTCAATAAAGTCCTGAGCCACCGGCGCAATCTGAACTTGCTGCGGTGAGAGCCAAGCCGGAAAAGCGCCACCATAGTGTTCGATAAGAATTCCCATAAATCTTTCGGGCGAGCCAACAATAGCCCGATGAATCATCACCGGAGTTTTTTCATTTCCTTCTTGATCAATATATTTTAAACCAAAACGTTCCGGCATGATAAAGTCAAGCTGAATAGTAGAAATCTGCCACTCCCGGCCAAGCGAATCGCGGGAAATAAAATCCATCTTCGGTCCATAAATTGCCGCCTCACCCACCCCATCCTGATATTCAATTTTATTATCAATTAATATCTCTTTTAATTTAGTTTGAGCCAGTTCCCAAGTTGCCTTATCACCCAAATATTTTTCCTGATGGTTAGTATCCCAGGTAGAAAATCTGACGTAGTATTCCATTTTGTAAGTGGTTAAAGCCTGTCTGATAATCTTTAAGACATTTTCAAATTCTTCTCTAATTTGATCCGGCCGACAGAAAGCATGGCCGTCGTCTTGACAAAAACAACGTAAACGAGTCAAACCTGACAACTCACCCGGCTTTTCATCACGATAGAGATTAGCGAAATCGGCAATCCGAATTGGTAGATCTTTGTAGCTATGGTGTTTGGCCGCATAAATTTGCGTATGTTGCGGACAGTTCATCGGCTTCAAATAGTATTCTTCTTTGGAATAATTGGAACTGACTTTTAACATGTCGCTTTTATATTTTTCATAATGCCCGGAAACTTTAAAAAGCTCAGCCTTATTAATATTTGGCGTATGAACTTCCTGATAACCGATTGACTTTTGCAATTCATTGGAATAATTAACGATTTCGCGGCGCACAACAGCACCCTTGAAAGTATACATGGGCAAACCCGGACCAACTAAATCGGAAAAAACAAACAAATCAAGTTCTTTACCTAATTTTCGATGATCCCGTCTTTCCGCTTCAGCGATGCGCTCAAGATATTGGTTTAATTCAGCCTTTTGGATAAAAGCCGTACCATAGATGCGCTGCAGCATTTTATTTTTCTCACTACCGCGCCAATAAGCTCCGGCAATTTTTAATAATTTTATTGCTCCGATTTCTTTGGTGCTCTCAACATGGGGCCCGGCGCACAGATCCACAAAACGCTTCTCGTCTTTTTTGGCGACCATGCGATAAAAAGTCAAATTCTTTTCCCCACCCTTAACCAACTCTTCGGCCAACTCCAATTTGTATGGCTGATTCTTAGCCTTAATGTATTTTATAGCCTTTTGCGCCTCTACTTCATAACGCTCAAATCTTTGGTTTTCTTTGATGATTTCTTTCATCTTGGCCTCAATTTTTTCCAAATCACTTTCGGAAAAAGAGTCCTCACCCAAATCAAAATCATAATAAAAACCTTCTTCAATGGCCGGACCAATACCCAGCTTGGCCTTCGGATACAAGGCTAAAACCGCTTGAGCTAAAACATGGCTAGCGGAATGACGAATAGTGGTTAAATCTTGTTTTGACATAAAATTGAATTTATTATTAATTATATCGCGATGCTAATCTACGAATACATACTAATAATACTAATTTTAAGGATTCGTAGATTCGCATATATTCGCATTCATTAGCATCGGTTATTTAAGTATCGATTATTTTTTAAGATATTCATCTCTGAGCATACCCATCATAATTTCATCGTGCCAGTGTCCATTGCGAAAACTATGCTGGCGAGAAACACCTTCTTGTTTAAAGCCCAATTTTAAATATGATTTATGGCCGCGAAAATTATAGGCCACATGGCGCAAAAAGATTCGATGCAATTTTAATTTTTTAAAACCATAATCAATGATCAATTTTCCAGCCTCGGTACCATAACCTTGACCCCAATATTTTTTTTCACCGATTAATATGCCATACTCGGCATGTTTATTATCAAAATCAATTTTAAGCAAGCTGACTGTTCCAATATGCTCCCCCGCTCGAGTATCAATCGAAAAATTCAAGTAGTTTTTCTTTTTCTTTATGTCTTTAATATATTCTCTTTCTTCTTTTAGGCTCGGCGCGGCGTTGTTGTATCTGGCCAAATAGGTTGTCACTTCTAAATCGTCAAACCAACGACAAAAATTAGGCGCGTCTTTCAGCGACAAGGGTCTGAGGGTGACTAATTTGCCTTTGAGAATTATGTGGTTGTTCATACCGATGCTAATTACTAATTAATGCGAATGATGCGAATAATTAATTATTCTTTTTGGTTTTAAATATCTATCTCTAAAGTTAACAATTAAACCCAATTTTAAATTTGTGGCTTCTAAATACCTCTGAATTTGATAATAATCATCTTTAACAATAAATCTCTTAGCCTTACACTCAATCACAATCAAATCTTTGATAATGAAATCGGCAATATTTCCTCCAATAAAATCATTGTTTTGATTTGATAATCTAAATTCAATCCTGACTTCTCTCTGATATTTTATATTTTCTTTAATCAATAATTGTTCCAGCAAATCACAATATTGTTTTTCTTTGGCAAACCTTCCTAATATATTATGGGCCTTAAAACATAGACCTGTAATTTGATAGGATAGTTCTGGGTGTAATAATTCTTGTTTCATATCAACATAGCTTAAAAATTAGTAGCGCTATGTTGATTATATATAAATTAGTATTATTAGCATTTATTCGCATTCATTAGCATCGGAGTACAAAAAAGGCCAGCCAGAAAATCTCTGCCTGGGGTCCCGGCTCAAGGCCAGGGCGGTTCCACCCGGGTTCTCCGCTTTCGCGGAGCGCTTAATTTTTATACTAAAAGATTTAGCCTAATTTGGGGGCATTTGGCCGCGCAGTTGGTAGTTGCGCCAATCATCTCTTGAGTATAAACGTATTATATAAGCAAATTAGCCTAAAGTCAAACTAAATCACAAAAAACGTGCATTTTTAGATGATATTTGTTAAAATATACCTATCGCTAAGTTTGCTTATATGCGCTATGATAATTAGCAGATTCTAAGTTGTTTGGGCTTAAAAATTATTTTTTTGTTTAATTATTGGCGGGCAGGCGCTTCGCTCCACAAAACGATTCACTAAGAAAAATTATAATTACATATTATTTTATGGAAAATAAACGAAAACATCTCGAATTTATACAAAATATTATCAGTCGAATGGCTGGAAATTTATTTTTTCTAAGGGGTTGGACGATTACCCTGATTGGTGCATTGCTCGCACTATTTTCAAAAGGTAATAGTTCTAATTACATCATTTTTTTTCTTATAGTTCTTACTTTTATCTTTTGGATTTTGGACAGCTATTTCCTTTCTCAAGAACGATTATTTAGAGATTTGTATGATCATGTTAGAAAACTTAAAGAGGAAGAAATTGATTTTTCTATGGATATAACAGATTATAAAAAATTTAAAAAAAATACCCTGATATATTCCATGTTTTCACCAACTCTACTAATTTTCTATTTACCATTAGTAGGCGCAGGATTATTTATTGCATATTCAATAAAGTAATTAAAAATTATGGCGAGAAAAATATTTGTAAGTTATAAATACGGCGATCAAAGCGTTCAACATATACCGAGAAATGGAGAAGATGACCCGACAACGGCGAGGCATTATGTTGATGTATTGCAGGCATACCTCGACGCTAACGACCACATAAATAAAGGTGAAGATGATGGAGAGGATATGAGCGGATTTAAAGATGAAACGATTGCCTCCAATCTGCGGGACAAAATTTATGACAGCTCCATTACCGTAGTTTTAATTTCGAAAAATATGAAAGACTACTCTACGCCGGAGGTGGATCAATGGATACCTTGGGAAATAGCATACTCACTAAGAGAGAAAACAAGAGCAGACAGAAAGAGTAGGACGAATGCCATGCTGGCGGTAGTTATCCCAGATGAAAATGGTAGTTATGAATATTTTATTCAACCAATGGGGTGTACCCATTGTGGGAGTATTAAATGGAAACAAGATACATTATTTCAGATTCTTGGAAAAAATATGTTTAACAGAAAACAACCCAAAACAACAGTATGTCCAAACGGTGTTTGTGGTATACTTCATACAGGCGATGACCATTCATATATTTACCCCATTGAGTGGAACAAATTTATATCAGATATAAATTATTATCTCAATCATGCAACAAAATTGAATGAGAATATCGATGACTATAATATTGAAAAAGTTATTAATTAATAATTATGGAAAATACTTTTGATAAAATTTTGAAAGGTGGCGAGAAAAAGGGATATTTTCACGTCTTAAATGACGGCGCAAAAATTGAATACTTGCCGTCGGGACATAAAGAAAATCTAAACGATCCCGAGGAAAAAGTCCGTGCCGAATACTATTTTGATTTACTCGAAAAATATCACTATCCCGCCAAGCGTGTAGAGCTCGAAACGGAAATGCCAGCTCGCGTGCCTCGCTTTTTTGCCGACATTGTTATTTATGAAGACGACGCAAAAAAGAAACCTTATATCGTCGTTGAGTGTAAAAAAGACGGTATTTCTGACGCAGAATTTGAGCAAGCCACCAAACAAGCAATCGGCAATGCTCGCGTGCTTCACGCTCCATTTGCGATTTGTGTTGCGGGCAATACTCGCCGAGCAATGGAAACGGCGGAATGGAATGACAAAGAACCCGAAAAAGCGACCATTACCGACATTCCTATTTCTTACGGAAAAATTGAAGAATATCGTTTCAAAAAAGGTGATCCAGATTGGGATTTGAAAACACTTGATAAATCAGAACTAAAGCGAGCGTTGGAAAAATCACAAAATACGCTTTGGGCGGGCGGCAAAAGAAATCCAACCGTCGCTTTTGATGAACTTTGTAAAATTATTTTCGTAAAAATTCGCGATGAAAAGCGCGGACGAAAAACTGGCGACTATTACGATTTTCAAATTAAGACACACGAAAAAGCCGAGAGCGTTTATAAAAGATTAGACGCTATTTATCAAGAAGCAAAACAAAAAGATCCCGAAGTTTTTAAGGAAAGTTTGAAAATTGAACCTGAAGAACTTTATACAGTTGTTGGACACTTGCAAAGTATTTCTCTAAATAAAACCGATCTTGATGTTAAAGGCGTTGCTTTTGAACAATTCATGGAAGGATTTTTCAAGGGCATAAGCGGACAATATTTTACTCCGCGCGAAATTGTGAGCTTCGCCGTCAAAATGATGGATATAAAAAACGACGACCTTGTGCTTGACCCTGCTTGCGGTAGTGGTGGATTTCTTTTGCACGCTCTTGACACAGTGAGAAAACAAGCGGAAGAGTTTAATGAAAATGACGAAACAGAAAAATATCGCTTTTGGCACGACTTTGCACAAAATAATCTTTTCGGCATTGAAATAAATGACTCAATCGCTCGCGTTGCCAAAATGAATATGATTATCCACGACGACGGACACACGAATGTTATCGGCTTTGACGCCCTGGAAGATGTCGGCAAAATGACCGAAAAAAATCGAGGTTTTGAAAAAAATCATTTTGATGTAATCGTTACCAATCCGCCGTTTGGTGCGAATGTAAAGCGGAACGAACACTCATATCTTGAAAAATTTGTGCTTGGTCAAAACGGCAAAAAAACTCGCGATAATCAAAAAACCGAAATTTTGTTTATTGAGAGATGTATTGATTTTTTGAAAGCTGGAACAGGACAAATGGCAATCGTTTTACCAGACGGCATTTTGACCAATGCAAGTACCCAATATGTTAGAGATTTTATAATGGAGCGTTGTCAAATAATGGCTGTCGTTAGTATGCCAATATTTGCTTTTGCTCATTATGGAGCGGCGGTTAAATCCTCTCTTGTTTTTGTTCGCAGAAAAGGAGAAAAAGAAAAGTTAGGGAAGTATAAAATTTTTATGGCAATTGCGGAACATATTGGTTACGACACGACAGGCAAAATTGATATTCAAAATGATTTGTTCAAAATTTGCGAGGAATATAAAAAATTCAAATAATATGGCAAAAAAGAATAATAACAATTTAGAAATTTTCACTATTTGGAGCGACGAAATCGAAAGTCGTCTTGATCCTTATTTTTATCGAGGATATTTTCGTGAACTTGAAAAAGAGCTTCATAACTGCAAATTTACCCTAGCAAAACTTGGCGATGTTTGTTCGCCAGTCCGAGGTGTAACTTATTCAAATGAAGACGAAGTTGAGAGCGGGTTAAAAATTTTGCGTGCCAATAATATAACTCTTGCAACAAACGAGCTGAATTTTGACGATATCAGAAATATTAAAGCTGATTTTTCTGTATCAGATGAGCAACTATTAAAAGCTGGCGATATTTTGATGAGTGCCGCAAGTGGTAGCAAAGAGCATGTCGGCAAAGTTGCTTATATTTCGGAAGATTTGGATTATTATTTTGGCAGTTTCATGATGGTTTTGCGAGCCAATAAAAAAATTAACCCACAATTTCTTTTTGAATTTCTATCAAGCAAAATTTTTCGTGGTTTATTATTCAGAATTTTGGGCGGAACGAATATCAATAATCTTAATTTCTCGATGATAAAAGATTTTGAAGTACCGTTGCCGTCATTAGCAATTCAAACAAAAATTGCTCAAACAGCAAACAAAAATAGAGAAAAGGCGATAGAGTTGGAAAACGAAGCGAAGAAAATAGTTGCCTCAATCGATAGTTTTGTCCTCGGCGAGTTAGGAATCGAAATCAAGAGAGAGAGAGAGTAGCGTTCGCGATAACAAGCGACGAAATTGAAGGGAGGATTGATCCATTTTTCTACAAACCATATTTCAAAACTTTGCAGAGAGCGATTGAAAACAAAAATTATTCCGAACTTGGCGAATTGGTAGAATTTGCAAAAGAAACATGGGATCAAAAAAGTATTTTTGACGATCAATTTCCGTATATTGAAATCAGCAATATTGACACATCAAACGGCGAAATCGCAAAAACCGATTTTGTGCCAGTCGCAGAAGCTCCCAGCAGGGCAAAAATGATAGTGCGAGAGGGCGACATAATTGTTTCCACCACCAGACCAAACAGAGGCGCGATAACGCCAATTTCAAAAGAACAAGACGGATTTATCGCTTCAACAGGTTTTACGATTTTGCGAAATTTAAAAAATAGCAAAGTTTTGAAAGATTATCTGTTTGTCGCTTTGCGGACAAGTTTGTCCTTGCAACAAATGGAACAGCGAACGACTGGCGGAAATTATCCCGCCATAACGACGGAAGATTTGAAAAAAATTAAAATCGTTGTGCCAGAATTGAAGACGCAAGAAAAAATTGTCGCAGGAGTGAAAACGATTTATAACAAAGCAAGGAGTTTGTGCCAAGAAACCGAAATCGTGATTGCCGAGGCGCAAAAACAGACGGCAGAGATGATTTTTGCTTAAGAATAAGAAGTCTTAACTTCGGGACAATTCACCACTTTTATTCCCCTCTGCCTTTCCCACCAAAACCAAAAACAAATTATTTTTAAGAGTTACCCACCGCGCGCGGATTAAAAAAATATATACATCTGCCAATATGTTTTTTCAGGTTGTAAAATTTAAAAATATTTTGACTATTAAACTATGGCAAACAATAAAGAAAGAGGCACAGCGGGCGAAAAAGAAATAGTTAAACTTGTCCCCTGTCCAAACTGTAAAAAGAACTTAATGATGCTACCGCCAAACTACCCGCTCTATGATGTTCAGTGTACTGGCTGTTCTTTTCGTGCCCAAGTAAAGACAATTAGCTCAAAACCGTCAAAACTGTTTTTTGGAGCAGGCTGGGATATTATGGAAAAGGTTTTGAAATCTGGCTATATGATCCCGGCATTGTTTGCAAACTTTAAATGGGAAGAAAACGGAAAGCCTAAACAAGAAATTAGATTTTATCCTTTTATTCCCAAGGTTAATCTAAATAAATATCAACTATCACCAACTGCCAGAAGAGCCAATTATCGAATGTTTCACTACAAGGAAATGGACAAATTACCTTTCTTTGTGGCCTATACGTCAAAATAGTTTTAAATTTTGCTACATTCACATCATCTTCTCGCTTAGGTGGTTGTCCTCTGGGCAACTATGATACCACGCCGACTTACACGTCGTCAGATAAACGGTAACGTTATGCAATGTGCAACTCCTATCCACAATCCAGGTTCGGCAGCTTCGTTGTCTTCCTGAGACATAACATCGGTTATTTTCGTAATATTTAAATTTTAAATATCTTTCTCCAAGCGATAAATCAAAATGGCAGGTTTATATTTAATTAATTCTTAGGATATATTATAATTAAAGTATCAATATTTTTAATATGCG
>Ga0172381_10004889_pt1 | contig 13746 bp, 13 predicted proteins | sample Leawel6488metaG_FD_119754 | JGI IMG/M metagenome (GOLD analysis project Ga0172381, IMG submission 119754) | Leachate microbial communities from a municipal landfill in Southern Ontario, Canada - Leachate well 64-88 metaG | ecosystem: Engineered > Solid waste > Landfill > Unclassified | place... | reverse complement strand
CGGAAGTTTAGTGATGGATACACCAGTAACTTTTCCTTCGGAAAGTCCAGGTCAAAAAGATTATAGTCCGCAAAATTACACTGGAAAGTTTCTTGGTCCAATGACTTTACGAACTGCTTTGGGTAATTCAATAAATACCGTAGCAGTTAAAACTTTAGCCAATGTGGGATTGGAAAATATGTTGACTTTAGCCGATGATATGGGTTTAACTAATTTAGCACCAACAAAAGAAAATTTATCAAGATTTGGTTTGGCAGTAACTTTGGGAGGAGCTGAAGTAAGAATGATTGACTTGGCTTCGGCTTATACAGCTTTTGCTAATAATGGTCAAAAAATGGATCCAATTGGAGTTTTAAAAGTAGAAGATAGGAATGGAAGAATATTGGAAGAATATAAACCGACTAAGGGTAAAAAAGTAATGACACCACAAGAAGCTTTTATTATTTCTAATATTTTATCTGATAATAGTGCTCGAGAATTGACATTTGGAGTAGTCAATGGATTGCAAATATCGGGTTATCAGGTAGCAGTAAAAACTGGTACGACTAATGATAAAAAAGATAACTGGGCAATAGGCTGGACTCCAAATTTATTAACAGCAGTTTGGGTGGGAAATAATAATAATACTCAAATGGGAAAGGTTGCCTCGGGTGTATCTGGAGCAACACCAATTTGGAAAAGGATAATGAATTATGAAGTTACTAAAAGACCAAAACAAGATTTCCCTATTCCAGATAAAATTGTGTCAATTGAAGTAGATAAAATATCTGGTTATCCAGCACATGATGGTTTTCCTAGTAAGCCAGAATATTTTATTGATGGAACTCAACCAACAATCTCTGATTCGATTCATATGAAATTGAAAGTTTGTAAAGGAGAGACAGGATTAGCGACTCCAGACGATGTGGCTAGTAGCAATTATGATGAGAAAGAATATTTTAGTTTTAAGGAAAGTGATGTGATATCTAAAGATGGTAAAAATAGATGGCAAGAAGGAATTGATAATTGGATTAGTCAACAAACTGATAAAGATAAATATAATCCGCCAACTGGTTATTGTCATAGTGGCGGTTTAGTTAATATAGGAATAGATAGTCCAGCTCATCAGTCAACTGTGGGTAAAACTTTTGATGTTAGATTAAATACTAATTCGATTAAAAAGATTGTAGAAGTTAAACTTTGGGTAGATGGAGTGGAAAATAAAACTTGGACAGAGAGACCATTTGAAATGAGTTTAACTTTGACAGACGGGCCTCATGTAATTAAAGTAAAAGCAACAGATAAGGATGGAAATAGTCAAGAACGGGAGGCTAGTATTGGAGTAAATACTCCATGGAATGTGACACCAACACCAATAGTAACTATTACATTAACAGTTACTCCAACTCCTACACTAACTATTACTCCCTAAAGATAGGATGAATCTAATTTTAAGTGTTAGTTAGCAGTCTATACATTAGTCTGCTAACTATATCAAAGAGATTTAAAAAATATAAAACTAGTTCAAATTGAATACTCGAAGATGGATTTTTTTAGCGGTTTTGTCGTCAGTATTAAAATAAGAAACACGGAAAGTGTAGCGATATTTATTATTTTTAGAATCATGATAGATATCGGTAATTACTATTTCCCAAAGAATAGTAGAATCAATCATTTGAGAATATTTTTTGATTAAATCAATTGGATTCTCTTCAAAATTTAAAGTAAGGTTAGCATCGAGAATTATTAGTTGAGAATTAAGCTCGTAAGCAGATTGATTTAAGATTTTGGGAGTGTAATTTTTTGGTTTATCTAAATTATCAATAATAATTTCAGCAAAATTTTGATTAACAATATTAACGTCAAGTTTTAATTGTTTAAGATCTGCTAATAATTTATTAGAGTCAGGACAATATAAACCTAAAGCATTTTTTTCGATATATTTATCCCCTTCTTGAGAAAAAATTTTACCAATTTCGAAAAATTGGGAATTGTCTAATTTAAAACGGTGATATTGATCGAGTTGTTGTTTAAGAGAAGGAATAAGACTTTGGCGGAGATAAATAACCTCAGTGTTAATACTGTTTTGAGTGGTAATAACAGACTTTGGATCAACTGGGGTACTTACAATAGGCCAAGATAGAATTTCGTCGTAACCAAGACCAATGAGTAAGTCTTTTAATTGATCAATAAGATAAATTTCTTTAGGAGTAATATCATCAATTTCTTTTGGTGATATGGGTTGATTAGTAGGAATTTTTTTATAACCCCAAAAACGAACTACTTCTTCAATTAAGTCGGCTTCAATAGTAATATCTTTTCTAATTGATGGTGGAGTTATAAATTTGTCTTTAACTAAACAACCGAGACGGGTGAGAACATCAGTAGAAAAATTAGTAGGAATTTCAATTCCGGAAACTAAAGATGGTTTTTTTGAATCAAATTCTATTTCAGGTAAATTGATTGGATTTGGATAATAATCAAAAATATTTGAGGAAATTTGGCCACCACAGTTTTGTAAGATTAAATCTATAAGATGATTAAAAGCAGTAGGAATAATTTCTGTATCTAATTCTTTTTCTAATCTAGTAGCAGCTTCAGTAATAGATTTGAGTTGACGACTATTTTGACGAACAGTCGTTGGATTATAAATGGCTAATTCAATGATAATATCGGTAGAATTTAATTCTATAGAACAAGCTTCCCCACCCCAGAAACTAAGACTTAGGGCTTTGTCGGGATTATTGATCATTAAAACATCTTTATTTAATTCCAGTTTGGATCCGTCAAGACTAATAAACTCTTTATATTTTGGATTCATTTCCCAAATAAGTTGATCACCTGATTTAGCAATATCAAAAGCATGATTGGGAATACCATATAAAAACATGATGTAATTAGTTAAATCAACAATAGTATTAATAGGTTTATTGCCATGGAGTTTGATAAAAGTTTTTAACCAATCAGGAGAATCAGTATTTTTTAGTTCTGAAATTTTGATAGCCATAACTCTTTTGACATTGTCAGTAGTTATAGTAATAGGTAAATTGTAATTATTTGGGGATAATTTTAAATTTTTAGGAGAAATTAATTCAATATTGTAAAAAATTGACAGATCACGAGCCAAACCATAATAACCGAGACAGTCTCCTCTATTTACTTTGATATCTAAATCAAAAACTATTTCACTATCGATTTCTTCAAAAAAATTAGTGAAATGACCAATCATGGTTAAATCATCACGAAGTTGTTGTGGCTCGACTTTTAGATCGGGTAAAAATTTTTGGAGATGAGAATAAATTAGTTTCATAATTCGTTTGGTTTATAGGCAAGATTTCCACCCATTAAAGTTCTAATATCTTTAATATTTTTTTGAGCCATAGTCCAACGATCTAAACCCATTCCAAAAGCAAATCCGGACCATATTTTTGGATCAATACCGGCCATTTCCAAAACTTTTGGATGAATCATACCAGCTCCTCCCATTTCAATCCAACCAGCATATTTACAAAGAGGACAACCTTTTCCATGACAATTAAAACATTGCATGTTTGGACCAACACCTGGTTCGACTTCAGGATAATATTTACAGTCATAGCGGACAACTACATCTGGTCCATAAAGAGTTTTAAACATTAAATCCATTGTGCCAATTAAATCTTTCATGGTGACATTTTTATCAATCACGACAGCTTGATATTGATGAAAAACAAAATGATTAGAACGATTAACTTTTTCGTTTCTAAAAGTAGAACCAGCAAAGGCGGCTCGAAGTGGTAATTCTTTAGTTTTTTGAGCTAATAAATAAGCTTCAATAGTTGAAGTTTGAGTTCTTAATAAATATTCAGGTTCTTTTATATAAATACTGTCTTGCATATCACGAGCTGGATGGTCTTTAGGAACATTTAATCTTTCAAAATTGAATTCGTCAGTAACAATTTCAGGACTGTTATAAATTGAGAAACCCAGTTTTTTAAAAATTTCATTTAATTGTCTTTCTGTTTGACTGATTGGATGGAGATGACCAATTTTTGGTAGAGAATAGACATTTTTATTTTTAAAACCATCTTGTCTGGTGGATATCTCCTTTTGATTAAGAGGAGATATATTTTTTTCTTTTAATTTTTGTTCAAGTTCTATTTTGAGTTGATTAAGATCGGCACCATATTGTTTTTTATTTTCTGGAGCAATATCTTTAATTTTGGAAAATAGATCATTAATTAGGCCATTACGACCAGAAATAGCAATACGAATTTGTTCTAACTCAGAATCAGTAGTAACTGAATTTATTTTAGTTAGATAATTATTTTTTATTTGATCTAAATTTTGATCCATAAATTAATTTATTTTAACAAAAAACCCCTTCGATAAACTCAGGGGTTTTGGTTGGATAGTCAAAAATATTATTTGACCGATTCAACCACAGCTTTAAATGATTCTGGATTATTAACAGCAAGATCAGCTAAGATTTTTCGATCAATAGTAATATTTCGATTTTTTAACATTTTAATAAAAACAGAGTAACGAATATCAAAAGGTTTTAGAGCAGCATTGATACGAACTATCCAAACTTGTCTTAAATCACGTCGTTTAAGACGTCGACCGACGAAAGCATATTTACCGGCATGCATAACTGCTTCATGAGCAACTTTATATTTTTTGTGGCGGGTCATCCAAAAACCTTTAGCGGCTTTTAGTACTTTTTTATGACCTGCACGTCTGACTGTTCCAGTTTTAACTCGCATAGTTTTTTATAAAAATTTTTTCGAAATTTTTGTTTCGCTTTATTTTTAATTAAATTTAATAATTAATGTTTTCTTGAAATAATTTACTATAATTTACCAAGGAGTTTTTTAACCTTGATAGCAAAAGCACCAAGAACAATTTGTTTTCCTTTAAGGCGACGAAGTTGTTTTTTACTTTTTTTGCGTCGTAAATGTCGGTTAAAAGATGACATACGTAAAACCTTACCAGTGGTGGTAACTTCAAATCGATTAGAAACCGATTTTCTAATTTTAAATTTTTTACTTTGTTTCTTCATTTTTTGTAGTAACCTTCTTTTTAGAAGGAGTTAATGTAATCATTAATCTTTTACCGATTAATTTTGCTTCACTTTCAGGAGTAGCAATTTCTTGTAAATCAGTTCTAAACTTAGTTACAAGATTGTGACCAAATTCTTGATGATTCATTTGGCGACCTTGGAATTTTATACTTAATTTGATTTTATTTCCAGTAGCCAAAAATTTTTTGGCTTTATCTATTCGGATTTGATAGTCATTTTGGCCTATAAATGGGGTCATTTGAATTTCTTTAAGTTCTCCACCTTTGATACCTTTTTTTTCTGATTGGAGTTTTTTAGCTTCTTGATATTTAAATTTGGAAAAACTAATTAATTTAATTACAGGAGGAACAGCATTACCATTAACTTCGATAAGATCTAATCCAGTTTCTTGTGACATAGATCTAGCTTCAGCTAAAGACATAACAGCAATTTGTTTTCCTTGATCGTCTAAAAGACGGACGTTAGGCGCAGTAATATATTGATTTATTTTATAAAACTTATGATTTTGACTTCTATTTTTGAAACTACTCAATTGAAAATTAATTTGTAATTATTGGCCTATTTTATCAGATTTAAGCTTTTTTTAATGATTTGGTCTTTGATTTGAGAAATAAAATCTTTTAGATCCATAGTTCCGAGGTCTTGACCATCGCGCTGACGGACAGAAATAGTTTTGTTTTCAGCTTCTCGACCACCGATGATAATCATGTAAGGAATTTTTTCACCAGCGGCAGTGCGAATTTTGTTTTGCATGGTTTCAGATTTATCATCAAGTTCAACTCGGATATCATTATCTTTTAGAGTTTGTTCTATTTTTTGGGCATATTCTAATTGACCATCGGTAATAGGAATAATTTTAACTTGAACTGGAGAAATCCAAGTTGGAAAAGCTCCGGCAAATTGTTCAATTAAAATACCCATAAATCTTTCGAGAGAACCATAAATAACTCGGTGAATAACAACAGGAGTTTTTTCTTGACCATTTTTGTCGGTATATTTTAATTCAAATTTTCGAGGAAGTTGAAAATCGAGTTGAATAGTTCCAGTTTGCCATTGACGTCCAAGACAATCATCCATAAGAATATCTAGTTTTGGACCATAAAAAGCACCTTCGCCTTCACCAATAAAATATTCAAATTTATTATCAATTAAGATTTTTTCGAGATCTTTTTCGGCTTTATCCCAAGTTTCAATATCCCCCATAAAATCATTTGGTCTAGTCCCAAGTCTAATTTTAAATTTAATTCCAAAAATTGAATAAAAAAGTTTGGCAATTTCTAGAATTCTGGCATATTCTTCACCAATTTGGTCTTCGGTAACAAAAATATGAGCATCGTCTTGAGAAAATTTTTGAACACGAAGTAGACCATTTAATTCACCAGATTTTTCATGACGATGAAGAGCATCACAGTCTGAAAGACGAAGTGGAAGTTCACGATAACTATGAATTCCTTGTTTAAAAATGGTCATAGCGTTAGGACAATTCATTGGTTTAAGACAATAAATTTCGTTTTCACCCATGTCACAAATAAACATATTTTCACGATAATGATCCCAATGACCGGAGGTTTCGTAAAGTTGTTTTTTATTTAATTGAGGAGTAATGGTTTCTTGATAACCTCTTTTTTGATGTTCAGAACGCCAAAATTTTAATAATTCATTAATAACAATTGTGCCTTTTGGTAACCAATATGGCATGCCTGGAGCAGTTTCATCAATAAAGAATAATCCTAATTGTGGACCTAATTTTCGATGATCGCGTTTTTTAGCTTCTTCAATATTGTTTAAATATTTTTCGAGTTCTTCTTTATTTTCAAAAGCAGTTCCATAGATACGAGTCAACATTTTATTTTTTTCATCACCATGCCAGTAAGCACCGGCGATAGATAAAAGCTTAAAAGCTTTAATTTTACTGGTATAGCGGACATGAGGACCAGCACAAAGATCAACAAATTCTTCACCGGTTTTATAAATAGTAATGACTTCTCCCCTATCTTGAATAGAGTTTAACCATTCCATTTTGTAAGGATTATTTTTAAATAGTTTTTTGGCTTCATCTAAACTAATTTCTTGCCTAACTATAGGTAAATTTTTCTTAATAATTTTAGTCATTTCTGCTTCAATTTTAGGAAAATCTTCTTCACTGATTTTAAAATTACCAATAGTTTCAAAATCGAAATAAAAACCATCGTCGGTAGCTGGACCCATAGCCATAATAAATTGATTTGGAAAAAGATTTTGCATGGCTTGAGTAAGGATATGCTCGGCTGAATGACGGATTTCTTGAATATTTATTTTTGGATTATTGTTTTCTTCTGACATATTTAATTTACATCTATATAGATTATTTTATCAGGATAACCAAATTTTAGGGTCAATTGTTTAATTCCATAAAAATTGAAAATATTTGAGAAATGATTTAGCTATATTAATAGCTTTATAAATACTATTAATAATAATATTTTTTAAATTTACAATTATACTTGTATTAGTGTCTGGTCTAGTAATAGAAACACCTAAAATTGTGGATTCAAATCCACTACTTGGTTGAGTAAATACAGGAATAGTTGAACCTAGATTAATACATTTTTCAGTTATTTGATTACCATACATACAACCGTTAATTGTTCTAATATAAAAACAATACTGAGCACCATGTGTTAGATTGGAAATGGTGTAATAATTATTATTAGAATTAGTTTTTTTATCAAAAACATAAATATTTGGTTCAAATCCATAGCCAATGAAATAATTGGTATGTGGAGTAGTTGGATGAATCCAATTTAAAGTGTATCCAGATGGTGCCTCGATAATATTTAGATTAGTCACCGGTCCTGGTTTGGAGTTGTTACAATTTGGAGTTATATTTTCGTAATTAATTGGATCGGTAACAATAATTTTTTTGTCGCAAATAAAATTAAAATCAATATCAAAAATTACAGAAGTATTTTGGTATTCATTTCCAGAATCATCATTTAAAACTGCTGCCCATTGATAGATACCTGTAGAATTTTGGAATATTTGACCCAATGGAAGGTAATTTGAATTATTACCATTAAGTAATAAATCATAAAGATTACCGTAAAACCAAATATCATTTCCATTTTTTATAGATATTTGTATTTTTTGAGATAATGGAGGTATTGTTTCATTGGTTTTAGCTAAAAATGATAGAGTACAATTTTCTTTTCGAGAATTTTTAATGGTTAAATTGTGTTTAATGTTATAACCTGGAAAAATGTTTGTTTCATCAAAAAATGGTACTTCAGTTGTTTGTTGACAATAACCTGATTTGAAACAATTAATGGTAATATCTTGAGCTAAACAAGGTTTAATAAAGGCAAATAAAAATAAAATTAGTGTAAAGATAACCATTTTTTTATGTTCCAAATTTCTTTTGAAATAAAAATTATAGCCGGTATTATAATATAAAATATTGATCCGATTTGAGTTTGAGCAATTTCAAGAAACATACCAATAATTGGAATGACAAAAATTGTTTTACCAATGATTTCTGATTTTTTAATAATTTCAATATCAACAATATCGTTAGCATCACCTTTGGTAACATATACAGTTTCTTCTTTTTTTTGAAAAGAATTAATAATTCTATGAGTAATTGGAATAATATCAATATTATTTTTATACTTAAAAGTAATAATATCACCTATTTTATAGTCTGATTCTTTATTTACAATAATTAAACTACCAGTTGATAATACTGGAACCATAGAGTTAGTTTTAACTATATAAAAGTCATATTTTTTCAATTTTTTGTTTTTAGAAATTGGAATAATTATCCAAAAACAAACAAAAATAATAACAATAAAGTAATAAATTATATTTAAATATTTATTTTTCATATTACCAATTACCACTACTAACAAAATTAATAACTTTGATGTTGTCTTTGAATCCTCCTGTTTCGTCAACATTTTTTCTCCAAGTCTTAAAATTAAATTCAAATTCACAATTTTTGTTTTTTAATTGATCATCATTATTATTTAATGATAAGAAAAAAATCCAATCATCTTTACCATTATCATTGATAAATTTACTATTATCTAGTTCTAATAATTTTCCATTATAAATAAATTTATCGTTTTGCATTATTTTAAGTTGTAGAGCATTACAAAAAATATCATCACCACTAGTTTTATTGGCTTTTATTTGGTAATTAAAATTTATATAACCATCTTTTTTAATTCGAATTGATTCAACATCAAAACCATCATAAATTAATCCTTGTGTTTTAAACAGATAAGGAGTTTCATTTTCATTACTAGTGTCTCTAGTTGAGAATTGAAGAGTGGTAGCTGTCATTTGATTATCTTCGGCTATTAATTGAACAGATAGATCGGCAGTAGTAACTTCACTAAATATTAAGACTAATGAAATTAAAAGAATTGTTATTAATGAAAATTTAGTTTTTTTGCTGATCACTATTTTTGTTTTTTATGGTCTTAAACATTTTCAAAAATTCATCACTAATAAGAATTATAACTGGAATTATAATTAATAAAATTAAACCAGGAAGAGTTTTTGTAAAAGCAACTAAATATCCAAGTTTAGGAATAGTTATAATTACTTTACCTAAAATTATATCTTGAGTAATTTCTTCTGGATCTGAAGTTCTATTAGCATCTCCCTTAGTTATAAATTTATTTTTTTCTATATTAAGTATTCTATGGGTAACTATTCCGTTTTTTTCGTTTTGAAAAGTTATAACATCATTTTTAAAATATTGTTTTTGTTTATTAATAATAATTATATCGCCAGTCATAATAGAGGGTTCCATTGAACCTGATTGAACTAAAAATGATCTATAACCGCCGATAAAATTAGTATTAGAAATAATTGTTAGAGAAATTAATATAATAAAAAAACCGATAAATATCCAAGAAAAAATTTCAAGAAATATTTTAATAATTTTATTCATATATATAATCAAAAAGGGTCTAATGGTTAATTAGACCCTTTTGTATTTAAACTTAATTTAATTATTATTCAGTTATTTGAACTAAGTCAAAAATTGTATCGAAGGTCAAACTATCACTTTGGATTTCATTACCATAATCATTTGCGGTAGTATTCCAATTCATAGTTACTGTAGCTTCTCCACCTGCTGGAATAATAACTGCAGGTTTAGTGTTCCATGCAGTTGCATAATCTTCTTGATTGGTATTACCAAGTTTGGAAGTTACAATTTCACTATCATTAACCAAAATAGTGGTGCTTAATACATTACCTAATTCTCCAACAGTATCATTTTCACAAGTTGTTTCAGTTGCTTTTTCAGCTCGATTACAACCATTTTCAACGTTATTTAGTTGATCAAGTTTGAAATATAATTTACCTGGTAGAGTTCCGATATTTTTAATAGTCCAAGTTTTTCCACCAGTAATATTACCAGACTCACCAATACCAGCAACAACGATATTATCAACATCTTCTTGTTTACCATCAACTGATAAATCTAAGGTACCAACAGTAAATGAACTGTTTGTACTTCTAACTCTAGCATTGAAGAATGCTCTAGTAGCGGCAAAACCGGTGCCGGCAATGGCGGCAATTATGATTACACTTATAATGATTTTCTTTTTCATTTTTATTTCTATTTAAATTTATAATTATTTTCTAATAAAACCTGCAGTTTTTGGCAGTAAAACTTTTAGAAAACTAAATGTTTATTAAATAAAGTTATATTAAGCCGATAATGTTGTCAAGTTTTTATATTTTATATATTTATTTTAGAAAAACCTTCTTTTAAAAGACATATTAATTAAATTTACTATAAAATTATGTTATATTTTAACCTAAAATAAGAAGTGATGTTTAAAAAAATATTAATTGGATTATTAGTTTTGGGATTGTTTGTTAGATTAAAAGATTTTAATGTTTTGCCAATAGATGCTCATCCAATGAGACAGACAGATACTGAGTGTGTAGCTTATTTTATAGCCATAGGTAAGGCAAATTTCTTAAATCCAAAATCATGTTTAATAAGACCAGTGTCTAATATGAGTGGATACTTTTTTTTGGAAATGCCTTTTTATGAGTTGTTGATTGCGACTAGTTATAAAATATTTGGTTTTTATCCATTTGCAGCCAGAATAGTCAATTTAATTTTATATTTATTTGGTGGATTGGCATTATTTGGTTTTATGTCAAAATGGTGGAATAAAATTACAGCTTTATTTAGTGTAATAGTTTTTAGTTTTATACCGGGAAGTATATTTTTTGTGGGACATGCTATTCATCCCGATGCCATGGCAGTTAGTTTTATTTTAATAGCTTTGTTTTGGGCTTGGAAATATAGAGAGAAAGATAAAATAATTTATTTAATATTAGCGGGTTTATTTTTAGGAATAAGTGTGGCTAGCCGACCTTTTGGATTAATTTGTTTACCATTGTTAGGATATTTTTTGTACTTACGAAAAAGTAAAGTAAAAGATTATTTTATTTTACTTTTGTTGTCAGTAGGTTTTTATGGTTATTGGTGGTGGCGAACTAAAAATTTAGGAATTGATATGAGTTGGGAAAATTGGGTGTTAGCAGGAAGAGAAAAATTATTTCATTTGCCTGGTTTGAAAAATTTGATTTGGAAAAATGTAATTGGCGAAACTATGGGAAAAGTAGTGAGTGGTTTGGCTGGTTTGGGATTAATTGTTAGTTTAATAAAAAAAGACAAAAAAATAATTCCATTAATTTTGTGGATATTGGGAGTGATATTTTATTGGTTGATAGTGCCAGCTGGAAATTTGACTCACCAATATTATGCTGATGTTTATATTCCTCTATTTGCTATTTTGGCAGCGATTGGATTGAATTTTATTTTTTCAAAAAGTAAGATTTTATCTTTATTGTTATTGCCACTATTAATCTATAATGGAATTAGAACTAGTAATTATCATTTTGATGATCGGGGTAAGGCAATAGAAGTTAAAATAGCCGAAGATATTAAACGAGTGATTCCAGAGGATAAAAAAATAATTTATTTGGCCAATGGTGATTCAATTCCATTATCTTTATCTCATAGACAAGGTTGGATATTGGGTGAATGGCCGACAGATGTAGCTGTTCATATTTGGGCTTTTATGGAGATGAGAAATTATAAATTTGATTATATAGTTGAACCAAAAGATAGGACAGATATTAATACCGATGAATTAAATATTATTAAATTAAATTATCCTTTGGTAGAAGAATTAGAAACGATTAGGGTTTACAAATATAGATAAGTGAGTCTAAGAGGACTCGAACCTCTGACCTCTTCGATGTCAACGAAGCGCTCTAACCAACTGAGCTATAGACTCGGACAGGAAAGATTATATCAAATTAATTAGCGGATCGGGAAGCGCTATGTTCGCTACTCATTAAATATTGTTCCCCACCATTTTTACTTTTAGCTTTATTCCAAAAAGCATTTCTTTTTGATTTTTTATGATTAAAACTTTCCAACCAAATATTGGCTTTATTAATATTTTGGCGAAAATTAATAATAAGTCTTTTTATTCTTTCAAAAAAATTTAATTGATATTGATTAATTTCAAAAGTATCTTGAAAAATTGTTTGTTGAACTTGAATATCAAGATCTTCAGTATCTTCACTTAGTTTTTTAATTTCTAGTCTAAGTTGTTTAATAGTCTGTTCAACTTCTTCGTCATGGTTGTTAATAAAAATAGCCTGTTCTTGGGAAAGAGATTGAGTTAAAAATTCCTTGTTCCAATTTATATCTTTTTGTTTTTCTGAGTGATTGAATTCAATACTTTGACCAGGGAAAAGGGTACCAAAAAGATTAGGGATAATTTTCTCAGAAGAATCTTGGAAATTATTTAAAATTTCGCTGCTATTGTTTTTTACAAAATTTTTATTTTTTGAATTTTGTTTAAATCCAAAACCACCTGCCATAGTGGCCTATTATAACAGGAAAAATTTATTTTTTGAGGAAATCAAATACCTTTTGTTGAATTAAAAGGTAATGAACCATATTTATGTTTTGAGAAAGAGCCGGATTTTTATCTAAAATACCTTTAACCTCAGCTTCAGTAACTTCAATTTTATTGTCTTTAGCTATTTTATTAATAGCAAGATTTAAAGTCCATTCTTCAATAATTCTCTTTTTTAAACCTTCTTTGTATTGTTCCAGAGTTTGTTTTTGGGATTCAAGATATTTATCGACAGTAATACCGGCTTGATTAGTTTGATTAATTAATTGAGATAAATGAGTTTCAGTGTCTGATTCTACTAAAATATCGGCTAAATCTAATTTAGTATTGTCTATTATAGTCTTAACAATTTGATCCATTTTTTGATTTTCATCAGTAATAGATTTGTTTTGGTTAATTTTTTTAATTTCTTCTAAATATTTTTCTTTAAGTTCTATTTCTGGAAGTTCACAACTAGTAATTTCTATTTGCCAATCTTGATTAAAATCTGGACTGTTATTTTTAAATTTAACTTGGGGTTGAATAATAGGTTTTAAGTCGTTGGCTTTAATTTCATCAGCATAATGATGAGAAATTAAATGAGAAGCAACTTCTTCAAATGTTTTTTCTGGAGAAATTTGAGCTTCAACAACATCAATTGGAGCTTTGCCTTTACGAAAACCTTTAGTTTCGAAATTAGATTGAATAGTTTTTAGGGTTTTTTGATATTCTTTTTGAATTTCTTCTTTTTTAATATCGATATTTAAAACAAATGTT
>Ga0172381_10004888_pt1 | contig 13749 bp, 9 predicted proteins | sample Leawel6488metaG_FD_119754 | JGI IMG/M metagenome (GOLD analysis project Ga0172381, IMG submission 119754) | Leachate microbial communities from a municipal landfill in Southern Ontario, Canada - Leachate well 64-88 metaG | ecosystem: Engineered > Solid waste > Landfill > Unclassified | place... | reverse complement strand
CTGCCACATTGAAAGCTGCCAGAGAAAAAGGTTTGATTGATATTGTATAATATTTCGTCTTATGGCAAAGAAAGAAAACAGAGTACAGATCATTCTTGAATGTACCGAACAGAAAGAAAGTGGCGTTCCGGGAATGTCCCGTTACATTACCACCAAGAATAAAAAGAATACCACACAGCGTCTGGAACGTAAGAAATACAATCCTTTCCTGAAGAAAGTGACGATTCACAGAGAAATAAAATAGACAAAAAGAGAAAGTTATGGCAAAGAAAGCGGTAGCAACACTTAAAGACAAAACGGCAGGAAAAGGCAGTGTTAAATGCATTCGCATGGTCCGTTCAGAACGCAGCGGAGCCTATATTTTTCAGGAAGATATCATTCCCACGGAAAAGGAAAAAGATTTTTTTGTCGAAAAATAGTGCATCGTATGGTTCATTTTTAAGAATGAACAGCATGATCTTAACACAAAAGCTCCCCATGGGGGCTTTTTTGTTACCCGTAGCACCCCGCTTTTTCTTATATTTGCACTCTTATGAACGACAACATTCTGGATAAAGGACTTGAAAAAACAAAAAGAGGGTTGTTCAGCCGTCTTTCCAGGGCCGTTATGGGCCGTTCACGAGTGGATGAAAGGGTTTTGGACGATCTGGAAGAAGCGCTCATAGCTTCAGATGTAGGTGTGGATACTACGCTTAAGATCATTGACAGGATACAGGAACGTGTCCGCCGCGATAAGTATGTCAATACAGAGGAACTGAACCGGTTGCTTAGGGAAGAGATTGAAGCTCTGTTACTTGAAAACACCTCAGGCAAAGAGTTGATCCCGTTTGATTTTTCAAAAAAACCCTTTGTAATCCTGGTGGTAGGCGTGAACGGAGTAGGGAAGACCACCACTATTGGAAAAATGGCTTCACTACTGAAAGCAGACGGAAAAAAAGTCATGATGGGAGCGGCCGACACATTCCGTGCTGCTGCCGTTGAACAGCTGACCATTTGGAGCGAGCGGGCCGGTGTACCCATTATTAAACAGAATATGGGCAGCGATCCGGCAGCGGTTGCCTATGATTCCCTGTCTGCGGCCATAGCCCGTCAAATGGATGTACTTATAATAGATACCGCAGGCCGGCTTCACAATAAAGTCAACCTGATGAATGAATTATCCAAGATCCGTAAAGTGTTGCAAAAACTCATACCGGATGCTCCGCATGAAGTATTGCTGGTATTGGACGGATCAACAGGTCAAAATGCCTACCAGCAGGCCAGGGAATTTTCCAAAGCTACTGACGTGACAGCTCTGGCCGTAACAAAACTGGACGGGACGGCAAAAGGCGGAGTCGTAATCGGAATCAGTGACATGTTACAGGTTCCGGTCAAGTTCATAGGATTGGGAGAAGGGATTGATGATCTGCAGGTGTTTGATAAAAAAACTTTTGTAGCAACATTATTTGAATAATCATATAGTATGAAGATCCTGTACAATTGGTTGAAAGATTATATTCCACTGGATATGGATCCGGAACAGACCTCCCGGGTGCTGACCGACATAGGTCTTGAAGTAGAATCCCTTGAGGTCACGGAATCAATTCCCGGCGGACTCAACGGCGTGGTAACCGCCCGTGTGGCTACCTGCCGCCCGCATCCCGATTCCGATCATCTATTCATTACTACAATAGATACCGGCACCGGTGAACCTGTTCAGGTAGTTTGCGGTGCACCCAACGTGAAGGCCGGTCAAAAAGTGCTCCTGGCTACGGTAGGGGCTCTATTGACCTTTAAAAGCGGGGATCAGGTGAAGATCAAAAAAAGCAAAATACGCGGAGCCGAGTCTTACGGAATGATCTGTGCCGAGGATGAATTGGGGATAGGGACTTCCCACGAGGGAATCATGGTTCTGCCCGATGACACCCCGGTGGGTATCGCGGCTGCAGAATACCTGGAGATTCCTTCTTATGCCGTATTTGAAATAGGTCTGACACCCAATCGCATTGATGCCGCTTCTCATATTGGAGTTGCCCGGGATCTGGCCGCCTGGTATGCCGCGCAGGGTAAGGGAATCACGGTCAATAAACCTGTGGTGGAATCTTTTAGGGAACATTCCTCCGGCAAGGGAGTTCAGGTAGTTGTGAATGCCCCGCAGGCAGCTCCCCGGTATAGTGGCATAACGCTCAGCCACATTACTGTAGGGCCTTCTCCGTCCTGGATGCAGGACCGGTTACACCTGGCCGGGGTACGTCCCATCAACAACCTCGTGGATATTACCAATTATGTCATGCTGGAAACGGGCCAGCCGCTTCATGCTTTTGACAGAGATGCCATTGAGGGAGATCGCGTAGTAGTGCGTTTTGCCCAAAATGGAGAACGTTTTATTACCCTTGATCAGGTTGAAAGAACCCTGGACGGGGAAGATCTGATGATTTGTGACGCAACAAAACCTATGTGTATAGGAGGGGTGTTCGGCGGGTTGGAAAGCGGTGTGACCGAAAAAACGACTTCCATATTCCTGGAGTCCGCCTGTTTTAATTCCACTTTTATAAGGAAAACCGCGCGCCGTCACGGTTTAAAAACAGATGCAAGTTTCCGTTTTGAAAGGGGTTCAGACCCCAATGCCACCCTGTATGCACTCAAAAGGGCTGTTTTACTTATGCAGGAAATATGCGGAGCCCGTGTTGAAGGGACTTTGACCGACCTGTATCCAAAGCCTGTTGCCCCGGCCCGGGTAGACTTGAATTATCAGAGCATGTTTTCCTTGATGGGGAAAGATATAGGAAGATCTACCGTAAACAGGATACTGAAAGCATTGGAAATGGATATTGTCCGGGAAGAGCCGGATTCGCTCACCGTACTGGTGCCGGCCTACAGAGTAGATGTCCGTCGGGAATGTGATGTCGTGGAAGATGTTTTGAGGATATATGGTTACAATAATATTGAACTGTCTGAAAGGATTTGTTCCTCCATGGGACAAATACAGAAACCGGAACCTGACCTGGTGCGTGAAAAAACAGCCGACCGTCTTGCCGCACTGGGATTTCGTGAAATCATGTGCAATTCATTGACCCGTTGTGCGTATTACGAAAAGCTGCAGACATATCCTGCCCGGTCTTCCGTGATGATCCTCAACCCGCTTAGCAGTGATCTGAACGCAATGAGACAGACCCTTTTATGGGGCGGATTGGAAGCCGTTGCATATAACAATAACAGGCAACAGTACGACCTCCGTTTCTTTGAACAAGGGAATGTGTATCAACTGACCGGTCCGGGAGAATCATTGACGGGATACCGGGAAAGCCGGCGTCTGGCAATGTTTATTACCGGCAATGACAAGCCCCAGAACTGGCACACTCCTTCCCGTCTGACCGATTTTTTTATCCTGAAAGCTTATGTGGAAGAAATAGCACGGTTGTTCGGACTGGATCTGAACCGTCTGGAATGCACAGATGCCCCCTCCGACCTTTTTGAAGAAGGGATCCGTTACCGGGTAAAAAACAAGGTTCTGGCTGACCTGGGAGAAGTCAGCCGCGTCTGTCTTTCCGTGTTGGATATCAAACAGAAAGTGTTTGCCGCAGAAATTGACTGGGACCTGTTCTTTAACATGGTGCGCAACAACAAACCCCGTTTTACCGATTTACCCCGGTTTCCGGAAGTTCACAGGGACCTGGCACTTGTAGTTGACAATAGTATAACCTATGATACGTTGTATGCCATAGCCTTTAAAACAGAAAAACGTCTCCTGAAAAAGGTCAGCCTATTTGATGTATATACGGGTAAAGGCATTCCGGAAGGGAAAAAGCAATACGCGCTGAGTTTTGTTTTCCGGGATCCTGAAAAAACACTGACAGATATTTACGTGGAACAACTGATTAACCGTATGATGGAAGCTTTCACAAGGGAAACGGGGGCTGTTTTACGGTAGCTTCCACCACCGGCGCCACAATTGACGGAACGTATTGAATTCTTCCTGGTAAACGAACCCTGCTCCGTTACGTTGCGTGTTATCCAGGTAATTGGAGTATTGATCGGCCGCATGACTGAAAGCTTTTAGTCTGAATTTCCCTTTTTCATCCAGTTTCAGTTCAATGTCTACATTGCCTATTAAATCGTTTTCATTGCTGGTATAAGGATTGTTGCCCATATTTCCGTTGATCACTACCCGGTTGTTGAAGAGCTGTGTGGAAATGGCCACATCAAACACGTCACCGCTTTGACCGGGCTGGTAATTGAATCCTACATCAAGGGGGATGTTCAGTTGGGCGAAAATGTTGTTCAATTGATTGGATAGGATTTCGGTGGCATTGGAATAAAGAATGTTGGAGTTATTAACGATCCCGGATTCCTGTTCAGGCATGAAGCTGCTGGAAATGAGTAATGTAACAAACTGTCGCATCATTTTATCATCCGTAGACAAAGCACTTTCAACACGAGCCCTGGTCATGGGATCAATATCTTCAATTTCAATATTGAAACCTAAAGCGGGGTTCATCAGGTTTCCGGACATCAGGATCTGACAGTCTACATCCCTGCGGTTACTTACCATGGTGGTGTCAGCAAGTAATGTATTTAATGAGGCTTTTGTCTTGTAGGACGCTGTGAGGTTCAATTGAGTATTTTCTACATCTCCGTTGAATGAAATGGTTCCGCCGGGCACTATCTGGAAACGTTTTGAAATGATCCCCTGGAGGCCAAAAAGGTAATTTCCGCTTTCCACGGTACAGTCTCCGAGGATGGAAAAAGAATCGTCCCGTGGATCTACTCCCAGGTTGATTGCCCCGGTTCCCCGGGCCGATATGACATCACCTGTCATTTTGTTTATCTCAAGAAGGATCTCGGCGTCGGGTGTTAGTTCCGTTTTCATATTGAACGTCAAACGGGTATTATTTGCTTTATTATTACTTTCTTCCAGGGCGGCCAGAATGTACGGATCCCTTCCGGTATAACTGTTATCGGGTTGTACGAAGGTCAGCAGATCGGTTTGTTTGGCTTGTGAAGCAGAAGAAAGGGGAATGTGTATGGAGGTATTCGGTTCCGGCCTTATGGAAAGATCCAGCAGGATGTCATCAAGGGGACCTTTCAGCATGAGGCTTCCGGTGGCAAAAGCCTGTCCGTAAAAAATGTCGTTATCTTTTTCACCAAGGTTCAAGCCGTGCAGGTTTACGAAATTTAAATCCAGATCGGCTGCAATATTACGGAAATGCTCATACTTGAGACCTCCCTGCACAATGGCATAATGACCGTATGAATCCCGCAGGGTGTCTTTGGGCAGGTACAGGCCACCCGTTGTCAGGTGTACGGGTCCGGAAACCGAATAGGGAACACGCGTATAATCAATGTTAAAAGCCAGGTTATCAACCATGGTGTTGTTGCTGGTCAAGTCCAGATCCGGAAGTGTTCCGGAAAGCAACATGTCTCCCGAAATCTTCCCATGGACGTCACTTACAAGTCCGGTAAGGAAGGGTGCCACAAGGGCTGCTTCAAAATCCCGGAACGAAACGTTCAGATCAACTTGTTTTGTAGAAGGAGTGTAAGAGCCTGTTGCCAGCAGTGGCCGTAGTCCTCCGGGCAGGGTGGTACTGGCCCCCAGTTTAAGGTGTGCTGCCTGCTTGTCCCAGGAACTCATCAGCCGCAAGTTGCCTGCAAGCGAGTCATTAATAAACAGATCGTTTCCCTGTATATCGGCATAGAAATGACGGTTTCCGTAAAAATCAGTCACATAACCGCTTCCCGTAAACGAACCCTCGAAAGTAAAGGGATATTCCGCGGGCATTAGGGTATTGAACATGGCGGCATCAAAACGTGAAAGTTCCACGTGCAATGTGTCGCCCGGAGATTCTGACAGGGAGCCGTTTATGCTAAGGGACTCTTTATCCGGGCCACTGCCTTCGTGTTCCAGGATGACATGGTTAAGCGCCAGGTTCCGTTGTGCGATCACTATACTGTCGGAGAGAAGTTTCCAGTTTTTTCCGTTGATATGGATTGTGTCAGAAGAAAGCACGGCAGTGATCAGGGGGGATTGGAGTGTATGATCCCGCGAAAAATGAAGCTCCGATTCAAGGTGTGCATAATTAGTCTTTCCTTCGTTGAGGTTATAGTGCAGGTCCAGCAATATTCTGTCACCGCCTGCCTGGGCAGCCAGGGAAATGGTATCTGCCATGACCGGTCCCAGGGTCAGGTTGCCGCATTCCAGGTTAACCTGCATGTCCAGGGTCCCTGTCTCGGAAAGTACATTCAAATGGCTCAGGTTGTGGCGCAGGTATCCGATCCTTTCGGAACGGATCAGCGCAAGGACACTGTCTTTTCCGCGGTCCAGCAGGGAAATGGAGGTCCCCGGGGAAATATACAAGCCGGGTAATAACAACTCTTCAAAAAAGACACTGTTTTTGACAGTCATTTCCAGGGAAGCCTGCTTATCCTCAGCCGGTAAATATCCTTTATCCTTGTAAGAAGTAAACCAGGCCGGAAGGTAACGGAAAAAATTTCTGGATGCTATGCGTGACAGGAAGCTCATAAATCCTTCATTACCGGAATAATCGGCTGTCAGGGCGTCCGATTCCAGGGTGAGCCTGAAAGCAGTAGAATCAGGGGTGCGTTTGCTGTCCAGGTAAAAAGATTCCAGCTTATGGGTTCCCCTGGAATTCACGAAAGACAAACCGGTTGCCTGTATGGAGCCTTCTATATCGCCCTGGGTATTGAGGTGAGAAAAATCAGCCCGGACCAATCCGCTCAATACAGCCGTGGAGTCGCTTTTATAAAGATTCAGACGGGTTAGGTCTGCATAGGCTATGTTGGCAAAAAAATTAGCGGAAGTCCCCGCCGAACGAGTCAGATCTGCACGTCCCTGGAACAGAAAATGAAGGTTTGGATCAGATGCACTCATTCTCCCGTCAAAGATCCCTTTGCGTAATTCCCCCATCATCTTGAAATCCCTGAAGGTGTAATGATTGAATTCCAGGCTGGAAACAGACAGGGTATCAACACGTACATACAGGTCCTGTATACCACCTTGTCTTAATGCTGCATGTGTCCTTGTGTAGAGAGAGCATTCCTCCAGACTCTGAATCCCAGTGAAACGACCCAGATCCAGGTTTTCTGTACGGATGATCCCGGACAACAGAACTCCGTCGGGATAAGCGTTGTTATTGATGACAATATCCAGAGAAAGATTCCCGAAGTCACCCTGAAGATCCCCATCTACAACAAAATCCGTGAGCAGGCCGGCAAGGCGTCCACTAAACCGGAACGGAGTACTGCTTCCGGCATTGTCTTCCAAAAATTTCAGGTCTACCTGGGCGATGGAATACAATACGTTGTTCAGATCTCCAATTTCGGAGTCGATCTTTTCAATATCGACTTGCAAGGTACTTTCTTCCACTTCCGGCAGTCCCCTGAGCTTGAAGCCGCACAGGATCTTTGTTTTGCCGGACGGGGAACGCACTTCCAGTTTGTCAGCACTCAGATTGCTTACTGTTCCGGTCACCTTGCCGGTGGCCCGCAAAGGCAGGGTAAAATATTCGGGCAATGACCACGCGTAATAACGAATGGTCTTAAAAGAGAGAAACGCATCATCCAGGTCAAGCTCCATGATTACCCGGTTTACGTAGTCTGCAAGGTTTTCTACAGTGCCGTAGTGCATCAGAAAATAATGGGCATTTATGTGGGAAAAATTATCCCGGATCACCAGGTTTTCCACCCGGGCTTCCCGTTTGTCTACGCTGACGTCTCCTTCAAGGTGCCGTATCAGGTAACCAGACCTTTCCTTACAGTTGAGATTATCCAGTTTGGCTTCCAACAAACCGTTACCGAAACGGGCATTTCGGATATTGATATCTATATCACTGATATGCATATCCATAAAGTCAATGCTTTCGGGATTGTTGTGTAAAGGCCCGTTGTCTCTGTCTGTCATATGATAGGCAAAGTGTTCCAGATCTACATAGGCTGCAGTAAATTCCCAGGTAAACGGGGTGCTTACGGTATCCTCCTTCCGGGAGGGAGGGAATATGCTTTCTATGTTGGTCGTGTTGTTTTGCATGATCAGATGGAAGGATCCTTGGGAAAGCAGAACCTTTTTGAAAGAAATGCGTTTTCGGAGGGGATTGAATCCTGACAGGCTGACGGAAAGTTTTTTTGTATGCAACAAAGTATCGGTTGCGTTGGTTTTTATGAGCAGATCGTTGACCAACAGTTTGTTAAATAATAGAAAATTTACTTCGCCAATAGTAACCAGAGCTCCTGTTTTTTCCGAAAGCCATTGAGCGGCCCTCCCGGCAAGCCGGCTTTGTACCGATGGGATCTGTATAGCAATGGAAACCCCCGCCATTGTTATGACAATAATGAAAAGCAACGTGCGCAGTGTGTTCCGGAACATCCTCATAGTTGATCCCTAAACTAACAAAGTTACAAAAAAAATGCCCACATTTGCAGCTGCAAACGACAGCATAATGGCTTATATTTTAGGGATAGAATCTTCATGCGATGATACTTCCGCTGCAGTATTGCAGGACACGCTTTTACTCTCCAATGTAATGGCCTCTCAGGAGGTACATAAAAAATATGGCGGGGTCGTTCCGGAACTGGCCAGCAGGGCGCATCAGCAGAATATTGTACCGGTGGTCAGCCAGGCCCTGGAGTCAGCCGGGGTGTGTATGTCTGATATCAATGCGATTGCGTTTACCCGGGGTCCGGGTTTACTGGGTTCACTTTTGGTAGGAACCTCATTTGCCAAAGGGTTATCTATCGCTGCCGGGATTCCGTTAATAGAAGTAAATCACCTGACGGGACACGTACTGAGTCATTTCATTGACGTTTTGTCCGAAGACGGAAAAAGCATAGTGCCGGCTTCGGGCAGCAAACCGGAATTCCCTTTTCTTTGTTTGCTGGTATCCGGAGGTCATACACAGATTTTAAAAGTCAAATCGCCCCTGGCATATGAAATTTTAGGACAGACGATTGATGATGCGGTGGGGGAGGCCTTTGACAAAGGAGCCAAGTTGCTGGGGCTGGATTATCCCGGGGGACCTCATATTGACCGGCTGGCGCGTCAGGGAGATCCTGCAAAGTATGTTTTTGCAAAACCGAGGATCAAAGATCTTGATTTCAGCTTTAGCGGTGTGAAAACCTCGTTTCTTTATTTTCTGCGTGACCAAATGGCGGAGAACGACCGGTTTATTGAAGAGAATATGACCCACCTGGCAGCGGGACTTCAAAAAACACTGGTAGATATTCTTATGGAAAAACTGATCCTTGCGGTCAAACTTACCGGAATTAACCGCGTAGCACTGGCCGGAGGTGTTTCTGCCAACAGCGGATTAAGAGACAGAATGATACTGGAATCAAAAAAAAGAAGGTGGAATATTTTCATTCCGCCTTTACGTTTTACCACCGACAATGCAGCCATGATCGCCATCACAGGCTATTACAAATGGCTGGACGGAAAAACGGCCGGTCTGGACATTGCCCCGGTCACAAGAAGCAGTCTCATGCCCGGGGAATGATCCTTCATCCGGGAGTTTATTAACTGCAACCGCTGCAACCATTGCAGCTGCCACTGCATGAGGAATCGGCGCGTTCTCCGTACAGGCCTTCGGTGAGCTCTTTTTCGGTAGCCTCGCGTATGTCTACCACTTTTCCTTTAAAATTCAGTTCACAACCGGCAAGCGGGTGATTGAAATTCATTTTTACCGAGTTTTCCCCGATTTCTTCTATGACACCGTTCAGGCGGTTTCCCTGTGAATCCTGCATGGGCAGGATTTTGTCCTTGACAAGCAAACCGTCTTCGATCTTGCCGTCAACTTTAAAAATATCTTTGGGAAGCTCAACAACGGCATTTGGATCTACTTCTCCGTATCCCTGGGCAGCACTCAGATTGAATTCAAAGTCATCTCCTGCCTTTTTCCCCTGTATCTTTTCTTCAAAGGCCGGAAGCAGGTACCCCAGACCGTATATGAATTTCATGGGTTTTTCTTCGTTTACGGTTTCAATAACATCTCCATCTACTATAAGTGTGTAAGATAATGAAACTACTTTTTCTTCAGAAATTGTCATAATTTGTATAAAAATTTAGTTGGTTAATTTTCTTATTTTATAGCCTATTACTGCTGCAAACAACGAGAATAACGGGGTGATCAGGTTGAAGAAGCAATACGGAAGGTAAGTCATGGTTGCCACGTTCAACACGGTCGATTGTGCAACCGCACAAGTATTCCAGGGAATGAGGACCGAAGTGACCGTGGCCGATTCTTCTATGGTTCGTGATAGTAATTCCGGAGCGAATTTTTGTTTTTTATAACTCTCGGAAAACATGCTTCCCGGCAAAATAATGGCCATATACTGATCTCCGAGGGTCATATTGAAAAAAATGCATGTGCCCAGTGTGGATCCTATGGTTGAGAGCGTGTTACGCATCAGTTTCAGTAAATTCCCGGTGATAACACCAATCATTCCCGAGGCGGTCATTACCCCTGCAAAACCTATAACACATAAAATGAGCCAAACTGTATTCATCATACCGGCCATCCCTTTTGTTGAAGTAAGATTATTCAGGATTTCATTTCCGGTTTCAATATTTACGTGGGTACTTATCATGATTATTGCAGCAGAGACACGATCGGAAGCGATTCTCCCGCAAATCTCCGGTTGAAAGAATACCGCGGCCAGGGCACCGGCAATGGCTGACAGGAAAAGGGTAATGAATGGGGGAACCTTTTTTATTACCAAAACAATGGTAATCAGAGGGATAAGAAGCAGCCATCCCGAAATGTTAAATGTGTTTTGCAAGGCAGTCAACTGTTCCTGAACGTCAATTGTGTTCTGGGTGGGAATACGAAACCCGGCAATGGAATAGATCACCAGGCAGATCAAAAAAACAGGTACGGTGTTGACCAGCATGTATTTTATATGGGTAAAAAGAGGCACTCCGCAAAAAGAAGCTGCCAGGTTGGTCGTGTCCGAGAGGGGTGACATTTTGTCACCAAAATAAGCCCCTGAAATGATGGCCCCTGCCAGCCATGGAGTAGGCATGCCTATCATCTGGCCGGCTCCCAGCAGGGCGACCCCGAAGGTACCCACCGTACTCCATGAACTTCCCGTAACTAATGAGATGATGCCGCTGATCACAAAGCATAAAGGCAAAAAGATTACCGGATGAATAATCTTAAGTCCGTAAAAGATCATAGATGGAATGATCCCGCTGCTCATCCAGCTTCCGGTAAGTGCCCCTATGGCTATCAGGATCAGGATGGAAGGGTATGTGTTTTTCAGATGGGAGATCATAGCCTCTTCGGCCTTTTCCCATGTCAGGTGGTATTTGAATCTGGCTATGGCAAACGCGATAATCGTCACCAGCAATAATGTGAATTGGGAAGGCCCGGCTGTCACTTCATCCCCGAAAAGACGTACACAGGTAAAAATGATGATCACCAGAAGGATAACGGGTATGAGGCTTACAAACAGGCTGGGTTTTTTCATAAAAATTATTTAGAGTCCGGCGAACTCAATATCATCAAACAACAGGGACGGGATCTGCCACGCTGTTGTCTTTAGGGCATCGTCTCCGGTCGCTAAAAGTTTATCCCATAGATCCAACATATTACCCGTCAGGACCATTTCGTTTACGGGATTTGTTATTTGACCGTTCTCGACCCGGAATCCTTCAATTCCGTATGAAAAATCGCCGGTTGCCGAATTGCAGTTTCCCCCGTTAAATCCGGTTACAAAGATGCCATTTTTCACGGAACCTGCAAGGGACTCTGCATTCCCTTTTCCACCAGGCAGTGTTAGCATGGAGGGCGCTGATATGGTAGGCTGCATTTGCAACTTGTTGGCGTAATAAGTATTTAAAAAATATATATTCAGCTTTCCCTTTTCTATAACCGTTCGCCTGACGGTAGCCATTCCTTCGGAATCAAACAACCGGTATCCCGGATATCCTTTTCTGTGAGGATCGTCTATGAGCGTAAAAACAGGAGAAGCAATGGTTTGTCCAAGTCTGTCCAATAAAAAAGAATTCTGCTGTTGCAGTAAGCTTCCTGAAACAGCTTGAATAACAGGTCCCAGGAGGGTAGAGGCTACCCGGTTTTCTACTATTGCCGGATACCTTCCGGATTTGATCTTAACGGGATTGCGTTTTGCCATAACCCGTTTAAGGGCACGGCCGGCACAGTCAGAAGGTATGCCGGAGCCGATCCCCACAGCATCCGGGAGAAAACCTCCAGAATATTCCCAATCTGAAGGCCGGGTGTCATTCGCTCCTTTTACGACACATTCAGTCCAGAGGCTGTACCATGTTTCTTCTGAACTGCAGTTTAACCCGGTGGAATCCACTATTTGTATCCGGCGTCTGTAGTCGGCATAATCGGCCGTCACACTGATCAGGGAAGGCTCTTTTTTGAATACGCCTTCAGTACATTCAAAAAGCAGTGTTTTTTTTGCCTCGGTACTGATTTCCCCGTTATGGGCCATTTGTGAAGGGGGGCCGCTGTACCTGAGTGAGGCAGGGACCAGTGAACGGCAGGGATCCGGTGCCAGTAAACGTACAGAAGCAAGCGTCTGGTCTATAAGTTTATCTATAAGGGCCGGATCTGTCTGATTGGTTGTGCAGGATCCGTAACGGCCGTCTGTGAAAAGCTGGATCATCAGCGAGGATTCCACGGCACTCTGTATCTTTTCCAGGGAATCGTTCAATACGGTAAGTCCGTTGGATACGTCCCGTACAGCGGACACCCTCACTTGTCCGGCGCCTTTCCCGAGTGAAGATTCCAGGGCATACAGGCAGGTACTTTCTAACCACTCTTTTTCTTTCATAAGCGTCCTCCCACTGTTAATGAACTTATAAGAACTGATGGCATGCCGCAGGAAACCTCACAACTCTGTTCTTTTCCGCAAGTCCATGTTCCGTTATCAATCCTGCAATCGTCACCCACACCCGTAATCATTTCCAAAGCACGGGGACCGTTACCAATTATGTTGGTGTCTTTTACGGGTTGTGTTAATTTTCCGTTCTCAATCAGGTAGCCGCTTTTTACATAAAACGTAAAATCTCCTGCTCCTATCTGTACCTGTCCATTACTGAAGGTATCTACATAAAGACCTTTTTTTACCGAGGCAATCAGGGATTCTACAGAGTCTGTGCCGTTTTCCATATATGTGGCACGCATCCTGGGCAGTGGCATATACCTGAAGGATTCCCTCCTGCCGTTTCCCGTTGGGCTGACATTGAAGTAACGGGCCGAGATCCTGTCATGAAGAAAAGACGTCAGTATCCCGTCTGTAACCATATATGTTTTTTGCCCGGGAACGCCTTCGTCATCTACGTTCAATGCGCCCCGGTTTCCCGGGATGGTGCCGTCATCCACGACGGTGATACCCGGACGGCAGATGCGTTTTCCCATTTTATCCGAGAAAATGGATGTATTTTTCCTTACAAAGTCGGCTTCAAAAGCATGTCCTATGGCTTCGTGCAACAAAATCCCGGAGCTGCCTGCAGACATGATTACGGGCATTTCTCCGCCATGCGGCTGTCCGGCCCCGAAAAGAAAAGCAGTACGGGTTACTGCTTCACCGGCAAGTTCCCTGATCAGATCCGGGTTAAGGAATTCAGCTCCCATTCTGAAAGAACGGGAAGCCGATGCGGTTTCCCGCCGGCCGTTTTCTTCCATGATGCAGGAAACCGTCAGTGAGGCCAGGGGACGGATGTCGGTACAGTGAATCCCCAGGGAATTGTAATATTCTATGTGTGACGTTGAATCGGCAAGACGGGCT
>Ga0172381_10004886_pt1 | contig 13752 bp, 11 predicted proteins | sample Leawel6488metaG_FD_119754 | JGI IMG/M metagenome (GOLD analysis project Ga0172381, IMG submission 119754) | Leachate microbial communities from a municipal landfill in Southern Ontario, Canada - Leachate well 64-88 metaG | ecosystem: Engineered > Solid waste > Landfill > Unclassified | place... | reverse complement strand
TCTTTGTCAAACGATAGACGTGCATCCACTTCCGTTGAAACTCTATTGGGAACAATTTCAAGTATTTTCAATCCAAAATTTACGGCCAATTTATCCATGGCTTTAGACAATTGCACCGTTTTGTCGTTCGATTCTTTTTTTGCGTACGCAATAGCATCATCAATCAACGCTGCATATTTCGGGTTTTGTGAAGCTGCGAAAATAAGTGATGGATTTGTGGTTGCATCAATGGGTTTGTATGCTTCAATAGAAGCAAAGTCACCGGTATCGGCAACTACTTGGGTGTGTTTTTTTAGTTGTTCTAATAAGTTCATTGTTTAAATTCTATATTTAATTGATTTATAATTGTGTTTTCATTTTCTATTTTATAATCCTAAAGATACACAATTAAGATAATATATGAAGTCTTTATTTTGATATTTAACGTAGAGTATTTGATAGCACAATCCAACAAACAGAAAAAGACCACACTCTTCAGTGCCGTCTTTTTCATTTATCTTAAAAGTAAATCTTTACTTTTTTTCTTCCTCAGTATCCAACTCATCCAACGAAGCCACCAGGTTTCTATCTCCAAAGGCTTCATTGATTCGTGCTACATTGATCCAAAACTTGTTTCCGGCAACATGTGGAAGCGGATAAATCGCTTTTGAACGAGGATACGCATGATTCCATTCGTCGGCAACCGCTTCATATTCAGGATGTGGAGCATTTACCATTACGTTGTCTTCAAGTGTAAACTTTCCATCTTCCACCTCACGTATTTCTTGGCGAATTTGATTCATTGTTTCAACAAAGCGGTCAAGTTCGGTTAAACTTTCACTCTCTGTTGGCTCAATCATCAATGTTCCTGCAACAGGGAATGACAATGTAGGCGCATGGAATCCATAATCGATCAATCTTTTGGCTATATCAGTTTCAGTAATGCCCGACTTTTCTTTTATTTTACGACATTCCAAAATTAATTCGTGCCCCACTCTGCCTTTATCACCTCGATAGACAATACCGTAAGGATCTTTTAGTTTTTCGGCTAAATAGTTTGCACTCAATATTGCAATTTTGGTTGCTTCTGTTAAACCATCAACTCCCATCATTTTGATATATCCGTATGTAATGGTTGAGACACCTGCGCTGCCGTATGGAGCGGAAGAAACAGTGTTTTGATCGGTATCACACATAACGGGATGTCCCGGCAAGAAAGGAACAAGATGTTCGGCCACACAGATTGGTCCAACTCCCGGACCACCTCCACCATGTGGTATGGCAAAAGTTTTATGCAGATTGAGGTGACACACATCAGCTCCAACAATTCCCGGATTGGTAATACCTACCTGTGCATTCATGTTGGCACCGTCCATGTAAACTTGTCCACCTGCTTTGTGGATAATAGTACACATTTCACGAATTTCCGGCTCGAAAATTCCGTGAGTAGAAGGATAAGTAATCATGTAAGCTGCTAAATCCGATTTATACTTTTCGGCTTTGGCGCGTAAATCATCCATATCTACGTTACCGTTTTCGTCGCAAACAACTGTTTTTGGAATATATCCTGCCTGAACAGCACTTGCAGGATTGGTTCCGTGAGCCGAACCCGGAATAAGTACAATCTTGCGATGGTCTTCGCCAATGCTTTTTAGATAAGCTGCAATGGTAATAAGTCCGGTAAACTCACCCGCTGCACCCGAGTTAGGTTGTAGGCTGGTAGCTGCAAGTCCGGTAATTTCTGCAAGCATAGAGGAAAGCTCATCAATCATTTCATGATAACCCAATGTTTGTTCGGCAGGTGCATACGGATGGATTCGTTGTAAACCGCTGTGTCCTAATGGCAGCAATGATGATGCGGAATTTAGCTTCATTGTGCACGAACCCAGAGAAATCATAGAATGAGCAAGCGAAATATCTTTTTTCTCCAATCTTTTGATATAACGCATTAGTTCAGTTTCTGTATGGTAACTATTGAAGTTTGAATGTGTTAGAAAATCGGATGTTCGTAAAAACTTGTCAGGTAAAGTTGATTTATTTTTAAGATCATCAACAGAAAACAGTTTTGAACTACCCACTACCATTGCAAAAACTGCCATTAATTCCTGTATACGATATTCATTTGTTGTTTCGTCAATACTGATTCCAATATCGCCGTTATCGAAATAACGAAGGTTGATACTCCTTATTACTGCATTTTCGCGAATGGTATCTTGTCTTATATCTTCAGGGAGTTTTATTTTCAAAGTATCGAAGAAAACATCGTTAATTTGTTCAAATCCTAACTCTGTTAATTCTTCTGCAACAAATGATGCAACCGAATGGATGCGGTTAGCAATTTTCTTGAGACCTTCCGGTCCGTGATAAACTGCATAAAACGAAGACATTGTGGCCAATAAAGCCTGTGCTGTACAGATGTTAGAAGTTGCTTTGTCACGACGGATATGTTGTTCACGTGTTTGCAAAGCCATTCTATAAGCTTCTTTGCCGTATGCATCTTTCGAAATACCGATAATTCTGCCCGGCACTTGACGTTTGTATTCATCTTTGGTCGCAAAAAAGCCGGCAGAAGGTCCACCAAAAAACATGGGTATACCAAAACGTTGACTGCTTCCAAAAGCAATGTCTGCACCCCACTCTCCCGGAGGAGTCAGTTTCACAAGTGCCATCAAATCTGTGGCAACTGCAACTTTACAATCAACAGCTTTTGCTTTTTCAACAAACTCGGTGTAATCTTCCACATTACCATTATTGTTTGGGTATTGAATAATTGCACCAAAAAAAGAGTTATCTAAAGTAATAGTTTTATAATCGCCTATTTCCACCTCAATACCAACATATTTCATACGTGTACGAATAACCGATATGTTTTGTGGGAAAAGTTGTTCGTCAAGGAATAGTTTTTCCACATTGTTTTTCACTTGATCGCGACTTCTCAATGCATACATCATAGATGCAGCCTCGGCGCCGGCTGTTGATTCATCTAACAATGAACTATTAGCTAAAGGAAGTCCGGTTAATTCGCTAACAACTGTTTGAAAATTGATTAAAGCTTCTAAGCGTCCTTGAGATATTTCTGCCTGATAAGGAGTGTAGGAAGTGTACCAACCCGGACTTTCGAAAACATTCCGATAAATTGCAGCCGGAGTAATGGTGTCGTACCATCCCATTCCAATGTATGAAGTAAAAACTTTGTTTTTAGCAGCAATGTTAGCTATTTCTTCTGCGTATTCTTGTTCAGAAAGCGCTTTAGGCAGTTTCATAGGTTCAGACATACGAATGTCTAAAGGTATAGTCTGATCTATTAACTCATCCAATGTGGAAACTCCAATAGCTTCCAACATTATCTTTTGCTCTTCTGAAGTAATCCCGATATGACGTGATTTAAAGTGTTCCATTTTCATAATATATATTTTATTGTCTATTATTATTTCTACTATTATTTTTGAATTCTATTGAAAAAAAGGATTGAATTTAATTTCTTTATCAACCGTGGTTGCAGGTCCATGACCGGGATACACAACCGTTTTTCCGGGTAAAGAAAAAATTTTTGTTCTTATTTCCTCTAATAGTTGATTGTGGTTTCCTTGCAGAAGATCTGTTCGTCCAATGCTTCCATTAAAAAGTACATCTCCTGAAAATATTGCATTCTCAACCTCGTTATAAAAAGCAATACTACCCGGAGAATGCCCGGGAACATGCAATACGGCGAGCTTTTGGCTACCAAATTCAATGACGTCACCTTCATCAATATATTTGCCAATAGTGGGCTTATAGTAACCATTATCTTTAAATCCAAACATAGCCATTTGGTCAGCTATTCCTTCCAGCAAAAACTGATCAGCTTTGTGTGCTTTCATTTGCAATTTAAATTGCGACTCCATAAAGTTAACACCAAACAAGTGATCAAAATGGAGATGAGTATTGAGAATGTGTTTTACAACCAAGTTTTTATCGAGAATGTAGTTCAACAATGCACGTTGCTCGTCAGGATAAAAACAAGCTGCGTCAATAACTACGCATTCCCCTTTGTCGTGCAAAACATATGTATTTACGGCAATTGGATTAAAATCAAATACTTTTATTTTCATTTCTAAAAAAGATTTTATTTGTAAACATTCAATTGTGTTATAACTTTCTTATCATTACAAAAATACGGTTTTCTTTTCACTTTGTGAAAGAAACAACTTTCTTTATGAGTTATGAGTTATGAGTTGTGGATTATGAGTTGTGAGTGAACAGTAAGTCACTAATTCATTTCACTATTCACTACTTGTCACTATTCACTGTTCAAATTGTCTCTATTCCCTTATCTCTTGCTCTTTGTTCCTTGTCTCTCGTTCCTTGTCTCTCGTTCCTTTACTAAATAGGTAAATAGACTATTTTTTTTGTTTCAAAAAACGACTCTTTAAAATACTTACTTAACGGATAGACATCCACTTTTTTTCTAAAAGGTTTTATTTCGTTTTCTAAATCTCCTCCTTTCAGGCAGATAAGCCCATTAGGTAAAGCATTTTTTTGGGTAGGTGATATGTTTTTACGTACTAACTTCTCTAATTCCGCCAATGACATTACGGCACGACTCACAACAAAATCGTATTTGCGCTTTTCACCTTGCACCCGTCGATGGATTGCTTCTACGTTTGATAAAGAGATAGCGGAAGCAACTTCGTTCACCACTTTAATTTTTTTTCCTATGCTGTCAATTAGCACAAATTTTGAGTTCGGAAAAAAAATAGCCAGTGGAATCCCCGGAAATCCTCCTCCGGTACCTACATCTAATATGGTAGTAGAATCGGTAAAATTGATGAATTTAGCGATTGAAAGGGAGTGTAAAACATGATTGATATACAAGTTGTGTATATCTTTTCGTGAGATTACATTGATTTTTGAATTCCACGATGTGTACAAATCCGACAGAGCTTCAAATTGTTTTATTTGACCGTCTGTAAGGGTAGGGAAATAAGTTAAAATTGATTCCACGGTTACGTTTAAAGTCCTGCTAATTTAGATACAATTGTATTTTTTTTCAACAGCATTTTCAGATCATTAAATGGGATGAAAATAACCGGTGCACTCAATGGGTAAGCCGAATATTCACCTTTGTTGAAGGTGTATGTGATTCCTTCGTTATCGATGAGAAAATTTCGGTTTGGCATTATTTCCTGAATTCCGAAATAGCCTAAATCTTCCAAATCGGAGATTGATTTTACCCCGTTTTGCTGAAGCAAATTATTCGCAAATAATTGCTGGAGCGCCACGTCGTATCCGGGAGTAAATATATCGTTTTCGGATAATAAATCTGCCGTCTTAAGATTGATAACATAGTTGTTGTAGGAACCATAAACGGCTGATCCTCCTTTATTATTCGATTGATTTACCTGAAAAGATAAAAGGTTGCTTTGATTGAAATGCACTTTGTTAGTCAGTGTCTCATGGTAAGAGTAGAAGCCATTTGATTGTAACTCTTCTTCATGTATTTCGTCCATGCTTTGAGGAATTAAATTTGGATGATTTTCCAAGTCGATAAGATCTTCGTCAAAAATCTTCGCATCCGTCTCATAATTCTTTACAAAGTTGTTCGCATATTGATTGATTGCTTCTTCGGGAGTAAAAGTATCGTAATTACGTCCCAGTGTAGTGCGTATGAAAAGCTGTTGAAGTCTTCTCAGATCAACCTTTGAGCTTTCAATGGGATAGATGAACTCAACATTCAGTTCGCAAAATGGATTGGAGGTGTCGTTACGTAAAAAGTGTTTTTTCTCAATCAACAGTGTATCAAACTTAATTTGATTATCTGTCGTGAACATGCTTTTACCCGAATGATTACATCCTGTAGAAAGCAAAAAAAGCAAGGCAGCAACAGTTATGTGAGTTGTAATTTTTTTCATTTACTAATACAAACTAATACAAAACGGCATAAATTATATTGCAAAAATACATTTTATATCCGTAATTCAATAGTTTTTCAGTGAAAAACCTGTTTTGATTATGATGTTGATTTTTATCCCTTTTTATTAAACGAGCTATTTTAGAGTTTCTCCACTCTGAACTTACAAATTCTTTGAAGCGTTTTTATAGACCTGAAAACAGAGTCTCTTTTATAGATCTTATTCAGAAAGATAATTCAATACTTTCGCAATATAATAATTTAATTTGATGAAACAGAACAAGAGGTAAAAAGATAAGTCAGGAATCTTTATGAGTTGAGTTATTTTGTGGGTAAATTCCCATTTCACTTGCTTTTTCCATCAAGAACTGAAGCGCTGCTTCGTACTCATTGGGGATTTTACCATCTAAAATTGCATCTTTAATTGCCAATTTGAGCTTGCCAACGCTTCTTCCTTGCTCTAAATTAAATATTTGCATAATTTCGTTACCGTCAATAGGCGGTTCAAAATTACGAACACGATCTTTCTCTTCAATCTCTTTCAATTTGCGCCTCACTATTTTAAAGTTTTGAAGAAACTTACGCACTTTATTTGGGTTTTTGGATGTGATGTCTGCTTCGCAGAGTTGCATTAGTGCTTCAATATCATCACCTGCGTCGAACAACAATCGTCGGATTGCAGAATCAGTAACTTCTTCTTCAACCAGTTGCATGGGACGCATATGAAGTGAAACTATTTTCTGGACATACTTCATTTTCTCGTTCAAAGGTAATTTCATACGACGAAAAATTTGAGGTATCATCTTTTGACCAATAAAATCGTGGTTATGGAATGTCCAACCCAATTTGGGATCCCATCGTTTTGTGGCAGGTTTGCCAATATCGTGCAGCAAGGCAGCCCATCGCAACCATAGGTTGTCAGTTACTTTCGATATATTATCCAGTACAATCAACGTGTGATAAAAATTGTCCTTGTGCCCCACTCCATCTTTTGTTTCTGCACCTTTCAGCGCAAACAGTTCAGGGAAAATAATTTCTAACAATCCTGTCTTTTCCAACAAAATGAATCCATCGGAAGGTTTAGGAGATAAAATAATTTTATTCAGTTCATCTACAATGCGTTCTTTAGAAATAATGTTGATGCGATCTTTGTTTCTAATGATTGCATCAAAAGTATCGGGGAAAATATCGAAACCCAATTGCGTAGCAAACCGTATGGCGCGCATCATGCGGAGAGGGTCGTCGCTAAATGTTATATCGGGGTTTAATGGGGTTCTGATAGTAAGGTTTTGTAAGTCCTGCAAACCATTAAAAGGATCAATCAGTTGTCCGTACCTTTCTTTATTTAGGCTGAGAGCCAATGCGTTGATAGTGAAGTCTCGTCGATTTTGATCATCTTCAAGCGTACCATCTTCAACAATTGGTTTGCGTGAATCTCGAAGATAAGACTCTTTGCGAGCACCCACAAACTCCAATTCGTACTGCTTGTATTTGATTTGAGCAGTGCCGAAATTTTTAAAAATGGTTACTTTGATATTTTTACCTAATTTTTTTGCTACAGCTTTGGCTAATTCGATGCCACTCCCTACCGCTACAACATCTATGTCATTTGATTTTCTATAAAGAAATATATCGCGCACAAAACCACCAATAAGGTATGTTTCCAAATTTAATTCGTCCGCAACTTCCGATAATAACTTGAAAATTTTCTTGTCTAAACGTTGATTGATAACTTCTTGTGAGATGAACATGTGTTGAATATCTGTTATGAATTGCAAAAATACAATAATTAAGCCGTTTGCCCATATTTTTCTCGTAAATTTGTAACTCAAAATTATACTTTTAAATCATATAAATGATTCAATTTGTCATCAAAATAAATAAATGGATTTTTAAAACAATTTTTTTTGTTTTGTTTGCTGCGCTTTTTTCTATAACTCTACTATCGTGTAGCGATAAATCAAAAAAGGCAAAAGATTATTTAAAAATTGCCGAAAGTGATTATCTGGCGGGCGATTACGAAAGCGCAAAATCTAATATAGACAGCATAAAGCTACTCTATCCGAAAGCTTTCAAAGAAATAAGAGAAGGTTTCGATTTGATGCAGGATGTTCGCAAAGCCGAAAACAAGCGGAATATTATATTTATTGATTCCATGATTGATGCAAACATTATAAAACTGAAAGAGTTGCAACGAAATTTCGATTTTGTTCGTGACGAAAACTACCAAGAATTTGGCAACTACATACCCAAAATTACGCCCTCTTTAAAAACATTAGAGCAAAACACACTCCGATCCGGAGTTAGTGAGAAAGGAATCCTTTTTTTAGAGAGTGTTTTAAGTGGAAGAAATCTCAACCACAATAAAATAAAAGTTTCGATACCCGATGGTTCTTATGCCGAATCATTGACAGTAACAGCCGATGGTTTAAATTATAAGTTTACTACTCTCAAAAAGACGTATGAAATTGTTCGTTTTATTGGGAATGATGAAAATGGTCTTTCTGAATTTATTTATACATTTAAAGACATCCCTATAACGCTTACTTATATTGGAAAAAAGAACTATACCAAAACTTTATCGAAGATAGAGAAAGACGCTATAAGTCAATCTTTTGAACTTTCTAACATATTATATGAAATTGAAGAATTGAAATATGAAAAAGGGAAAACAGAGGCGTTGCTGCGCTATCTTGATCAACGAACCCTTCAACAAGCTCAGGAAACGAGGAGTTAGTGGAAAATGGAAAATTGAAAGTGGAAGATTTGAAAACAGTGGAATAGTGAACAGTGAATAGTTGACAGTTGATCACAGTGAACAGTTGAATAGTTGAACAGATGCTCACTAATTACTCATAACTAATTACTGCTGACTGCTGATAGCTGACCGCTAATAGCTAACTGCTGATAGCTGACTGCTGACTGCTGATAGCTGACCGCTGACTGCTGATAGCTGATAGCTGACTGCTGATAGCTGACCGCTAATAGCTAATAATAAAAATAACATACAACAACATGGCAAAATTCATAGGAGCTCACGTAAGTGCAGCCGGTGGTGTTGAAAATGCACCCGTAAATGCTCATAAGATTGGTGCAAAAGCCTTTGCATTTTTCACTAAAAACCAACGTCAATGGAAAGCGGCTCCCCTAAAGGAAGAGAGCATTCAACTATTTAAAGAGAGATGTGAAGAACTGGGGTTTGATATGAATAATATTTTACCCCACGATAGCTATCTCATCAACTTGGGACATCCCGAAGAGGAAGGATTAACAAAATCGCGTGACGCCTTTTTAGACGAAATGCAACGTTGTGAACAGTTAGGAATTAACAGACTGAACTTCCATCCCGGGAGTCATCTAAATAAAATACCTATTGATGCCTGTCTCGATCGAATTGCTGAGTCAATTAATATTGCATTGGAACAGACAAAAGGTGTTACAGCCGTTATTGAGAACACAGCGGGGCAAGGGACCAACCTGGGACACACATTTGAGCAATTAGCCCACATAATAGATAAGGTGGAAGATAAATCGCGCGTGGGAGTTTGTATTGACACTGCACATACCTTAGCCGCAGGCTATGAGATTAGAACGGAGGAATCGTTTCAACAGACATTTAAATCGTATGACAATATTGTAGGGTTTAACTACCTGAAGGGGATGCACATAAATGATTCGAAAAAGGAAGTAGGTTCTAGAGTCGATCGTCACGACTCCATTGGAAAAGGAGTGATGGGGATGAAGCTTTTTGAAATGATTATAAAAGATGATAGATTTAACAATATGCCACTTATTTTGGAAACCCCAATTGAAGATTTATGGGCAGAAGAGATTGAAATGTTGTATAAACTGAAATAATTTGAGAACTGTTATTTCTCATCAAAAAAACAAACAGTGAAAAATTATATTTTAGTTAATCTGCAATCATTTTAAATAGTTGTTCGTAATCTTCTAAAAACAAATAAGATGGTTGTAATGAGAGAACGTGCTGAGACTTCAGCAAAGCTTTTTGAAAAAGAAAGTGGTAACATTACACTCCGTTTTTTTGGTTAATAAAAAAAATGTTTTACCTTTGCATCGCTTTTGAAAGAAAGCACTACAGGTAGATTCGCTAGCTCAGCAGGTAGAGCACATCCCTTTTAAGGATGGGGTCCTGGGTTCGAGCCCCAGGCGGATCACTAAGCTCCAAAACAGGGATTTCAATATAACATTTATTTGCCCTGTAAATAAAACAAAACGTCGTAGATACCAGTATCTTACGGCGTTTTTTTATTGGATTTAACTGCCAAATGAAGAGGTGTTAGTAGCGGTTAGCATTCAATAAAAGAGTATATTACTTCCATTTTTTTAGGAGGTTATCCTTTTCAGTTTCTTAAAGTCTTTCTCAAATCGAGTATATCCTGCCTACTTGTCAATCGTTGTTTTTACTGCGTAAGGAATATTACCTTTTGTAAAACCTTCTAATGAAATAATATCAGCCTTTAGAATAACTTGTGCATACACTTTAGATCCCTATTGGTTAAATTCTCTATTTCGATTATCAAGTGAAGAGACTCAAAGTACAAAAACCGAAATAATCCGAACAATTCAAGTAAAAAAAGTGTTGATAATTAAGACATTTAGTTACTATGGCAATTGGCTTAAGTCAAGATTCACATCAAAATATAGTTTGCATTCTCTTGCTATTTGGTGTAAGTAAAGTATTACGGTTTCAATATATTATACCACACCAAGCATCAAAAAAAGTGAGTTCACTCTAAAACATTAATCAGTTTAAAATACCTCTATCTCTTCATTTTTCATCAGCGAAAATAAAACGCTTTGCGAATATTTTTCAGTGTTTTAATCCTATAAACCGTAAAAACAAACAGCTATGGTTGATAAACTCTATCCATTAAAATTCGAACCTATTTATCAATATCGTTTGTGGGGCGGAAGAAGATTAGAACACTTTCTTTCGAAACCACTGCCTGAAAACGAACCGGTGGGCGAAGCCTGGCTCTTAAGTGACCGAAAAGACCATACCAGCAAAGTTACAGAGGGAACATTAAAAGGCTCCACAATTACTGAATTAATGAAAAAATATTCAGATGAAATAATGGGCAACATCGGCAATCATTTCGATCGTTTTCCGCTTTTGTTGAAATTTTTGGACTGTAACGAAGTACTATCAGTACAAGTTCACCCTTCAGATAATCAAAAAGAGTATATTCCAAAGGGTGATTCAGGAAAAACAGAAGCATGGGTGGTTCTGGAAACCGGAAAAAAGAGTCGTATCTATTCCGGGTTAAAAGAGGGAACAAACAAAGAGAATTTACTTCAATCAATTCACGATAAAAAAGTTTCCGACAGGCTTCATAGTTTTGTGCCTGAAGTTGGTGATGCAGTTTTTATCCATTCAGGAACAGTTCATACGCTGGGTGGCACAGTGGTTTTCGAGGTGCAGGAAAACAGCGATGTCACATTTAGACTGTACGATTGGGAGAGAACGGATCCCAAAACCGGAAAATCACGCAATCTTCAAGTGGATAAAGCTATTGCTTGTATCGATTTCGATCAGGTAAATATTGGACCGGTAACTCCAATAAAAAGTCAGAAAATTGAACATGCAGAAATACTTTTCGATAATGAGCACTTTAAGCTTTGGCGAATTAAAAACAAATCAGAGTTTACTGCAGGGTTTAAATATGAACCGGCTATTTTAGTTTGTATCGAAGGCAGTGGTTCAATGAAATATAATGAAAAGAAATACACGATTAGTAAAGGTGAAGTAATGCTGATACCGGCTGCTGTAGGACAGCTCAACTTACTTCCCAATGAAAAAATTACACTACTTCAAATAGCTATTCCCAATAAATATGACACCGAAAAATTATGAAAAAGCTAATTATCTTTGATTTGGACGGCACTTTAGCCAAAAGCAAATCTCCAATTGACGATGAAATGTCAGGGCTCTTATTCAATTTACTCGAAGTGGCTCAGGTCTCTATAATTTCCGGTGGCGATTGGCCTCAGTTTGAAAAACAGGTGTTGGATCATTTACCAAAAAAGACTTTGTTTAAGAAACTATACATTCTTCCCACTTGTGGTACGAAGTTTTATCAATATAAGAAAGATTGGAAAAAATTATACGCAGAAAATTTTACCAACTCTGAAAGAAAAAAAATACTTGAGAGTCTTCAACATGCTATAAAAGATGCCAACTTAGAAATTAAAAAAACCTGGGGCGATCAAATTGAAGATCGGGGCAGTCAGATCACCTTTTCGGCACTGGGACAAAAAGCACCTCTTGAAGCAAAAGAGGGTTGGGATGACGATTTTTCAAAGCGTAAAAAGATTGTTAAGCCTCTTCGGAAGTCATTGGAAGGATTTTCTATCGAAATGGGAGGAGCCACTTCCATTGATATCACCAAACCCGGAATTGATAAAGCATATGGTATAAACAAACTCAAGGAGATTCTCAATATCAAGATTTCTGAAATGCTCTATATTGGAGATGCCTTATTCGAAGGCGGAAATGATTATCCTGCAAAAACAACAGGTGTGGATTGTATTCAAGTGAGAGATCCGGAAGAGACCAAAAATATTATCAGAACTGTCATTGCTTGCACCAGTGACACAAAAGAAACAAAAAAATCATGACACCATTTAAATTACACCGAATCTGCACCATAATGGAACCCGAAGAAGGAAACGAATGGGAAGTTGAAGGTGTACTAAACCCCGCTGTAACGCGTGGTCCGGACGGAGATCTTTATATTTTTCCGCGTATGGTTGCCAAAAATAATTATTCACGTATTGGTATAGCCAGAGTGAAGTTTAATGAAGCGGGTGACCCTGTAGGTGTTGAACGTTTGGGCATTGCACTTGAACCTGAGGCAGATTATGAGAAGCGTCCCAATGGCGGTGGTGGATGTGAAGATCCTCGAATTACATACGTTGAGCCAGTAGAGCATTACATAATGACCTACACGGCTTATGGACAATATGGACCACGTATTGCAATGGCTCGATCGAAAGATCTTTTTAACTGGGAACGTTTGGGATTGGTTCACTATTCGCCTTACAACGGAATTGATTTTAACGGAATTGATAATAAGGATGCAAGCTTTTTCCCAGTTGATCTTCCAAGTCCGTATAACCATACCTCAATTGCTATGTTAAACCGTCCTCTGTTTCCGTTGACCCGTCCCGAAGAAATTGTGAAAAACGATGATGTTCACCAAAGTGATGAACAGAGAGAAAGTATCTGGATATCCTATTTCAATCTGAAAAAGGGAAAAAATACTTCTTTGGAAAGCGCAAAATTCACCTCACATCATTGTCTGGCTCATCCGGTTTATCCCTGGGAAAACATAAAAATTGGTGCCGGAGCTCCTCCTATATTAACTAAACATGGATGGCTTTTGGTTTACCACGGTGTACAGAAACACGAAGATTGCACCAAAGATCAGCCTGCATTTTATTATTCAGCCGGTGTAATGATTTTATCGGAAACGGAGCCTCAAAAAATCCTGTATCATTCTCCGGATCCGATTTTGATTCCCGATTTACCGGAAGAAAAAATAGGGACAGTTGGTAACGTAGTGTTTCCAACTGGAACGGATCGGCGTGATGATATTGGTCAACCCAATAGGATTGATGTCTACTACGGAATGGCAGATGACCGCATAGGTGTAGCCAAAATGCAAATTCCTGACAGATTGCCGGATGGTTAAAATGATAGTGGTAGTTGGTGCGTATTCATTTGTGCGGTTATTCGTTCTGGTCTTACGGCCAACTACCCTATTTCCTCCAATTTTTATAAACGTTGATTAATCCATTGGTTGACCCATCGTGAGACTGCACATTCTGATCATTTTCTAATTCCGGTAATACTTTTT
>Ga0172381_10004883_pt1 | contig 13755 bp, 13 predicted proteins | sample Leawel6488metaG_FD_119754 | JGI IMG/M metagenome (GOLD analysis project Ga0172381, IMG submission 119754) | Leachate microbial communities from a municipal landfill in Southern Ontario, Canada - Leachate well 64-88 metaG | ecosystem: Engineered > Solid waste > Landfill > Unclassified | place... | reverse complement strand
TTGTGTTAGTGTACGCATGAGAGCGACACTCCTTCCTTTGTTTAGTTAGTACCTAAACGAAAGTATACGGGTGTCGCTCTTTTTGGTTAGCTGCTTTGTCGCATTGTTGGTGGGAATTTTCCGGAGGGCTTCTTGCCGAGGTGACTATACGCCCGGGGCGTCACCTTTCGGCCGCGGGGGGTCCGCTCGAGCAAACCAATCTGAAGTAGGTACGGCTCGATAAAATCTTCAATAGTAGTGCGTTCCTCGGCTGTCATGGCAGCTATGGTTTCGACACCAACCGGCCCACCATCGTAATGTTCGATAATTGAGATGAGTATCATGCGATCCGCCGGGTCAAGACCTAGCTCGTCAATCTCAAGCAGCTCAAGTGCTTTTGTGCTCATATCTGTGTCTACAATGCCATCACCATTCACGTCGGCATAATCACGAACGCGTTTTAATAAACGGTTAGCAATCCGGGGCGTCAATCGGCTGCGTCCCGCTAGCTTAAGTGCTGCTGCGGCATCAATCTTGACTCCGAGTATGCCAGCCGCGCGCGTAATGATGTGTTGGATTTCTTCTGGCTTGTAGAACTCCAAGCGATGTATGTGCCCAAACCTATCTCGCAGTGGTGCGGCGAGCGCACCCGTACGGGTTGTGGCACCGATGAGCGTAAACTGTGGCAAATCGAGCCGGAGCGAACGTGCACTTGGGCCTTTACCGAGCATGATGTCCAATTTGTAATCTTCCATGGCGCTATACAACACCTCTTCGACAGTGCGGTGCAAACGATGTATCTCATCGATAAATAGGATGTCACCGTCTTGCAGGTTTGTCAGCAAACTAGCCAGGTCCCCTGCCCGCTCAATCGCCGGGCCGGACGTGACACGAATCTGTGCACCCATTTCGTTTGCAATAACTGTCGCCATGGTTGTTTTGCCAAGTCCGGGCGGACCGTAAAGTAACACGTGATCAAGTGGTTCCCCACGCTTTTTAGCAGCCGTAATAGCAAGCTGCAGATTATTCTTGAGACGATCTTGACCGATATAGTTCGCGAAGTCGTGCGGACGTAGTTTAAGCTCAAACTCTTCATCTGCGTCGTCATCCGGCTGAGCAGCCGCCTGCGAAATACGTTCAATAGCCATAGTACTAGTGTAGCAGAAGCGGGATTCAAATTATGATGTAATACTACCTACGGAATGTGAGTTGGATTCCGGCAAGCACTTTACGGGCTACGTACGTATGCTATCCTTTTAACGCTTGTTTGATACGCTCTTCTGTAGATAATTTTGAATCAATTTTTTGTAGAGCCATGGTAGCGTCCTGGGGCGAGTAGCCAAGGGCCACTAGCGCTTCGACGGCTTCGTCCTGTGTGTTAATACCAGATCGATACACAAGGTCTTCCGCGGAAGTACCCGCGACCAAACCTACTTTGTCTCGTAACTCCACGACAATCTGCTCAGCCGCCCGCTTGCCGACACCTTTAGCCCCCTGCAAGAGCTTCACATCACCAGATGCAATCGCCTCGCGAACATGCGCAGCAGAACCGATGTCTAGTACCGCCATCGCCACACGTGGACCTACATTTTTTACGCCGAGTAGCTGCTCAAATAATTTCTTCGTATCCAGAAGTGTAAATCCAAAAAGTTCATAGCCCTGTTCGCGGATATGCTCATAAACGTAGAGTTTTGCTTCTTTACCGTCAACTATCTTTCCAAAATCTTCGGAAGTGATGGTCAGGCCGTATCCGATGCCCATAACGTCTACAATGACACCCGTCAGAGTTTTTTCGACTATTCCTCGTACACTCGCAATCATAGCCCTAGTATAGCAATGATTCAGACTTTACGTGACTGTGCGTAGGTAAGTGCGGCTGCGAGCGCGTCAGCACAATCATCCGGCTTTGGCACTTCGCTAAGCCCTAAGTGCAAACGCACCATCTCTTGTATCTGCTTTTTATCTGCTTTGCCATAACCCGTGATGGCCATTTTTATTTGCAGCGGTGTATATTCGGTTATTTCAAGGCCTGCCTGGCTTCCACACAGCAGTACAACCCCTCTTGCCTGTGCCACGGTCATTGCAGTTGTTACATTCCGCGCAAAGAACAGCTTTTCGACCGCCATGTGGGTTGGCTTTGTTTGCGTAATTATCTCTGTTAGTTCATCAAAGATGGTCTGAAGCCGCACCACATAATCTTCGTGTGCTGGCGTCCGGATCACACCGGCGTCTACCAGCACCGGTTTACCACTGGCTGTTTCGATAACCCCGAACCCGAGTATCCCGGTGCCCGGATCAATTCCGAGAACTCTCATAATTTAGCCTAGCAGGCCTTCGGCGATGTCGAAGTTTACATGTGTATCACTCACGTCATCAATATCATCGAGTGCATCCATCAGACGCATAATTTTGCCGGCCGTGTCTTTATCTGTAATTTCAATTGTTGTCGCTGGAACGTACGTTAAGCCAGCTTCGGTAATCTCAAATCCGCGAGCCTTCAAGCTATCACGAACTTGAGCGAGGTCTGTATCAATGGTATATACATCACTCTCGCCGTCCTCTTCTTGCACATCCTCAGCCCCTGCATCAAGTACCTCGAGCATAAACTCATCACCCGCCGCCTTGACGTGTATAAGACCCTTACGGGCAAACTGGAAGGCCACAGCGCCCTTTTCGGCAATGTTGCCGCCGTGCTTGCTAAACGCCAGACGAACTTCGGGGTACGTACGGTTCAAGTTGTCAGTTGCAACCTCCACAAGAATAGCAACCCCGCCCGGGCCATAGCCCTCATACAATACTTCCTGCAACTCAGCAGCGCCCTTGTCTTTAATCCTGTCGATTGCTCGCTGAATATTGGCATGCGGCATGTTGGCAGCCTTTGCCTTATCAATCGCCAGCCGAAGCGTAAAGTTGGTATCAGGGTCGACCCCACTGCGCGCCGCAAGAGCTATTGCATTGCCCAGCTTGGTAAACACCGCGCCTCTGACCGCATCTTTTGCGCCCTTTTCACGTTTGATTGTTGACCACTTTGAGTGTCCAGACATACCTACAAAATACTCCTATTGTATCTGTTATATTACCACACGAAACAACCAAATTCCAAGTTATTGCAAAACTACTAATACACGGCGGTGTTATATCGTAATCGCGATGTCTTCGTCACCCTTAAGCTTCTGTAGCCTCGCAACATCGACGTAATAGGTAAAGCGTTCGTACTCGATATAACCTTTTTGTCTGAGCTTATGAAGCTCCACTGCTGCCGTTTCGCGTGTAATGCCAACCATTTCGGCAATATCTTGATGGCTTAGACGCAGCGAAATACGCGTCTTACCGCTTGGTTCCTTATAGCCAAAACGAGTGGCAAGGTACAACAAAATATAGATTAGCTTATCGCGAGCATACGAATGTTCAAGCGCATACACATGCATCGTCGAGGCAATATAGTGAGACATATAAGTTTGGAACACCTGCTCTTTGAGTTCAGGATATTTTTGAAGAGTTTCCATGAAGTCTTTCTTCGTCACAGATAAAATGGAGCAATCTGATGAAGCTTCGTAGTAATAAATACAGACTTCCGTTTTCCCAAATACCCAAGAAGTCGGGAACACATCGCCGGCATTTAGAATGGTTACTGTTCTTTGATCGCCGTCGCTGGTAATGCCATATACCTTTACGATGCCACTCCTTATAATCAATACACTGTGTGGCTCTTCGCCCTGAAAGATAATGGTGCTTTTCTTTGGATAATGGCGTGTTACACCGAGTGGTTGTAGGATTGTCAATCTGCCGAACAACTTGCGTTCATCCAAATTCCTGTTCATACATAACAGTATATGCACAAATTACTGTTTAGACACTATACATTCCTGGTCCTATCTGTTACCTCCTCAAACCAGACTGGTGCTTTGCGCTTCAGAACAATCGCAAAGGCCACTATTAATAGATAGCATAGGGCCATATCAAAAACGCCCATATATACATTGGTTTGAAAAACGTGCGGCACACGGCTAAGCAGAGTCGCTGTATCAAGCATGTAGGTCAGTAACAGGTTAGCCGGCCACGCAAACCAACCGGCCAGCAATGGTACAAGCATACCGGCTAACCCCGCTATAAAACTCAGTAACATAGCTAGTGGGATAATACTTGCGACGAGCATGTTTGCCAATAAGCCAATGAACGATACTTGCCCAAAGATAAACATAATTAGTGGAATTGTCATTAGTTCGGCACTGAACGTTTCGATGGCAATCTGCACAAGCATAGGCGCTTCTCGCTTCTTATAAAGCCGGCTGGTAATACTAGGCGCTATAACGAGGATGCCGAAGAATGCCAGCATTGATAGCCACCAGCCAATATCAGACCAGAGATACACTGGTGTTGCATACGTCGTGAGCGCAGCTGCTAGCATAAGTAATACCATTGGTCGTACGCTACGGCCATAGTACCAGGCCGCTAGGCCTAATCCACTAACGACTGCGGCTCGCACTATACTGGCACTAGCGCCAGTGAATAGCAGAAAGAACGACATAAGACTAACACCCACGATAGTAGTCAGGCGCTTAGATCTATTACCGAGCAGACGCCGAGCGGCATTCAACAGTATCGTCAGGTTATACCCGCTCACTGCGATAATATGAGTTAACCCAACCATAAGTAATGCCTGGCTCGTTTCGTATGGCAAGGTGTTACGCTGACCTATGAGCAATCCCAAACCGAATGATGCAACTGGTTCCGGTAAAGCCGTCTGCATACCAGCCACAAACTTGCGCCGGAGCTCGTCTATAACTGTTTGGTGGCTCGCAATACGCTTAAACTGCGCGTAGCCTATTGTTGCCTGTTTACCACCCCGCGTTGGGTACAATTTACCTGTGATTTCCAGTACATCACCGCGATATACCGCAAGCTCTCCGAAGCCACCAATCTTCATAGTCCCAGGCACTGTCACGTCCTTGGGGGTTATGAAATGGATGTGCGATACCTCAAAACTTAGTTGTGAATTTTGACCATAAATTGCGTCGGTTGTAGCAGTAGCCTGGACAGTTACCTTCTGTACGGCAAAATCCTGATACGGCTGTATTGCTTGCAGAAATACTCCTCCACGCCACACCCCCAAGCTCAGGCCAAACAACAGCACGACGAGCAAGCGAACCGACAGTTTTTTCGCCGGAAACAGTAGCGCGAGCCCAAACAGCAAAACTGACCAAAACGGCACTGAAACATGTAGCCGTGCAACAAGCAAGCCAGTCAAGAAACTACCGCAGGCTACAAGCAATATATCCGTGCGCCTAAGCGTAGGCATTCTCAGAAAACGCCATCTCATAACCAAATCGTAGCAAACGAGCAAGCGCTAGCCATGAGCGCGTTTAATCAATCAGATTGCAGCCACAGATTACCAGCCGCCACCACCGCCACCACCGCCACCACCACCGGATGATCCACCGCTGCTTCCACCCGAGGAAGAATAAGAGTTGGACGTCGTATTGAAACTACCCATGGCAGAAGTAAACGCCGCAGCGCTGAATACCGCATGACCGCTATACCATTCCGGTTGCATACCCGCTTCCGTATAGTAACGGCCAAGTTGTTCATTCCAGCCTTTTTCTTCGCCAAACAGTACTGCATATGGCAGCACCCGCTCATATAGTTTTATAAGCTGCTGAGTGTCTTGCCCACTTACTGTTTCGCCAACTTTTTCTGCGCCATCGGGACTTTGTAACATACGCAAGCGATCGGTTTCTGCTAGTTTGATGTACATTTGCAGCCCCAGTACGTAGCGCTCAAGTGCCAACCCTTTTTCGGTAAGGCGCTTGGCTACAAATGACAGACCAAAGGCTAACACTGCGGCAATAAAGCCAAACAACGAGAACGTAAGCAGCGAGCAAACAAGCGTCACCAGCGCGGCACGTCGAAACCACCGAACCTCTTCGCTATCTTTTTCAAAGATACCGTACGATTCAGTCATGAGGCGTTTATCAAGATGTTTATCAATAGCAGCTAAAGCCATGTACATTCCATTGTTGTTCTTGAGCTTTTTCATCTCCAGTCTGGTTGTGCCACCGAAAAGCGTTTGTATATATTCCCGTTCTTCGGGCTGCAAATCATCGAGTGGCTTTACAAGTTCAATCTCATATTCGGCAGGGCTGAAGAACTTCTTCTCAGACACCTGATATATTTTCAGGTAATGTCGTACGGCTAGATCTATGAGTTCAGCCGTCTGTGGCTTGCCTTTCAGCTTGTCGCTCACCTTCGCGGCTACCAACACGCTTGTTCCCTTCGGCGGTATATACTCGGGCACGATTGGGCCAAGGTCGCCCTTACGGTATTTCCTGCTCTCAAAGCGGCGCAGGAACCATACCATGCACGCAAAGCCTACAAACTGCGACGTTGCGATGGCTATAATTATCAAGCCCGCGTACTGTGACCAAAACTTTTCAAGCGCAGACGGTGTGTATGGCACAAACGTGTGTGGCTCAAATCCAATCGCATAACTTACATTTTCGTTGGCAGAAAGCGCCCGAGTTGCCCGCACCGTAAACTCCGCGGAGCCATCGGCATTCATTTGTTTTACGATATTACATGCCTCATCCGACCCTTCATACCCTTGCATGCAGGCCTGTTTGCCAGTCAGCTTGCCAGCAAGTTTAGCATCGACATACACAGTTGCTTTCAGGGCAGAAAATGGCTGCCGCCAGCCGGTCCCATTTGTGTCCCAGTAAAGTTCATCATCGTTCGTATCGGCAAAATATTTGCTAACATCTTGTTGTGTATAGCTGACACGGTACATCTGCTTACCCTGCACGTAGGTATCGGCGTCACCGATACGCAGTACCGCAAAATCGCCATCATTGCTAACCGCGTATTTCCACTCTGTGCCGTCTGCTTTATGCACGGATTCTACATGCAGTGACGTTTTGTGCCCGTCGTAGCGATTCGGGATAGCCCGTTCAATGCCATGGTTTTGATTATAATCGGGGAACTGCACCGTAATCTCTTCTGCAGTTCGTAACTCCGAGTGACCATCTGCGTTTTGAGACAAATAGTATTGTGCTTCGAAGTTACTGATCGTAAAGTCATTCACCCCAGCATATGCTCTCCCGCTTATACCCATAACAAGCGTGGTGACGACAGCGAGATACTTCAACAGTTTCATGTATTCTCAGTATATAAGAAATTCGAACAATATATCGGAAGATTATTAGAGCTAGCTTAGCAACGGTGCATTGACTTTTACCCCAAAATATAGATAATGTAAGGAGTTATTTTCCCTGTCCTTTCCCCCAAAATCCTAATCCAAGGAGCGCAAGCGACTGAATAGGATTTTGAGAGGAGGCGTGGCGGTAAGGCAGCTTGCCGAACGAGCGAAACTTGTTTTAGCTCGTCGGCTAGCTGGCATACGAGCCAGCGCCGACGAGGGCCCATAGCTCAGTCGGTAGAGCAGAGGCCTTTTAAGCCTCGTGTCGTGAGTTCGAGTCTCACTGGGCCCTCCAAACAAAACAGCTCCTTCGGGGGCTTTTTTGTTTGGTCGGTGCAATGGTGCTACTGAACTAGTTCGGCGTATGTGGGCCAAAGGCGAACGGAGAAGCTACGAGCGCAGCGAGGAAAGCGCTGTCTCACGATACTACTTTCCAAGAATAATAATCCGACTACGGTAATCAGTGTTTTTTGTCTAATCTATGGTGTGAGCGCGTCATAAGCAAAAACAGCAAGCTAATAATCGCACCCATAATCAAAATTGCGGTCTGTAAATTATCTAATTGATGCCACAAACTCTGCGCTTCAATCCCCGATTGCCAGACTGGCGATAGGTATGGAACAAGCAGCAATGCAAAGAGCGTACCGCTCGCAAATGCGTTCAAGCCATTGAGTATCTGTTTGCTACCGTGTATCGCACCCCTAGTAAACAGCACGGCCAGCACAAACGGAACCGTCAAGAGCCCAGTCTGCGTCCATTGCAGAGTTGTATGGATATCCCCCCTGCTAGCTGCGGTTATAACGTCTGCAACATCTGGTGCAACCAGCGTAGCCAGTACGCTACCCAGGCACAAGCTCAGGAATACGATTGAGCCATGTGCGCGCAGGGCCACAACTGCCACAAATGGCACAAGCACCAGACAAGCTAAGACAACGAGGTACGCCATATGCTCACTATAACACAAGCGTCATTAACAACATTCGCCCTACGGAAGCTACTAGAAGTCTAGTTTTTGCTTGAGCACGATATGTCGTTTCGCGACTTCACCAGCACGCAGCTCTATGACATATGCTGCGGGTTTACTGGAGCAGAACGTAGTCGGATACGTACCCGATGCAACGTTTTGCTCCATATGCACCACTTGCTTCTGTGCATCCAGCCAGATGATATCCAAAGAGAACCGCATGTCCTTCATCCAAAAGCACTCTTTTCTGGGCTCGTCGAGCACAAAGAGCATTCCCGCATCTTCCGCCAGTGTAGCCCGTCCACCTAGTCCCGTTTGGCGCGCAGTCTCGGTTGAGACAATTTGCAATTTGTAGCTCGCGCCGTACACACGAAGCACTGCGCTAATCGGTGTGCTAAAAACAAACGGCAAAGCCAAGCAAAGCACCGCTAAAGTTATAAGAATGGCTTTCTTCGGTGGCCGCTTACTAAGCGCCGATTTTATCTTTGCGCCGACCGCTTTTAGCATGTTGTTCAACGTAATCAATTATTTTTTCTGCCACGTTGTGGCCCGTTACTTTTTCTATGCCAAAACCCGGGCTTGAATTAACCTCAAGCACCAGTGGTCCCCGTTCACTTCGCATCATGTCAACACCACAAATAGGCAGGCCCATGGCTTTTGCTGCCCGCAGTGCCGTCTTGCGTTCTTCCTCTGTGAGCCGAACGACACTTCCCTCGCCACCTTGGTGCAAGTTAGAACGAAAATCATCGTCCAGGCTTTGTCGTTTCATACTCGCAACGACCTTGCCGTTCACTATAAATGCGCGTATATCCGTGCCGGCACTTTCTGCCACAAACTCTTGCACGATAAAGCTCACGCCTTCGACATAAAATGCCTGCATCACAGCTTTGGCTGCTTTTCGGGTTTCGGCAAGCACAACACCATTACCGTGCGTACCTCGAGCCACTTTAATAATAACTGGCGCACCGCCAACTTGGTCGAGTACGTCATCTAGATCGGCCGTCTCACGAGCAAACACTGTTTTTGGTATACCAATGCCCGCTTTTGCTAGTAGTTGTGTGCTGCGCAACTTGTCACGCGAACGCACAATCGCAAGTGATGCCGTGGTCGTAAATACGTTTTGCATTTCAAACTGCCGGACGATAGACGAGCCATAACCGGTTAGGTTAGCGGCAATACGTGGGATAATAACATCAATATCAGTGAGCGACTCACCCTCATAGCGAACCACTGGTTTACCACTCTCGAGCGTAACATAACACTTCGCGTAATTAATGATACGCACTTCGTGTCCATGTTTTAACGCCTCTTCTTTAAGTCGTTGTGTACTGTAATTACCCGAACCCTTCGAAAGAATCGCAATGCGCAGTTTTCCTCGTGCTGCTGGACGTTCTGCAAGCAATTCTTTTTCTAGCAAAGCAGTACGCTCTTCTTCTTCTGATTTCAAGGGCGAACCCCCACTTACGTCCACAAGAAACTTACCTTGCAGGAGTCGACGACCAAGCAAAATAGGATATACCATCTGGGAGCGGTCTGAAAGAGTAAATGTGGCGCGAATTTTACGCCTATGAACGATGACTTGGAGCCTAACTTTATATCGCGTTTCCGAATGTCCGAACGAGCTTGCGACGCGAGTCAGGCTATAGCTACTCGCAGGAACGATAATGTGCTTGCCCGTAAAGTATTTTGAACTCTTGGCAAAGAGAACGAACTTAAGTCCGTCATCGGTCTCTTCGACGCTGCTTGCCCATAAAGAGCTACTCTCGGCGCCAGTATCTACCTTTGCAGGTACGTCAAATACGCCCAGCATGGGGAAGTCCACATTTTCTGCTCGTCCTATAGTCGTAAAGGTTTTTTTTGTCATGCGATATACTTATTATTGTATCCTAGTACGTGATGAATTATAACACAAATGCAAAGTATAAGCAATACCATTTACCATACCTACCTGGCTCGGCTAGACGAGCTTACTCCTCAGAAGATGTTTCATTTCGTAAATCGTTTGAGTAGTTGGACTTCTGACCCGGAGGCCAGCCAGGTGCTCCAACGCTTTACCCCAAACCCCTCCGAAACACATAGCATACTTGCCGAGCTACTTACGCACCGTGCAGAAGATAACCCCACCATCAATCTATCTGAGTTGCGCTTGCCATACTTCGCCGAGTACCCATGGCTGTATGGACTTGAACTTGCCCTGTTCCAGATGCGACATTGGTATATAGAATATAATGTCGATACTCGCGCCTACTTTCACAATCACTCCGACTTTGCAGTATGGGATGCGAGCATTGCTAAGCTACATGCGGATATGCGGGCTTGTGCTATTCTTTCGACATACGCCGTCAATTGCATATATTTGTGGTATCGGCTCATTCATGAAGATGAGCGCGTACTCTTCACGTCAGATGAACCCGACTACTTCAGTAACGAGCATACACTGGCCGTGTATTTTGCAACTCATTGTTGCCTTGCCGAAACCATATTCTATGCACGTCCCATCCCGAGCAATACGCTTTCGCTCTACCGCACACTACTCAAACGTGCCGAGGCCATCGCCACTGCGCACATGGATGAGCTTTCGCTTGATGCACTCCTCGAGACAGTCATTGCTCAGCAGCTTTGTGGCATGGAATCGCCTTTTCGGGACATTGTAATTGCACGTGCTACTGCCCAATTCGATGAAAAACTCGGCTATATCACCGACCCAAATAAGCCGGGCAAGAACGACCTGAACGGTGCTGAGCATCGTAACATCTTATACCTAATGGCTACTACGGCTCCCCGTGAAGCGCTCCTACGCTAGGAGGCTAACAGCTCGGCGAGTATCTGAGCTTTTTCCTTCCGAAAAGAAGCTGATTCAATTTGCGGAGCGCGATTAACCTCAAAGCAATAATACGTGTCGTCCTGTTTTGAGTGCACAATATCAACACCGGCGAATTCGCGGCCGTAGAACTTAGAAGCACGAATGCATCCTTCAAGCACGTGTTCCGGTAACTCGTCGTTTGGAACGATTTCTGCACTTCCGCCCTGGGAAGTATTGTTGAGGTGTGAATCACCTTGAGCCCTCCGACGAATTACAAGTTTGACGGTTGATCCAGCTACAAGCACGCGGTAATCGCCATCATTCGGGATGAATTCTTGAAGCACGAATACGACTCCGGGATGTGCTTGTATGATTTCCCGCATATGGGTTTCGTCACGCACTAGATAGTTTGTTTGGCCGCGCGTGCCACCCTTATCCTTCATAATGAAGGGAAAAGAAAAACCGGAAGCCTCATAATACCTAAGTAAATTTTCACTACTAGCTGCTAGGGTTCGCGGAAACGCCACCTTTGATTCATACAAATTAACGTACTGTGTCAATTTGTTGTGAGAGCCAACCCGTAATGTCTCGGAATCAATAAAAGGTATTCCCTTCAGATGACATATGCGTGCAGCGGCAACCGCATGTCCCTCTTGAGCGCCCCAATAGCGGAAGTACACTTTGTCGTATGCTTCAATTGGCTGTTCGTTGCGCACATCATACAGATTAACCGTTTCATTCGTCAGACTATAGACCAAATCGTCCAGATACGCCCATGTCGCCGAAATATCGGCCGTCGTCCCGTTTAACAAATCACAGAGTGCCTGGGGGTGGGCCAAACCCTTTTCAACACTCTGCTGTGCGAATAGTAGCTCAACTTTCTTCATTTAGTTATTCTACACTACGCGTTTCACCCGGCTCGGCTATTTGTGCCGCATCTACTGCCGCTTTTGATAATAAATATCCCAGATGGACACCCATTGCACGCGCTTTTCTATCTTTATGCCAGCCATCGTAATAATCGCGCGGAATCAAACGAAGCAACCGCGCCATTTCGAGCTGTACCGATGGGATTTGTTGTCCAGTAGTTTCCATGACACGATATGCGTAATTTGTTGTCATATTCGAAAGGGGGGCTTTGAGCTCGCCGGTTAAAGCAACGCCCTCTTCATCAAGCTCGAAGCCTCCTGTTATGGCATCATACTTGAGGTGTTTTGTCCGATTGCCTATGACCGCTCGTAGTCCTAAATTCGCTGCCTCGGCCAGAATTTTTTCGGCAACACGGCAACTCTGCTCATTGGGGTTTACGCCCAGTCCGACTACTGCATGTATTTCTGTGGGGTCGTGTAGAGTAGTCAGTTTGCCAGAGGCCATACCGTGCAAAGATATAAAACCAGCCTTACCCGGTAATAATTCACCTATACGCTGTTTAATCGGGTGGGTATCTGGAGATACGGCGACATTACCAGTTTGCCTGCCAAGCGGCACGATAGCTTGTGCACCCTGCTTGCTCAGTAATACTGCCAGCCCGGCCGTCCCGTGATCTGCGCCACGGTACTGGCCGGTACTTTTTTTAAAAGGATCAGTGGCATGGTCAGCGCTTATCAACACTCTTTCGCTGTCTACACCGAAAACCACAACTTCATCTGCGTATCGAGCGGTGCCCCCTGCGTAATTTGTAACTGATATCAGCTCTGTGCCAGAGCCAACTATCAACGCGCGCTCGTATGACTCGACTCTCGCTAACGTATCGAATGCATCGCTTTGTGGCAACTCTGGAGCAAAGGTCGAAGCATCCCGTAGGGCTTCAATAAATGCTGGAGAAGTATTCATACTATATATTTTACAATACTTTTTATAAAAATGCAACTAGCGCTGGGCTTTGGAAACTTGGACGTAGGTAAGATACAGCACCGCAAAAATTACGAACAGTATCGTTAGCATCATCGGGATAAAGCCGGCCTCATTGTGCTTGAGCTTACGCATTTGCTCGTATTATGACACTTCATGGGCATTTTGCACAAGCAGCAAGTCTGTCGGGAGAAAGCAGGCGCTGTGCTCCTGGGTGAAACGGTATTGAACTACTTAGAGCAGGCTGACAAGTCAAAGCATTCAGGAGAATAAACCGCGCTTGGCGGAACCGCCAAACTCTTCGAGGAGTTCTTTTTGTTTCTTGGTCAGTTTCGTGGGGGTATCAACGATGATAGTAACAATATGCGCACCTCTGTTATTAGAGCGCAGATGCGGCACACCGCGACCAGATAGCTTAAAATCTGAGCCACTTTGCGTACCGGCAGGGACCTTCATGCGTATTTTGCCATCAACTGTCTCGACATCTATTTCTACACCCAGTGCTGCGTCTACCATGCTTATATGCTCATCGCTTAGCACAAGGTCTCCCTCGCGCGTGAAATGCTTGTGGGCTTTTACGCGAACGTGCACATATAAATCACCCTTTGGCCCATTTGCCACTGCTTCGCCGTGGTCGTGCAAGCGAATAGTTGCACCATCGTCTATACCAGCAGGAATCTTGAGAGTAATTTTTTGCGTACGGCGCTCCGTACCTTTGCCGCGGCAAACAGAACAGACCTTTTCGGGCACCTTACCGCGCCCATGGCACGTCGGGCAGACAACTGCCTGCTGGATATTGCCAAAGATGGTACGCGTGGCTGTTACAACCTGGCCGGAACCCTTGCAGGTATCGCACGTCTTTAGCTCGTAGCCAGGTTCGGCCGTTGTGCCTTTGCAGTGACTACAGGTGTCCTCGAGGTTGAGGCGTAGCTCTGTCTCGGTGCCAAACACTGCGTCTTCGAAGCT
>Ga0172381_10004882_pt1 | contig 13756 bp, 17 predicted proteins | sample Leawel6488metaG_FD_119754 | JGI IMG/M metagenome (GOLD analysis project Ga0172381, IMG submission 119754) | Leachate microbial communities from a municipal landfill in Southern Ontario, Canada - Leachate well 64-88 metaG | ecosystem: Engineered > Solid waste > Landfill > Unclassified | place... | reverse complement strand
CGTATTTACACGAAAAAATAGCAAAATGCCAACGATAAGTGGAATATATAAAATATAATCGATTAAAAAACCAATGAAGATTTATATTGGGAGTGCAGTTAATATATTTACGAGATGGAGTCGCCATATGTCAGATTTAAGATTTAAAAGACATTCAAATATAAAACTCCAGAATCATTACAATAAATATGGTGAAATAGATTTACAATTTTCTATCTTACTCGGATGTAATAAAGAAGACTTAATTAAAATAGAACAATATTTTATTGATATATATAATCCGCTATTTAACATAAACTTAATTGCTGGTAGTAGTTTAGGCCGTAAATGGAAATTATTAAAAAAAAGGAAATCTCCACCCCCAAGGCCACAAGCAATTAGGGACAAAATAAGACTTAGTAATTTAGGGAAGAAGCATAAAATTACTAAACCAGCATGGAATAAAGGGCTTAGTAAAGAAACTGATCATAGAGTTAATAATCACAGTAAGTCAATGAAAGGGAAAAAATACAATGTGTCCAACCATAAACCTCGGCAAACGTAAAAATCCTGACAAGACAATCGCATTGAAGCGTCATCAGGATATTTACCAGGATAAGCGATGGAAGCGGGTTAGGGCTGCAAAGTTCCGCAATAACCCGTTATGTGAAGATTGTCTGCATGAAACACCGGCCAGAGTAACACAAACTGAGGAAGTTCATCATAATATTGACATAGATACTGCCCCGGAGATGGCTTTTGATTATGATAACCTTGTAAGCTTATGCATTGAACATCATAAATTAAGACATAGAAAATGAAAAAATTAATCGGTTTGTTATTGTTAGTTGCGCTGTTCTCCTGTGAGAAAAGTATCTATGATTGCTATGTATGTAAGACTTATTTGCATACTGAAGAGTTATCTTCCGTTGTTACCTGCGGGATGACTGAGGAAAATATATCAGACTTCCGTATGGGTATGGAAATTGAGGCGCAATGTATTGTCGGAATGGATGCGAAAGTTGAATGTAAAATAAAATAGTTATGGAACGGATTTGTAAGAAATGTGGAGAGCCTCAGTCGATAGAGATGTTTTGTAATCCATCATGTAAAGATGGAATTGGATTTATTTGTAAGGGTTGTAAAAATAAAAACAGAAGAGAATGGTATAGAAAACGGGTTGAATTAGAACCAAGCTATAGAATAAATATTAACAAAAGGATGAGGCGATATAGAAATACATCAGATGTTTATAAAAAACGTCGCGAATCACTTAAAGAATTCAAAAGTAAATATGATAAAGAGAGGCTTGCGGGAATAAGCAAAGAGGCAAGACAGGAATACGCTCGTAATTATTATATTCGAAATAAAGAAGAGAAAATAAGAAAAGCTGCCAGTTATTATAAATTGAATAAAGGGAAAAGGTTAGAGTATGCTCGTAATAGGATTATAAGTTTAGGCGATGCTTATATAGTTAATCGCTTAGAAAATAAATTTAAATTAAAAGGGAATACAATAAAACAAAATCCTGAATTAATAAAAGTTTATAGAAATTGTTTAAAAATAAAGCGTTTAATTAAAAATCAAAAATGAACCCAATGAAAACAGTAACAGATTTAAGAAATGATTTGCTTGACGTTTATGAAAAAACAAAAGCAGGGACTATTGATGTGAAGGTAGCTTCCGAACTTGCAAATAATGCAGGTAAGATAATTAAGACTGCCGCACTTGAGTTGGCATATAACCAATTCACGAAGCAATCCGATAAGAAAATTAAATTTCTTGAAGGATAGTCAAAATTAACTCTGGACATTTGACGAATATGCCGGGGTCCTGGACGCAGGTTAGCCTCTGAGAAATCAGGGGCTTTTTTATTTGTTAATAACTATTTATGAGTATTAAGATATTAAACTCTTTTAATATTTAACTTTGTATGCATAAAATGACCTCATGGTCGATAAGTTGGATCAGTATATTACTGACATTCAATCTGGTACAATCCCCTCAGGCGTTCATCTACGGAACGCTGTTACCCGCTTCACCTCCGATTTAAAGTCTGACAAATGGACATTTGACGAAGCGGCAGTCAATAAAGTAATCAAGTTTATATCTAAGTTAAAGCACTTTACGGGCCGACATGCCGGTAAATACTTTGTACTTGAGCCCTGGCAGGTGTTCATAATTGCGAACATTTACGGTTTTTATAATCCTGACGGGTCCCGAAGGTTTCAAACCTGTTACTTAGAGATGTCCCGTAAACAAGGTAAAACGGCACTGGCTGCGGCACTAAGTCTCTATGGGTTGTTTGCCGATAGTGAAGCGGCGGCGGAAGTTCTACTGGCTGCAAACTCAAAGGATCAGGCAAAGATTGCATTTAACCTTGTACATGGTTTCGCTAATGCTTTCGATCCAAAAGAAAAAAAGATTAAACGTTATCGGGTGGATATTGTTCTAAGGGATCGGCCGGGATTTATAAAATGTCTGGCTTCGGACAGTGACAAACTTGACGGGTATAACTGTTCCCTCGGAATAGTTGACGAGTATCACAGCGCACCGGACAGTAAGGTCAGGGACGTTATCCGGTCATCTCAGGGTATGAGGGTTAATCCGTTACTGATAACAATTACGACTGCCGGATTTGATAAGTCGCTTCCGTGCTTTGAGCTTCGAACGGTTTGCTCAGAGATCATTGCCGGGGTTAAACAAGATGATTCATTCTTTGGTGTTATTTACTCGCTGGACGAAAAGGACGACTGGAAAGATCCTGCCGTATGGGTTAAATCAAATCCAAATCTTGGCATTACTGTTAATACCGATTTCCTGAAACAGCAAGTTCAGCAAGCGATAAACTCTCCTGGCGATGAGGTAGGTGTTAAAACTAAAAACCTTAACGTCTGGTGCGATTCTGCAACTACGTGGATTCCGGATGAATATATTATCAGGGCTTCACAAAAGCTGAATATGGCAGATTTTAAGGGGGAGGATTGTTATATCGGAGTGGATTTGGCTTCAAACGTAGACTTAACGGCTGTTAGTTACCTCTTTGTTAAGGATGACAAGTATAATTTTATCATTGATTATTACATTCCGAAAGAAACTCTGAAAACCAGAAATCTTCATGCCGACAAAGAAATGTATAAGGAATGGGTAACGCATAAATACCTGAAAACTACTGCCGGTAATGTTACCGATTACGATTACATCACAAAAGACATTATTTCGATTGATGAAACGAATAGTATAGTCAAAATTTACTACGATAAGTACAATTCTACGCAGTGGGCTATTCAGTGTACTGATGAGCGTCTGCCGATTGAACCATTCAGTCAGACAATCGGAAACTTTAACGGCTGCACAAAAGAGTTTGAACGTCTTATACTTGGAGGTCATGTTATTATTGATGACAATCCTATTACCCGGTACTGCCTGCGAAACGTGGAACTGAGGTATGATATGAATGGGAATGCAAAGCCGAATAAGGCTATGGAAAAGAAAAAAATAGATGGTGTTATTGCATCATTACAGGCATTAGCGGCATATATAGCCGAGGGACGTAATGTAGGTACGGCAATTTATTAAACTATGGAGAAACAAGATATTATAACACGGGCCTTAAATTTTCTGGGATTAGAACGCCGAAGTATAACCGTGGGGCCGACTAATTCACTGGGGCTTCCGTACGGGTTTAATACTACTTCGATTGCAATATATAACTCGCTGCTTTTATCTGCCGTTTATCGCTGTGTAGAAGTTATTTCTGATGCTATTGCCTCGCAAACATGGGAATATCTGAACTATACCGATAAGGATGGCTGGTCTTCTGATCCATTTAACCAGGTTGCTTACATGCTGAATAATGAGCCACACCCTGCAATGTCACGGTTTACAATGATGAAAACTCTGGTTGCGAAAGTTTTACTCGAGGGGAATGGCTATTTGATTATTGACCGGGAATACGATATGGGTGATCCGAAACGATTAACACTGGTTAATGGCAATGTTAAGATCTTCCAGAATGCTGACGGGACGTTATATTATGAAGTCGGTAATGAAGGAAATACCCGAAAAGTGGACGGGCAGGACATGATTCATGTTATAAATTATAGTTATGACGGGATAACGGGTGTTTCTACGCTTCGGCATGCGCTTAATACGCTCGGACTTGCAGCGGCAAGCGAATCAACAGCAACTGGGTTCTTTTTGTCGGGTGCAAATATGGCAGGGATACTTCAGACCGAAGGGAAGCTGACAAAAGAAAAAGCGCAGGCAATTAAAGATTCATGGTCGGCTGCATTTAATATAACATCCGGTCAACCGGGCGGAATTGCGGTTATGGAGTCTGGTTTGGAGTTTATTCCGGTTACAATCAATCCAAAAGATGCTCAAATGCTTGAAACAAGACAGTTTAACGTCGTGGAAATATGCCGTTTTTTCGGCGTTCACCCGTCAAAAGTGTTTGATAATGCAAACCTGACTTATTCAAATATTGAAAGTTTCCAGTTAGGATTTTTGACCGACACGATAAGTCCGTGGGACTCAAAGATTGAAGCGGAGTTTAACCGGAAGTTACTGAGGCCGGGAAAGCGGCTAAAAACCCGTTTAAACCTGAATATTGATGATTTACTGCGTGCAAATATGGATAGTACGGCTAATTATGTCAGTAAAATGTTCCAATGTGGGGGGTATACAGTTAATGAATTACGTGCGAAGATAGGACAGCCAAAAGTAAAAGGGGGAGATAAGGCTTATGCTCCCATGAACCTGATTCCGGTGGATGCACCGATAACACAAAATAAACAAGTTGACAAAAACATTAAAGTTGGAAATAATGGAGAAGGAAATTAGAACAATACCTCAGGATGACGCAGAGGTCAGAATAGTACCTGATTCCCGTAAAGTTGAGGGATTAGGTATAGTTTTTAACAAACTTTCCGAGGATCTTGGCGGGATGCGTGAAATAATTCTACCCGGCGCAGCTGATGGAATGATTGAAAAATCAGATGTTATGGCACTTTTGAATCATAATCGCGATAAAGGGATACTTGCCAGAAGTAAACAGGGAAGGGGAAGTATGAAGCTGGAAATCACAAAAAGGGGTGTTCAATATTCATTTGAGGCTCCGAAATATCCGCTTGGAGATGAATTGATCGAAGGCATTAAGCGTGGTGATATTGAAGGAAGTTCATTTGGATTCACTGTTGCGGAGGAGGAGTGGGATTGGAAAAGTAAGCCAGTACCGACAAGAACAATTAAAAAGTTTGATCAATTATATGATATGTCCCCTTGTTACACCCCTGCATATAATGATACGACAGTAGCGCTGAGAAATTTGGATAAGCTCAAAAATGAGGTTACAGAACCGGAACAAAAGGCTGAGGAAATTGAAACTAAGCCAGCGACAGAGGAACCTGTCGTTGTGCCGATAGTCGAAAGGACTGAGCCAGAAGTGAAGGTTGAAAAGCCGAAAATAGAGCAACGAAATATTAATAATTTAAAAACTAATAAAATGACATTAACAGAATTAAGAGACTTGAGGGCAAAGGCCGTAGAGGAAAACGAGAAGATCTTTGAGATCAAAAACAATGAAAACAGGGTTATGACCGAACAGGAAGAGGGGATTACTGCGGCAAATAACCAACGGATTAAAGAATATGACCTTGAAATTGAGACCGAATCAAGGAAAGTGAGCCGGGGAACAACATTTCATGGCCCGTATATTAACATTCCGAAAGAGATAGAGCCATTTTCACTTATGGCAGCTATAAGGGCAAAAGTGGAACAGCGTGAAATGCCGGCTGCGGCCCGAAATCTGTTTGTTCATGGCAGGGAATCATTCAGGCGTGCCGGTGTAAATACAGACGGGGATATAGTCCTCCCGTTTGAGATGCGTTCCGATGAATTACAGTCAGGTGTTCAATATCTTGGTCAGGAAATGGTTCCTGAAGATAAAAGACCAATACTCCCGCCTCTGTGGAATCAGCTTGTATTTAGTCAGGCCGGAGCAACTTTTTTGACAGGATTAACCGGTACTGTCAGTATTCCATCTTTCAGTGATGCAACAATAGCATGGAAGGGTGAGATTGCTGCCGCTGTAACTGCTGGGATAACAACCAGTGAGGTTCTTTTATCTCCGAAACGGCTTACAGCATTCATGGAGGTATCAAAATTATTCCTTATTCAAAGTGGCCCGGCTGCTGAACGCATGCTGATGGATATTATATCCGGTGCAACTGCACGGAAACTTGAGTCAACCATTCTTGGAGTTGCTGCAGGATCTTCAACACAACCTCAGGGAATGGGTTACAAGATTACAACCGGGCTGGATACAAAAGCAAATGCAGTAGTTCCGACTTATGCAACTCTGGTAGGACTGGAATCATCAATTGATGCTAACAACGCATTGGTTGGGAACTTAGCATACATAACAAATGCCGGAGGTCGTGGGATATTGAAGAGTCTTGATAAAGGTGTTAATAACGACACCGGAGATATGCTTGCAAGTGAAACCAATATGGTCAACGGTTATAGGTTGCTTGTTACTAATGGAGCTTCAGCCATTGCTGGTGATGACGATACTGGTGATCTTCTGGTATTTGGTAATTGGAAAGACTTGGTTATTGGTCAGTGGGGAGGTTACGACATAACCGTAGATCCTTATACTGCTGCAAAAAATGGCATGGTTGTTTTAACAATCAATGCTTATTTTGATGCAAAAGGACTTCGCGGAACTGCCGCAACTGATAATCATGCTGCAACTGATGCCGATGATTATGCAATCAGCTTTGCTTCAACAGCAATAAAAATTTCGTAAATTGATTTAATTGGGAGGGGTGAAATTCCCCTTCCAATTATTAAAATGAAAATAGGACTTTTAACAATATCGCACAATAGACCTCGGATAGATAAATGTTTTTGTCTTATGGTAGATCGTTTAAGAAATGATTACCCTGATCTGTTTTTACCTGTTTGTGTGGTATCGTTGAAAGAGGATAAAAAGGTTTTTGAGGAGCATGGTATTGAAACTCATTTGTATAAAAATAACCCGGTAGGTGAAAAACATAACTACGGTATAAAGCAATTACAAGGCAGATGCAGTCATGTATTGCACTTAGGATCGGATAATATTATAAACAATGCATACGTAGATCAGATAATAAAGTATGCTGATAATGATTATGTGTGGGGAATGGGCATGATCTTTTATGCTGCCTATTCTATGAAAGCCAGGTATTGGGAACTGTCAAATACAAATATAGGCGGCCCGGGTAAATTATTATCTGCTGAATTACTCGATAAAGTTGACTGGCATATATGGGATGATAATCTTGACCGTAATCTGGATGGTAGTTGTTATAAGATATTAGATCCTCATATAAAATCAAAACGCAGATTTCTTAATAAAGCTGCCGGAGCAATAATTGTAGACATTAAAAGTGAAGTAAATATTCATCCCTTTCAGATGTTTATCAATAATGGCACAATGCTCGATCCAGAATATATGTACAAACGATTATCACAAGTTGAAGTTGAATATTTACAATCTTTAAATTAAATACAATGGCAAAAAAGAAACATTTATTTTCGTGGCAGGGTTTCTGGGATAACGAATGTATTTCCGCAGTAATTGCGAATGCCTTACCGGCAGCGATAGTTATGACCTTTCGGACAATGAAACCCTTTACCCGTGCGGTTGCCGGGGAATTTACGCTAACCGGCACGGCGAAAACAATAGATACTGTTACTATTGATTTACCCGGAAAAACTATTTCAATAACAGTAACTGTCCCTTATGCGTTCGGGAATACCTGCAATGTGGTGTTTAATCCGACACTTAAAGGAGCAACTGTGACGAAAGCGGTAATAAATAACGTTGAGGAATAATGAGCGTGTACATTACACTTGACGAAGCTAAGGCCCATTGCAGGGTAGATTTTGCAGATGACGACACTTATTTGCAGTCACTTTGCGATATGGTCGAAGCTTTGGTGTTAATGGAAATTGAGGGATCAGTTGACGGGGCGGGTACTGTCACAACTGCCGGGACAGTTGCGCTTATTGGGGAAGATACAGAATTCACCAGTTACACGGTTGGGGATACCATAAAAGTTGAAGGGGAAACACTCCGGACTATTGCGACAATTACTGATGATACTCACCTTACTGTTACGGTTGCGTTTACGACTTCGCTTGCTGAATTGACTTATACGATGCATCCCGGAATACCTTCTCCAATACCGGCAGAGCTGAAACATGCAATGTTACTTATGGTTGGTCATTATTATTTAATCCGGGAACCGGTTTTAGTTGGTGTATCTGCAAGTGAAATACCGTTTGGGTATAAATTTTTAATTCATGCACACAAAAATTGGACAATAATATGAAAACAGGAATTTACATTTTAAAATCAAAAGTCCTTCCGGATCGGTCTTTTATCTTCCGGGCAGTTGATGAAAAGCTCACGGTTATAATGCATTTAGCATTACTGAAAGACGGGGCGCATCCTTCCGAAAGACTTCAGGCGCATTACAACAAATATGGTGCGGACGATCTTTCAGTCAGCCTTTTATTTGTCTGCAATAAATTTGAATTGAAACAGAAAGAGGAGCATTTTATTGAACGGTTCAAACCGTATTTCAACGGTACTGATCCGGTTAAGGGAAAGAAACTAATTAAGGTACTTGTTGAGGATGTTGAAAAGGAGCCTGATGTAGTAATTGAAAATGCTATAATTGAACCTCCTGAAGTTGAGAAAGCAATAATTCCCGAACCGAAGAAAACCAGGAAACCGAGGGTAAAGAAGAAAACGAAATAATGGAAGTAACGGTTGATACCAGCCAGATAAAAGTCTTACAGGATTTTTTCGATGATCTTTCACGACAGGATCAGAAGAAAATCTTTACTCATGGTTATCGGCGTGCGGCTCGTCCGTTGGTCGCAATGGCAAAAGTTACTGCACCAATAGGGCGGCCAAGAATGATAAAAGGTAAATTGCACATGCCAGGTACATTAATGCGGTCGGTCGGTACTATTGAGGTTCCTGACGAGGTTGCTATTTTGGTTGGTGCAAAGTTGTCCGGGGCAAATAAGGGCTGGTATGGTAGGTTTATAGAAGGCGGCACAAAAGTCAGATTTAGAAATAGGAAAAATAAAAATGGCGGGACTACTGGCCGAATGACAGCTTCGCACTGGTTTGAAAACGCTTACAATGCAACCGAAAAGCAGGTATATGATTCCATTGATTATGAATGGTATAAAGCTATTGATATGTGTATCACACGGGTAAATAGGAGGTTGAAATGATAGGCAAAGTAATTAAATCGCTTCTTATTGCTAATGCTGACTTACTCGCACTGGTTCCGGAGGCTTCAATATTCCCCTATGTGTTGAATGAAAATACTGCACTTCCGGCAATTATGTACATGATCGACGGATCAAGTCCGGAATACACTAAAGATGGGTGGGCTTATGATGAAGTTTCGTTTAGTGTTATTTCAATGTCAGAGAATTATAACACGTTGCAGGATATAGTTATTCAGGTACGGGATGCTCTGGAATGGAAGCGTGGAGATTTTGATGACATAACAATTGAGTGGATTCGAGTATCAGGATTATCAGAAGGATTTAACCTCACGGAGAATGTTTTTATGAATCGTTTAAGTTTTACAGTCAATATGAAGAGTTATTAACCAATTTAAAATTAAATAAAATGGCAGTTGTAATTAATGGGTCGGACATATTTGTTTACATTGATGGTGCAAAGGTTGCAAATGCAACTTCTCACACCCTGACAATCAATATGGCGACAAGGGATACCAGTAATAAAGACACTGGTATATTTAACACTAAAGACGTTGGAAGGATGGACGTTTCGGCCACTTCCGATGCTTTGGTTGTGTATGCTGATCTTGCCACTATTCTGGCAGCTTACATGGCACGTACACCCGTCACACTTCACTTTGCGGAAAATGCTGCGGGTAGCCCGAATACAAGTAAGTTTTATGCAACGGGCGAGTTTGTAATTACCTCAATGGATATTAACGCCGGTGATCAGGAAAATGCTTCTTACAGTGTATCATTTGATCATTACAGCGGATTTACCTGGTCTGGTGAAACTACTCTGGTTGTGGGTGCCATTGGTACAAATTGTTCAGCAAATGCAGCTGATGATGGGTTTGTTGCTTGTTTCCCCAAAGGAGGGACGGCTCCTTATACCTTCTCATGGGATACAACTCCGGCAACAATCACACAGTCAATGACAGACCTAGCTCCTGATACTTATACGGTAACGGTGACAGATGCAGTTGCAGCGACAGCTACGGCAACAATAACAATAACAGAACCTGACGCATGATAAAGCCACTCGAAATCCAAAAAGTCAAATTCGGCGATAAGGAATTTATTATTGCTTATAGTAACCGTGCTTTATTTGCTCACCTCCGGCGGATTGAGGAACAGCCGAATAATAATGAGATCGTAGTAAATTATTACTATGATCTTTGTAAGGCCGGGGCAACATTTGAGGGAAAGGATTTTATGTACACCTTCAATGAGTTTTACGATGCTATTGATAACTACCCTGATGCACTTCTGAAGTTTGCTGAAGCCGTAACGAGGTTGATGCCTTCTGATGATAAAAAAAAATAGAAGGCAAGATTGATTTTGATCAGATTTACGGGTATTGCGTAGGGGTTGCAGGAATAGATCCGGAATATTTTTGGGATCGGATGAGTCAGGATGAAGTTGCGGCAATTTGTAAGGCACGGAATGAAGCTGATAAGATGGGATGGGAGCAAGCGAGGTTAATATGCTTTTATAACATTATCGCAATGAACGGCACAAAGACATTTAAGAAACCATCTGATCTATTCGGTTTTGAATGGGATAAAAAAAGTAAGAAGTAATGGCAAAGCGTGGAATAAGTGTAGGCGTTGAAATTACAGGATCTGCAAAAGGTTTTAAAGCTTCTGCCGAGGCTGCTGCTCAGGCTACTGCCAGAATGAACCAGAAAGTTAAAGCTCATTCTACTGCTATTAAAAATGCCTTTGTTGGGATTGGTGGCGCTATGGCTGCTGCGTTTAGTGTTCGGGCTATTGCTAATTTTTCAAAAGAAGCGATGAAGTTATCTGCTTCAATGGAAGGGATAAAAAAGGGTTTTGATCAGATCGGAAATAAAGGACTTCTTGAGGATTTACGGAAAGCTACGCATGGAACTGTAACGGATATGCAGTTAATGGCAACTGCTGTAAAGGCTTCAAACTTTCAAATCCCGTTACAGGATCTTGCAAAATTACTTGAGTTCGCTTCTGCCCGTGCTATTCAAACCGGTCAGTCAGTAGATTATTTGACTGAAAGTATCATTATGGGTATCGGGCGCAAATCTCCGCTTATACTTGATAACTTGGGTATCTCTGCCGTTCGTCTGCGTGAAGTATTAAAGGGTGCCGGGGCCGAGGTGTCGACTGTTGCGGATATTGCGGCAGCGGTCGGAAAGATTGCTGCTGATGAGCTGGCTAAAATGGGAGGTATGGCCGAAACTACTGCCGTTAAATTTCAGCAATTTACCGTAGTTGCTGAGGAACTTAAAACAGCATGGGGGAATTATTTGAATCAGAATGAACTGATTAAAAAATTACTCGAAGGCACAAAAGAGACATTAACAAGACTTTCTGATCCGGAATTAAACTTCTGGCAAAAATTAATGTGGAGTGGTAAAAAGTACGAGGAATGGGCATCAAAAGGTAAGCCAGGTAAGAATACCGGGATGTCAGTAGGCGGCTTTGAGGACTTAATAAAGTTAGGTGCCGGCAAGGGTAAGTCAAGTATAAATAATGTTATTCCAGAGCCAGTTATCGGGCCGTATGACGAAATGGTTCAAAAGATTAAAGAGGGCGCGGAAGAGTCCCGTAAAATGGCCGAAGCATGGAAGATTATTCATAAAGAAATAGCGGGGACAGGTATAACAAAAGGAGGATTAACTCCCGGAATGCCGACGGTTGGAACTGGCCTTCCCGGAGCGTCCGGTCTGGCTGGTGCACCAAAGTCATCTATTGAAGAAATGACAGGAGGACTTGAGGCTCAATTAAATATGGTTAATAATTTGAATGGTTCGCTCACGGATATGTTTATGAATGCAGACAGGGGATTCCGGGGAATGGCCGATTCGCTGATTCAAAGTATTAAACGTATTGCCGCTGAACTGGCTGCAAAGGCTGCATTATTTGCAATCCTCAAAGTATTATTTCCTGGACTGTTTATTGAAATGGATTTATTCAAGGCGGGTTCATTCGGCAAGTTCGTTACAGGCGGGTTAATCGGCGGTAAGTCCCTGGCAATGGGATCACAGAATATTAACGTCGGCGGCCAATTTAAACTAAAAGGTGGCGATGCTTATGCAATGGTCGGAAGATATGGTAATATGTTAAACGGATCAACATAATGGCATGGGATTGTAAATATGAAACTGAATTTACTGACATTCTTGGACTTGATTGGAAAATTGAGGTTGAGGATGAGACGGCTCATTCCGGTGATCCTGCTGTTATGCAGTTATCCGGCAGCCCGTTATCAATAGCTCATTTAAGTAATTCAGATCATATCTTTGATAGTCCCATTAAAGGTAGTAAAATTGACTTCACCGTTGAATCAACTAACTTCCAATACATTGATTTTTACACAACTGAAGATTTAAGGTGGAGAATATCTATTTATCATTCTGGTAGTACACTTTACTGGCGTGGGTATATATTAACAGATAATTATTCTGAGCCTTATGATTCAGAAAATTTTAGTGTAACAATTTCCGCATCGGACGGGTTAGGTTACCTGAAAAATTATCTTTACAAGTATCAAACTACTGATCCTGATGATACTTATTATTCAGACCGGCGGCTGGAATCTCAAATCATTCTTGACATACTTGGTAAAATAGGATATACAAGTTTTACGGAGTATGTTAATTTGTATGAGGAATCAATGACAGCGACTTCCGGTTATTCTCCGTTTGATCAGATAAAAATTGATGCAGATCTATTCCGGGATATGTACTGTTACGATGTACTCGAAGCAATCCTCCGAAAGTATAACGCCGTTATCCGGGTCATTGCAGGACAGCCTACAATTTACCGTCCTGTTGAGCTTGCCGGATCAACTGTTTACGGCAGGATATTTACCGGGCCAGCGACAAAGAGTTCAACTACATTAACTCCGGCGCAGTACATAAGTCGTAGGGGTGCAATAACTAATTTGCGGGATATTAACGGTGGAACGTTAATGATACAAGCGCCGGCAAAATTAGTAACACTCTTTCAGGATTACGGTTATAAGGAAAGTTGGATTGATAATTATCAGTTTAAAGGCAATACATTTAATGAATCTGATAATAAATTTGCAGACTGGACATATACAAGTGGGGGAATAATGCCAGTCCTTCATACATTAAAAGGAGAGTCTGACGGCATTGTACTGACTGCCACAACCGGAGGCCCTGGAGCTAATCCGATACTTTATCAATCATTTGGGAATTATGCAGTAAGTACAAGTGATGTTTTTATTCTTGAGTTTGAATATTTCTTTGCCAGCCTGATAGATGCTCAGGACGTTTCATTTAAAATCAGAATTAAAGCAGATGGGTCAAGTCATTATCTTTACCCCTTTGATGATATTGAAGCTAAATGGAATGGATCTGCAGATTATGTTGACTTAACAGAATCTATCGGGGCGGTGGTTACGGATTGGACGACATTCAAACGTTCAATTACCGGATTGCCGACGGCTGGAT
>Ga0172381_10004881_pt1 | contig 13761 bp, 12 predicted proteins | sample Leawel6488metaG_FD_119754 | JGI IMG/M metagenome (GOLD analysis project Ga0172381, IMG submission 119754) | Leachate microbial communities from a municipal landfill in Southern Ontario, Canada - Leachate well 64-88 metaG | ecosystem: Engineered > Solid waste > Landfill > Unclassified | place... | reverse complement strand
TTTTGTGCCCCAGGCTTTATCTTGTCAGCAAAGGCCTTGCTTGATAAAACGCCTCATCCTAACTTAGATGAAATCAAAAAATCCTTAGATGGACATATTTGCCGCTGTGGTGGATACCTCAAGATCTTTGAAGCAATTAAACAAGTAGGGGAGAGTAACCCCAAGCAATGATCAATAAAACCGATCCCTTATTCTTAGACCCCGTTGGCAAGAATGTTCCGCGCATCGACGGAAAAGGTTTTGTCACGGGTCAAACAAAATACGCTTCTGACCTAAAGCTCCCCGGCATGCTTTTTGGTAAAATGATCCGCAGCCCTCATCCCCATGCCAAAATTATTAGTATTGACACATCAAAAGCTGAAAAACTTCTTGGCGTCAAGGCGATCGTCACCGCCAAAGACACCCTTGGCGTTAAATTTGGTTCCAATGAATATTTCTTTCCCCAAACCGCTGACCAGCAGGCCCTGGAGGCCGACAAGGTGCGCTATATCGGCGATGAGATCGGCGCTGTGGCTGCGATCGACGAGGAAACAGCTGAAAAAGCTATAAAACTTATTGATGTCAAATATGAGATCTTGCCTGCGGTCTTTGATGCCCTCGAGGCCATGAAACCAGGCGCCCCGCAGATCCACGAGGCGCGTAACAATATTGCCCTTATTTTGCCAACCAATTTTGGAAACGTTGAAAAGGCCCTTAAAGAATCTGACTATGTTCGCGAAGACATTTTTTACCTTCCCTCAGCGGCACACACCTGCATGGAACCGCATGTCTGCGTTGGACAGTGGGAAGAATTCTCAAACAAACTTACGCTCTGGGTGTCGACCCAAGCTCCGTTTAAAATTCGCGAAACGTTAGCCAAATGCCTCAAGATGGATCTCAATGATGTCCGCGTGATCAAGCTCGCGGTTGGCGGCGGGTTTGGTGGAAAATTAGAAATGCTCCCAATGGATTTCGCCGCGTGCCTCTTGTCCAAAAAAGCACAAGGAGTTCCTGTCAAAATTATGTATACGCGTGAAGAAGAATTTTCGTTCTCTCGCCGCAAACACCCGATGATCTATAAATTAAGATCCGGGGTCAAAAAAGACGGAACCCTGATGGCCATCTCCGGAGAGGTCATTGCCGACGGTGGCGCTTATTGCAGTTATGGCCCAACGGTTTTAGCCGCCGCAATGATGCGCATTTTTATGGTTTATCAGATCAAACACTTTCGTGTAGCTGGTTACCGCGTTTATACCAACAACCCTATTAGCGGTGCCATCCGTGGATTTGGCGGCGTACAATCTGGCTTCGCTATCGAATCGCATATGGATTTACTGGCCGAAGGGATCGGCATGGACCCGATAGAATTTCGCTTAAAAAATATTACAGGCCCCAACATGACGGTCACGAACAAAATGGTCATCACCTCAAACGGCCTTAAAGAATGCATTGAAAAAGCCTCGCAGGCAAGTCAATGGAAAAGCAAGTATGGAAAACAAAAACATTTAAAACGCGGCCTTGGGATCGGCATCGCGGCTGATGTCATGGGATCAAAGATGTACAAAGCCCATGAATCTGCAGGTTCCATTATCAAGATCGAAGAAGACGGCTCCATCCATCTGTTAACCGGAGCCGCAGATACAGGCCAGGGCTCTAATACCGTGCTTTCGCAGATCGCGGCTCAAGAGCTTGGCATAAGCTATGGCCGCATCAAGATCACAGCTGCTGACACCGCCATCACACCCTTTGACACCGGAAGCTTTGCCAGCCGTGTAACCTTTATTTCTGGAAATGCCACAAAGCTCGCGGCCAACGATGCCAAAACACAAATTCTTAAGATTGTCGCCAAAGAAAAAAATATCCCTGTCGAAGACTTAAATATCGAAGCTGAAAAAGTCGTGAACACAAAAAATTCAACCTCTATCATGAGCTTTGATGAAGCGATTGCTCTTTGCTATTCCTTTAATTATGGCGAACAAATCATCGGGCGGGGAAGCTATAATCCAAAGACAACTCCGGTTGATTTTCGAACAGGGGAGGGCAATGTTTCAGCAAGCTACAGTTTCGAGGCTCAGATCGCTGAGGTGGAAGTTAACACCGAAACAGGCCTTGTTAAGGTTTTAAAGATGTGGGATGCTCATGATGTCGGCAAGGCCATCAATCCGCAATCGGTCAAAGGACAGATAGAAGGATCATTATTTATGGGGATCGGTTATACCTTGTGGGAAAATCTTCAGTTTAAAGAAGGACGGGTTGTGAATCCAAATTTTGCCAATTATCGCCTTGCGCGATCGGTGAGTGCGTGTCCGGTGGAATCGATCTTGATCGAAACCAATGATCCTCAAGGCCCCTTTGGAGCCAAGGGGATGGGAGAAGCAGCACTCTTGCCAACAGCTGCCGCTATCGCAAATGCAGTTTATGATGCTGTAGGAGTGCGCATCAAAGAGCTGCCTATAACATCGGATAAGATCTTAAAAGCGCTGAAAGAGAGGCAATCATTATGATAAAAAAACTTACCTTTTCTATTATTGGGCTTATTTTTCTTGGCTTTGCGATTATCACTCCTTGCTCTCAAGGAGAAGACACTTGTAATGAAAATTCGGACAAAAAAGCTGCAGAGAATAAATTCAAGGACCTTGGCTGTGCACAAGTTGCCTACATGCCAACTCATGGAGAAAGAACTTATCCTTTTATAGGACAAGGTGTAAAATGGAACTCATCTTCTATTGTAGGTTCCACAGCAGACTTAGAAAATGTTCTTGGTGTCGAGCTCTCTATGACGAGCGTTAGTGAAAAAGGAGGGGATATCCGATTTCGTTGCCGCTCTCAAAATGGAACTCTTTACTGTTTTGCCTTTCGGTGCAAAGAAAAAGAACCAGCCGGATGCGATCAGTTTCTGTGGCGAATGCACGCACAACTTGATTGCCGGTCAGGACAGCTTTGTGAACCTAGCGTTACTTCTAAAGTTCTTGGTTTTTATCGTACTGAGGGCTGTATGTCTGTTTCCACTAATGTTACTTGTCCATAAGCCTTAAAAAGACTCGCTTAGTTCCTTAAGTTCCTGTTTTGTATTAAAACTCGCGCGGACTCCGGCATCAGAAACCGTACAAAGAAAGATCCTCTCTGGATAACGACGCTGAACAATGTTCAAGCCTTCGCTTGCCTCAAGCGATAAAAATTCATTTTTTAAAGATGCGGGGAAGATAGGCGGATGGCCTTTGCTGCCTTCATGCACAGGAATAACGATCTTTTCTGGGTTTTCTTCGAACTTCTCGACGAGAAGATCAATGGTTTCCGTCGAGACAAAAGGGAAGTCAACGGGCAAAAGCATGAGGCCAGAAGCCTGTGGGCAAACCTCATCAAGACCAGCCTGAAAAGATGAGGTTTGCCCTAAAATATAATTTTTATTATGGACACACTTTATCTTTTTATGGTTTAATAGATAAGGCTTGATAAGTTTTTCATGGGCTCCGGTAACGATCACAAGCTCTTTTACAGAAGATCTTAGAATAACGTTCTGAAGACGACCGATCACGGTCTCTTGGCCCATTTTAGCCAAAGCCTTAGGTGAGCCAAATCGGGAGCTTGATCCCGCACAGAGCAATAGACAAGATACCATAACGTTATTATAAATTTCACTGAGTCTTTGTCAATCTAACAGAAATATCTTTCCTATTACGAAAGGAACAAAGCATGATGATGCTTTATCTAGGAATATTAGCCGCGGGTGTTGTTGCTATCATAAGCGTTTTAGCCAATGAAAATAAAAAAAGCAAGCCTTCTCCGGTCGATCTCTTAAATAGTCTGGAAGTCGATGAGGCTCCTGATGAGGATAAAAAGACACCGCCCAAGAAGTCCTCATCAAGCTTTTTAAATCGTCTTAATTTTAACGAAGACAAAGCTAAAAAAGCTGAAGAACAAGCAAAAACAACAATCGTGTCTGCAGAAAACAACCTTAATCAATCCGCTGCAGCCTTTGAAGAAAAGATTAAGCAGCTTAATTTACCAAACGAAAACCCTATCGTTAGAGAAAAGACTATTGATGAATCAACAAAGAACAATAATAGTTCCTCGCAACAAACCAAAGACAATACTTAAATAAAAACTTAAACAACCACCAACCAATTTAAAAAAGGAGTTTTGTATGTGTCTCGAGAAAATGATTTTGCTTGCAGCTGTTTTCTTTCTTTGTACCATAACCCCAGGAAAGGCTTTTGCGCAAGAAAACCCTAGCAAGCGACCCATTATTATCTTTGAAACAAATCAAGGCGTAATTGAAATAGAACTCTACACAGACATCGCCCCCAAGACTTGTGAAAATATGTTAGGACTTATTAAAAAAGGATATTATGACGGCCTTATTTTCCATCGCGTCATTAAAAATTTTATGATCCAAGGCGGCGACCCAACCGGTACCGGCAGTGGCGGCGAAAGTCTTTGGGGAAAATCTTTTCAAGATGAAGTTACGCAAACGGTCACGTTTGATCGTAAAGGTCTTTTGGCCATGGCCAACGCAGGACCAAACACAAACGGAAGCCAATTTTTCATTACAACCATACCAACTCCATGGCTTAACATGAAGCACACGATCTTTGGTGAAGTGATCAAAGGCTATGATGTGGTTGAGAAAATTGAAAATTGCGAAAAAGGCCCTGGTGATCGTCCAATTCAAGATCAAAAGATCATTAAAGCTTCTATAAAATAAGAACAACAAGGCTTAAATTAATCCTATGGAAAAAGTCCTCCTTGCGGCCATCAAAGCTTTAGAGAACGGCCAACCTTGTGCGCTTGCCACGGTTGTAGAATCAGCTAAAGGCACCCCTCAAAAAATAGGGGCAAAAATGGTTGTTTTTCGTGATGGAACATGCTTTGGAACTGTAGGAGGGGGGCTAAACGAAGAAAAAACACGTAAAGAATGCCTAAAAGCTATTAAAAATCAAAAACACAGCCTTGTCCCCTTAAGCTATTCTAAAAAAGACGGATTCCTGTGCGGTGGCCAGATCAAGGTCTTTGTTGAGCCTATTGCGGCCCAAAAAAGCCTAATTATATGTGGTGCTGGGCATATTGGATTACCGCTATCTATCATTGGTAAAACCTTAGATTTTAAAGTCACGGTTCTGGACAATCGCAAGGCATTTGCAAACAAAAAAAGATTTCCCCATGTAGATAAGATCATTTGCGATACCTTTGACAAAGGCTTGTCAAAGGTATCAGCAAACCAAAACACATTTGTAGTCATTGTCACCGCTGGCCATGCATATGACTTTCAATGCTTAAAAAAGATCATTCATTCTAAAGCTGCCTATATTGGCATTATTTGCAGTCAATCAAAGAAACAAGAATTTATTAAAAAACTGCATAAATCCGGCATAGCTAATGACTTGATCAAACGCATCAAAATGCCCATCGGTTTAGATATCGGGGCTTTATCTCCGCAAGAAATTGCTGTTTCAATTGCTGCTGAAATCGTCTCTATTTATAATCATGATCTGGTTGGATCTGCAAAATTTAGCTGTAAGTAAACCCGGTATTTGGAAAGGAGTTTTCAACATGGACAAACAAGCTGCTATTGACCTTATCAAAGATGCAGGTTTTGGGTTTCTGGCAACGGCTGAAGGAAACCAACCGCGCGTTCGTGCTGTTGCTCCGTATTTAACAGAAGAAAATACACTTTTGCTAGCTCTTTTTTCTAACCGCAGAAGCATCGCACAAATCCAAAAGAACCCACAAGTTGAGATCTGTTTTGTGGATAGAACGATGGCTTATTGCCGCGTAAGCGGAAAAGCAAAGGTTACCTCAGATAAGCCTAAGCGTGAGCTTGTATGGGAACAAATGCCTATGCTCAGGCAGTATTTTTCAGGCCCTGAAGACCAAAACATGGTTCTTATTGAAATAACCATTAGTGAGGCTGAGGCCATGACTCAAAATGACAGGACACCTCAAAAGGTCGATTTCTAGGCTATAAAATCAACGAAAAATAGCAATCACTTCCCCCAATTTTTATAAAAAAGTTGGGGGTTTTCTTTTTATGATAAAATAAGCAAATTCCAATAAAAGATGTAAATACTGCCACAAAACAGGGGAATTCTGAAAAGAAGCACTATCAGTTATTATGCCTTGTAAAATACATTCCTTCATCAATAAAATATATAATTTCTGCCAACATATGTAAGAATCATGTCTGCTTTAAAGAACATATCATAATCCCGGTAAGTTTGACATGCGTTATCCACAGGGTATTACGAGTATTGCGTAAGTGCATGCCTCACAATAGGTTAGAATATACATTTATATATACTATAGTTAACATAAGATATATTATAGGAAGTAGATATATTGAGAGGTTTTAATCATTTAAAGTATATTGTATTGAGTCTTTAGGATTGTTTCGTTCTGGATGGGCTTCTCTATGCAATGCAAAGATTGACATTCCTTACAAAGAGAATATTGATTATTATAGACTTACCGCGATTTCATTATATGTAATATCGGTAAGTCTATGTAAGTTAAAAAAAGCGCTTATTCTGCCATATTTTGGTCAGGAGATTCAGGCTGAGGATCAGTCCTCCTATCAAATTGGCGCCTATCAGCGGAACGGCGTTCTTTAAGGATGCCAATTTCACGCATGGAGATAAACTCCTTGGATCGGACACCGATTTGGGTATCGCCAATGCCGATTTTGATGATTTTGCCATTAACGAGCGCATCAGCCACATTCTTGCGTGCGCTACGTAGAATTCGGCCAAAACTAGGCCTAGAAACCTTCATAACAATGGCCCCTTGGGTCTGATCAAAACCTTGAAAATCTGCTAGCTTTAGGGCTTCATATTGGTCAATGCTTAAAAGAATTTCATCCGGCCTCCCTGGCTTTCCTCTTGGACTAAAAAGAATTACCTTGGGCATCTTTTGTATGTAACGAACCTTTTTTGGGCGTCCCCTTTTTTGCATGCCTATCTCCTTCTAAATTCCGTTATTTTCTAGGCCTCATTACATGCCAGTTATAATGAGCATATGCTCATAATAAATAGGTGGTTATAATGAGCATATGCTCATTATAATATACAGGATAAGAGAGGTCAACCCTAAAAAGAAGAGAAAACTCCCCTGTCTCATCTAAAAGGCCGGAAATAAATTAATGTAATTAAAGGAAATAATTCGCGATCGCCTTAAGGGCGTCAGTTTGGGTGAGAATTCCGACCAAAACACCTTTTTCATCAACGATGGGAATGCAGCCATATTTTTTCTGAACCATCAGGTTGATTGCCATTCCAAGGGTATCTTGGGGAAAAAGCGTAGCAACTTTATCGATCATAACCTTCTGCAAAATGAACTTATCTAAGTCCTCTTTGAGATAAAAAGACCCATTATCTTCTACGTCTTTTCGCGGAGGAACGATCCTGTAAAAATCCCTTTGCGTGACAAGCCCTTTGAGTTTCTTGTCCTGATTGATCACCGGTAAATGCCGAATGCGCTGACCAGAAAAGATCTCCCAAACCTGGCTAAAAGGGGTGTCGAGCCCTACGGTAATGAGCTTCGTCACCATAATATCTTTAATCAAAATCTTATGTAAAGTTGCCATGCTCACCTCCTCTATTATAAAATTCTTCCCTTGTTTCTCTCTGCCAAGATCGTACCTTTTTTACTTAAAAAGATCCTTTTCTTTTCAATATCTTCGTTCCCATGCCACCGATATATTTTTCATCAGAAACTGGAGACCACTCCCCAAACCGAGCGATCTCTTTATAATGCTCTTCAACATAAGGCGCAAGCGCAAGAAGATAATCTCGTCCAAATTTTCCAAATTGCCCAAAAGTAGCATAGCTAATCGACGGCAAAACAATATAATTAACCCCTTTTCTTTCTAGATCTTGGATGATCTCGCGTTCCTGTTCGATCGTAAGCTTATTTGCTCTCAGCGCATAAAGAAACCAAACCGGTGAAGGCCGATCCGTAAGATAATAATACCCAGCATTGATAGGAAAGGTGAAAAAAAGTTGATCCTGCGGGATATGCTTCTTTATATAACGAACGGTGTATAACATACTTCTTATATCTTTAGGAATTTCAGTCACGTAAATATTCATATGATCAAATTCAAAAAAATGTTCCTGATCTTTAAAACTCTCTAGATAACGAAAATTCTTATACCCCTGAATGCCAATGATGACAAAAAAGAAAATAAGAATTCCTCCCTGTACCCTGGCCGGGGTCATCAGGCAAGCCTCACAAATAAGGTAAGCGATCAAAAGCACCGTAAACGGCTTGGCCCAATAGGCCTGATAATCAATTCTTCCAATATAAAACTCATGATAGGCGCATACGGTCAAAATGGCTAAAAGAATGCAGATCAAGAAAAAATTACGGCCCTTCACGAGCTCAGCACTTCGTCTTTGGAACATCACACCCAGGCACCAAAGACAAGAAGGAAATGCTACTACAGCGATCGGCACGGAAAAACTTTTGTTGTTCATAGCGTCAGCCAGGCATACTTTTACGGATTGAACAATTCCCTGGTGGGGCGTTCCCGTAAAAAAACAGTAGTCTTTTAAGATAGGAAAACATTGGTTGATCTGATGCCACGAAAGAGTCCTGACAAAAAAATAGTGCGAAAGAAACCAAGAAAAAACGACAACAAAGAAGTAAAACCCATATCGCCTTATGCGTCCAAAAGAAAAATTTCGATGTTCAAATAGATCACAAAGAACGATACAAATAAAAACCCCTCCTAAAAAAACGATACCAAAATTCAGCTTGATGATCCCTAAAATAAAAACGATACCAAGCGCGGATAAAACATATTTTTCCTGCGCCTTTTGGCAATAAGAAAGCACGGCCCACAAAATGCCAATCTCCATGCAGACCCCGCCGTAATGAACAAAGCTATGCAAAAACTCCGGCTTAAAAACGCAGTAGGCCAAAGCAGCAAAAAACGCCCCCCATAAAGGCATGATCCTTCTGGCCGCTAAGAAAAAAACTCCTGTGAATGCGACCTCTAAAAACAACTTTGCCCATAATGCGCTTTGGATATTGGATCCAAACCACTTAAAAAAGAGAGCATGATAATAAAGCATCAGCGGTCCGTAGATCCATATAAAATTCTTATACGGGATCTCGCCTCGCGTAACGGCTTCCATGGCGTAGAGATTCCCCCCGACATCCCCGATAGGAAATCCCTGCTTCACAAAAATTCCTTGAAGATAAACGAAGAAACTAATGATCAAGCAAGCAACGAACAAAAAGCCAGACAATTTAAAGGCGGAACCCTGGGTTGACTCTTTTTTGAACATAAATAAAACCTTCCCTAGTCTTCGGCGGAAGTTTGTCTTGAATTTCTTATCCATCATAGGTAGAATGTTATGAATTATTATAACCCTTAAGCAACTCATTACAAAATGTGTTTTTATAAAAAATATTATCTAAGACTCTTTTCTCTCATCCTTCTTTTCTTATGCTTTCATCCTCGCACCCTTTTTGCGCAAAACTCAATTATTCAGAAAATTCAATACATTTTACCCTGTATCGTTGAGATCACTTCTAGAAATGCTGTGATGTTTGAAATTCCTGGAGTAGCTTTTATTGACAAGGAAAGCGGCCAGCTTATTCAAACCCATAGCATCAAAGCCGCCGAATACACCCGCCAAGGTTCAGGCGTTATCATTGATCCTGGCGGTATTATTGTCACCAATGCCCATATTGTCATGGATGGCGCGAGGATCGAAGTTCAATTCCTGGACGGCGCACGTGTCATAGCGCAAATCCTTAAAGTCGTTCCTACGCAAGACTTGGCTTTTCTTAAAATTGATCCACCTTATCCCTTGAGCCGAATTAATATTATTGACTCCGTTAATGTCGGTATCAACGAAGAGGTGATCACCGTTGGCAGCTCACCCTTTTTAAAACAAACGATCTCTGAAGGAAGAATCATCGGTTTTGCAAAGCATGGAAATTCTTATGCTAACGATCGCCCAGACCTATTTCAGATCAACATCAACATCTATCAAGGTGACAGCGGCGGCCCTTTATTTAACAAAAAAGGCCAGCTGATCGGCCTGATGGTCGCCAAGCAAGCCGATCGAGACCGAGCGTGTTTTGCTATTCCTTCAGATAAGATCATCACCGCTTATCTTGAATTTTTAAATGAAGTCAAACAAAAAATCGAGCATGAATAAAACACAAATAAAATACCTTGTCTTAGCGCTGATCCTTATCTTTATCGGATCTTATTTTCGCCTCTATCCTTTTCTTTACCGTACCTCCTCTCTTGCGGAAGAAAAAGCAACGGCGCTTATCTTTACTCAACTGCGAACAAATGTTGAAGAAAAAATTAATGAGCTCTATCCTCAGCTTAATGAGGATCAAAAACGTCTTTTAACGGACAAAAAAGTTAATGACATTTCTTATCAAAAGAAAAAACAGATCCAGCGATCGATATTCAACCTCGCCCAAAAGATTTACGGTCGCGACCTCCTTGAGCATCCAGAAAAAAAAGAGCCTGAAATCTATTTACCAGACTCTGATTCCTATTATTTTTATGGCCTGACAAAACAGCTGGCAGAAAATAAACCCATCATGACTAAGCGAAAAGGCGCAGAATACTTTAACGCCATGATGTTGGCCCCGATCGGCTATTGGGAGAAGATCAACCTCCACCCCTTTGTTGGATTCTGGACATATAAAATGATGAGCTTCTTTAACCCTCAAATCTCCCCGATGCTTGCGGTGAGCTTTGTTCCCATTTTTTTAACAATCTTTTCCATTTTACTTTTTCTTTTATTATTAAGACATTTACAGATAAACACTCTGGCCTCATTTCTTGGAAGTCTCGTCTTTGTGCTAGCGCCTATATTCTTAAGACGAAGTTTTTTTGGATGGTACGACAACGATGTCTATAATATCTTCTTTCCTTTGTTAATCCTCTGGCTCACATTTATAGGGCTCGAAAATAGCAAACACCACATAAAACGGATCCTCTTTTCTCTGCTCACAGCCCTTGCGATGATCTCTTATGCGTATTTCTGGCAAGGCTGGGTTTATCTTTTCTGCCTTCTCTTTGGCGGCGGAATATTGCTGCTTGGTCTTGAATTTTTTATTTTTAAAGAAAAACGATCAGCGTCTAACATTTTTTCTTTTTTCGTAACAACATTTATCATTATCTTCTCTGGCGTCGCTCTTTCCTTTGGGCTCAATCAAACATTTTTTTTATTTCAAGAAGGGTGGTCTGTCTTAGGCGCATTCTTTCATTCCTCAGCCCTTAGCCTTTGGCCAGATATTTACATGAGCGTTGGTGAGCTCAACAAAACATCCTGGTCAAATCTTTTTGAACTTGCAGGAAGTGCCTGGTGGTTTCTTGTTGCCATGCTAGGAGGTATTTGTTTTATCCTTGATCACCACTCCTCTGCTTCAAGAAAAACGATCTATAAGATGACCCTTGTCTTCCTCTTTGCCGTCACGGCTTTTATCATGTCGCTCAAGGCCCAGCGCTTTGTGCTATTGCTCGTGACACCTCTAGGGATCTTGGCTGGATATGGATTTGAAAAGATCTTCTCAGAAGTCGACAAAAGTATAAAAAAATTTAATCCTTATAAAAAGGCTTACACAAGTATCAAAATAATCATTTTTGGATCTATCATCGCTTTCTTTTCCGTCGGGCCTCTATTAAAAACTGACGATCTCGCATCGCGCATCAGGCCCATTTTTAACGAAACCTGGGAACGCGCGCTTGTCGCCTTAAAGGAAAAAACGCCTTCTGAAAGCATCATTAATACCTGGTGGCCGCCGGGTCATTTTATCAAAGCAATCGCAGAACGACGCGTGACTTTTGACGGAGCGACCATCAATGTTCCTCAAGCCTTTTGGATGGCCCGCGCTCTTTACAGCCCAAACGAAAAAAGATCTCTAGGCATCCTGCGCATGCTAAACACGAGCGCGAACAAGGCAAGCGAATATCTTTTAAGCCAAGGTAAAAAACTTTCTGAGGCCGTTGATATCATCGAAGAGATCGTCGTCCTCTCGAAAGGTAAAGCAAAAAAATTTCTTTTAAAAACATTCACCGAAGAACAAGCTGACGCCCTTCTTATGCTTACGCACGGAGAGCCTCCTCCCTCTTATTTATTTTTTTATAACGACATGATGGAAACAAACATTGGGATTGGTTTTGCCGCACGATGGAATATTAAAAAAATGGAGCAGATCAACGAAAATCCAGATGCCTTAAAACAAGTTCGAAAGCTTGCTAAAGCGGACTATATTACACTCCTTTGGGATACGCAAGGCGGCATGCTACGCTATAGCGAAATCTTAAACCAAGTCGATCAAAAGGACCAAAAAATTTATTTTAATAATGGCCTCATGGTTGACTTAAGCGATATGAACGTTCAAATCTCCTCTGAAAAATTTGGCGCAGGGATCCCAAAAAATTTGTTTTATAGCTCTGAGGCAGGATTTACAAAAAAGGAATTCGTCAATGCAAGCCTCCCCTACAGCATTCTTCTCTTTAAGGTAAATGCTACACGCTATAGCTGCATCTTGATGGATGAAGTCATTGCGGAATCGGTCATGGCAAGGCTCTATTTCTTAGGACCAAAAGACTTTACCTATATCGAACTTTTCGTTGATGAGCACGATTTGACAGGCCAAACTCAATTATTTGCTTTTAAAATCGACTGGAAAGGTTTTATAAAAGATTTAGAAGCAAATCCTTAATCTGTCTTCTTGGCGTAGGTGTAAAGTTTTTCTTTGATCTTTTCAGCAGAGATGGGAATAGAAACAAAATCATCCATCCCGGCATCAAGACAATTTTGTTTATCCTCAAAAAAGCTCGCTGCCGTTAGAGCAATAACGGGAATTTCCTTACCGAGCTGCGAACGAATTTCCTGGATCGCAGCGACACCGGTTAATTTCGGAAGCCTAATATTAACAAAACAAATATTGTATTTCTTTTTCTTGATCTCTTCAACCAACGCTTGACCGTCTTCCACGCAAACAAAGCGACACTTTAATTCCTGTAAAAAATGAGCAAGCTGGCCTCGTCGCTCTGGATCATCCTCAGCAACGAGGACGTCTAAATTCTCAAAGGCAAGAAATCGCTCTTGATATTCAGTTGTTTTCTTGTGCTCAAAAGTTTCATAAAGAGGTATCTTAAAAATAAATTTACTTCCCTTGCCCATCTGAGATTCGACCCAGATCTTTCCTCCCATGAGCTCAATGTACGCTTTGCAAATGGAGAGCCCGAGCCCTGTTCCTCCAAAACGCCTTGTTGTTGAATTATCAGCCTGGGTAAACTGCTCAAAAATCTTTCTCTGGGACTCTTCGGGAATACCGATCCCTGTATCTTCAATGGTCACGAGCAAATCAAATATCTTTCCCGTGGGCTCCTCGCGAACGCCATCCAAAGAGGCAAAAAGCCTAACAGAACCTTGCTTGGTAAATTTGACCGCATTAGCGACAAGATTGATAAGAACCTGCTTAATTTTCATATCATCGCCGCATAAAACGCTAGGAATCCTTTCATCAATTTTAAAACTCAGCTCAAGAGACCGATTAGCAACATTACCGGAAACAACACTAAAGGCCTCAGAAACAAGAGCATTAAAATCGATCTTGCTTTCGTCCAAGACAATGCGGCCGGCAACAGCTTTTTCGTAATCAAGAATATTATTAACAATATTTAAAAGATGCTGACTGCTTGATTCAATGATCGCTAGAAACTTTTTTTCCTTCTCGTTAAGAGCGATCTTGCGTAAAAGCTGAGAAAATCCAATGATCGAATTTAAAGGTGTTCGG
>Ga0172381_10004878_pt1 | contig 13763 bp, 14 predicted proteins | sample Leawel6488metaG_FD_119754 | JGI IMG/M metagenome (GOLD analysis project Ga0172381, IMG submission 119754) | Leachate microbial communities from a municipal landfill in Southern Ontario, Canada - Leachate well 64-88 metaG | ecosystem: Engineered > Solid waste > Landfill > Unclassified | place... | reverse complement strand
TATAAATTATAATTAGAATATAAGTGGCTAAAAACAAATATTTTGAAGGAATAGGGAGAAGGAAAACATCTACTTGTAGAGTAAGAATCTATGAGGGTGATGAGACTTCAACTATCAATGGCATGCCTATCGACGAGTACTTTAAAGGTATTCCTGAAGCAAAAAAGAATATTATAGAACCTTTGGACGTGGTGAATCTTAGTGGTAAGTACTACTTTACTGCTAATGTTAGCGGTGGTGGTACAACAGGTCAGATAGATGCAATTCAGTTAGGTCTAGCAAGAGCTCTGTATGAGATGGATGAAAGTTTAAAGCCAGTGTTAAGGGACGCGGAGCTTGTAACTAGAGATCCTAGAGCTGTTGAAAGAAAGAAGTATAACAAGCATAAGGCAAGAAAAGCACATCAGTTCTCCAAGAGATAGTAAACCCAATAGATTAAGAGAGATTTCAAAACTTCAATATAAGAAAGCTATTTCTTACTCTTTGTTTCTTCTTTGCTTTTTACTTTTAGTTCTTTAATCTTTTTAGAGTCAAGAACTGCTTTGCACTTAGACATAAATAATTCTAAGAGTTAATTAAAGTACACTTAATTATATTAATAGCAGTATATGTTGTCAATATAGGTGGTTTTGATGAAATAAATATTAAAATATGATATCCTATAATATTCAATCAATAGTTCTTTAAGAAAGGAGCGAAAAATGGTTACCCTAGTGTGTCCTAGTTGTGGGAAGTTTATCGAAGTTCAAGAGGTTCAAGTTTTAGAAGTTGGAACAACCGCTATAGTTCGAAAAGGATCCGAGTTTTCCTGTTTAGCTTGTGAAAAGGATTTTCACCCAGGGGACGAATTAGTTTTGGATTATGAGTTAGGTGATCATTCAACTCTACTATGGATGAGAAAACATCATCAAATTTAAAGAAAACTATTGTTTGAAAAAACACCTGAATCTAGGGGGTATGCAGTTAGCTACATAGATGAGGGTGTTTTTTATTTTGATTGAAAAATATTTTAGTAAACTATATAATCTTATTATTTCAATAAAACTTGGTTATAATATGGTCAATTCTCAAGATAATAAAAATTCTAATATGATAGAAGGATTACCCTCAAAAAAGTTTGAAAGAAGAATAGAAGATTTCGTATGTGAGCACTGTGATACAGAGGTAGAGGGTAATGGTTATACAGACCACTGCCCTAATTGTCTTTATTCAAAACACGTTGATGTAAATCCCGGAGACAGAGCAGAAGATTGTGGAGGACTTATGATTCCAAAAGCTGTAGAGATCAAGTCTGATGGGTATAAGATATATTATGATTGTGAGAAATGTGGTTATGAACACAGAGTAAAAAGTGCTCCTGATGATAATTTTGAAGCTATTTTATCTTTATCAAAGAACCCAATCCCTGATTAAGAGTATATAACTTAAGAGAGTATTTTAATGGAAGAAAACGAATTAAACCATTTTTCTATACCTCATTTACTTCATATCGAAATGACCTACTCTTGTAATGCTAAATGTTTTTTTTGTTATAATCCATCTCGAAATAGCCCAATAGACTACGAACAAATCCTTAAGCTAGTAAAATCTGTAGCAAAATCAAAAGTTCCACATGTCTATTTAATCGGGGGAGAGCCTTCGTTACTCGAAGTAGAAAAGCTTAATAATTACATTGATATCTTATCTTCAGACTCTTCTTTAACTATCGTTACTAATGGATTGAAATATATGGATGGATTATCATCTGACCTAGCGTGTTTAGGGGTAGCTATACACGGAGACGCTAAAACACAAGAATGGTTATCTGGTATTAAGGGCGGCTATGATAGGACTGTAGAAAATGTAAAGAGATACGTTAAGGATGGTTTTGATGTAAGGTGTATCCCAGTTCTTACCTCCAAGAACTATGACCAAATCTATGATATTATAAAGCTCGCAAAAGAACTCGGTATGGAAAGTGTCTTTGTTGACAAATTTGAAATTGGTGGAATGGGTCTAGATATGGCTGGGCAACTTAAGCCATCCCTTGAACAATTTAAAATCTCTCTCGACCAGATGATAAAAGCCAGGGATGATTTTAACATTCCTGTAGGATTTGGTACTGCCATACCATATTGTTTAGATGAAAGATTGATTAAAGAGAACATGTTCGCTAATTGTGGTGTCGGTGTCACTTTTGCTGCAGTAAATCCTAATGGGGATTTTAGGATATGTAATCAAAGTGAAATAGTCTATGGAAATATATTGGAGGAGTCTGTAGAAGAGATTTGGAATAAAAAGGACATTGAGCAGTTTCGTAATCTTAAGTGGGCGAACGAACCTTGTAAGGACTGTGTCTTATTAACAGAATGTACTGGAGGATGTAAAGTAGATCTTTCCTGTTCCTCAACTTACTGCATAGATTATCACATTAGAGAGAATCGAGAAGAGCTTGTAAGTATAGAGAAGGTTGAAAAGCTTTGGAAAGAGCACGAAAAAGAATATGAGAGAAAGTTAGAAGATGTAGAAGTTCCTGAAGAATATCGTGAGTTTTTCGTAGACAAATGTACCAAACTTAACAATTCTCATAAAGAGAAATATGTAGTAACTAGATACCAGACAGTAGTAGTTAATGATGAGGTATACAAAATTGTGGAAGAGATTCTTAACGGACTACAGGATGAAGAAGCTATCTTAGAGAAATTCAGTGACGATTTCAAACCTGACGAATTAAGAAAACTTCTCTCTCAGTTAGAGACGATAGAAGCTATACACACAAAGAAGATAAAGTCTGTTGACTGGGAAATTACTCGAGATTGTAATTTGGAGTGTAAACATTGTATTACTTCTTCTCCAATTAAAATTGAGTATAGGGGTTTGGGTCAAATTATTAGAGTAATAAACAAACTCTGTGATATTGGATTAGAAGAGATTTCGTTTACTGGTGGAGAGCCTTTAACATATCCTTATTTAAAGGAATTGTTGGAATATTTAGAGTATAAGGATCTTAGCGCAAGATTTATTACTAATGGGACAATGTTGACTGAGGAATTGTTAGAATCTATAAAAGATTGTGTTTCAGAAATTGGAATAAGTTTAGACGGGACTGCAAAAAATATAAATGACAGTATTCGTGGAGAAGGTTCCTTTGAAAAGGTGATGAAAAGTATAGAGCTATTAAAGAATAAGGGGATTCCATTTTCCTTATATTTTACTATGCACAAGAAGAATAATGACATAGAAGATATGATTAAATTCTCTAAGGAAGTGGGTGCAGAGTATTGTAAAATAAATGAGATTACTCAGAGGGGTAGGGCTCTTAAGAATTCAGATTTGTTTACAGATGTTGAGTACAAAATCCCAGATGGTGAAAAGATTTCAGAGAAATGTGATTTAGATAATCATCAGTTTTTTATAAATCCTTGTGGCGACTGTTTCCCTTGTGTTGAACTATCCCAAAACGGAGGATATTCAATTGGAAATGTATTTGAAGATGACCTCAATAAAATTTACGAGAGGTTAAACAGTTATGTTAAAAAAAACAGTGGGCAAGAATGTCCGTATACAATATGGCGCTCAGATAAATATGCGACTATATGTACAAATAATAAATTAAATTGCTGCGGGGATGAATAAGGAGGATCTTCAGTACTTGAAGGAAGTTTATGAGAATAATTTTGAAGTAGGCTCTGGCGATAAAAAGATTGACGAAGAAACTTATGAGGTAGATAAAGCTTATGATTCTTCTGGTATTATTTTCCTTTCAGAGTGGTTTTTTGATGAAAAAGTTCATCAATATACCGGGATTGATAAGGATTTCTTTAATGTCCCCTTTGAAATACCTACGCAGTATTACTTCCCAGACTCTTATCAAAAGTTAAACAAAGATATTGAGAATTTTCACAGGGAATCAGAGGGATATTATGAAGATGGGGAAGAGATCTTTATTACAGAGGGTTCAACTCCGATGATTGCATCTTTGCTTATTTTTGCTAAATCACTTGGCTTTGACAGGATATATTCAGTATCGCCTCTATATTTCAATATTTTCAAAGTTGCAGAATTAATTGACATGCCGATTTCCCCAATTAATTCGACTTTAACCCATGATAATGCTGATATTAATCTCTCAGATAAGAAATCTTTTTTAATAATAACAAACCCAATATGGTCGATAGGAAGGCATCAAAGCGAAGATGTTTTTGAGAAGCTGGCAGAGTGGCAGAAGAGTACAAAATCTCTGATATTTGTTGATGGTTCTTTCTCTTACACGGATTGGTATTCTAGGGAGAAGAAGGAACCAGAAAGAATATTGGATCCTACTCTAACTTTTAGACTAATCTGTCCTACCAAAACTCTTGGCTTAAATGGTTTAAGATTCTCTTATTTGATATGTCCTAGTGAGTATAAGAAAGAGTTATCTAGAATAACATGCTCTACAATAGGATCAAGTAGCTATTTTAGCCATAAATCTCGTCCAGCAATGTTTGAGAAAATGATTGCAGATGAAATAAATCCTATAGGAGCCTTCTCTAGAGATAGATTTCTTGAGCTTAAGGAATTGTTCGAATCAAACGATATAGAATATATTAACCCTACTTGTGGATTTTTTATGTTTGCAAACCTTGAGAATTATTTTGAAAGAAAGGGTCTCCTTGATAAGTATATGTGGATTCCTAATAGTGGATTAGATATTTTTGATGAGAAATACTCAGGTTGTGTCAAACTCAATCTAATAATGAGAGAGAAAAGCTTTTCAAAATTTAAAAAAGACCTATCTCAATGAACTCCCTTGAAGAAGTCCCAAAACAATTACAAGAAATATTTAAGAGTATAAGTATCTATTGTAAAAGTTGTGACCTATGTTGTTTTACATATGGTTGGATACTGCCTTTAGAAAAAGAAAAATATTATGACGAGGAGCTTTTAGAGATTAATCAGAAAGTATTATGTTTTGATTCTTTTAGAAAGGATAGTAGTGGAGATAGAATCTTAGAAGAAATCCCACGATGCAAATTTTATAAGAATAATAGATGTATAATACAAAATTCTAAACCTTTTGATTGTTTATTATATCCAGTAAAAATTCTTTATGAGCAAGAAGAGAAAAGATTTAAAGTTGTGTTAAGTTTAGATTGTCCATTTGTTAAATCTTTAACAAATTCAGAGTTGTTGAAGTTAGAGGATGATATAACGGAATTTTTTGATAACTTAGATGGCAAATTACTGGGAGGGTATCTATCTTTAGTTAAAGAATGGGATCAGATAACTAAACCTAAATCCTTTCCTTCCAAACTGTTAATGTATATAGATGAGGAGGGTTTTGATTTATAACTACTGCTCTTTTTTTATCCCAACATATGCTATACAATAAAGTATTAATTTAAGATACTTTAGCTATGGCATTATCCAAAAAAGCAAAGACAATTTTAATAGTTTCCTCAGTAATATTTAGCATTTTAGTAGTTGCTTTAGCACTATTCCTTATTTATGGTGTTAAGGAATATTTCGCTCCAAGCTTCTACAAAGAAGAAGCAATATCTTTTAATGAGGGTAGGTATCCAGTATCAGAAGGTTTGAGCTTGGATAGCTATCAGAGAGCTGACTCTAGAACTTTAGAAGCAGATAATTACTATGAAGCAAATATAGATAGTAAAATTAAAAAAAGTGGAAGTGTTGATATAAAGGTAGAGAGTTTGGATGAGTCATATAAATCTCTTAAAGAAATAATGGGAGGATACCAAGCTACGATAGTTAGTAGCTATGATGCAGGTGAGGGTAATAAAAAGAGTGTATCAACTACTATAAAGATTAAATCTGAGTATTTCGAAGATATATATGAAGATGTAAAGCAGGTTGAGGGAGAGGTACTGTATGCCTCCTACTACACAGATGATGTAACTATGGAGTATACAGATTTAGAATCTAGGTTAAAAAACCTCGTATCTACTGAGATTCAATTAGTTAAAATTCTTGATACAGCAAAGACAGTCGAAGATACATTGGCTGTATATACAGAACTTACAGACATTAGATCACAAATTGAAGTAATTGAGGGCCAACTGAAATATCTTGATAGTCAGGTAGATTATTCATATCTTACAGTAAACTTATCCTTAAGCGATCTAGGAAAAGATATAAGGGACGAGCAATGGAAGCCATTGGGAGTTGCTAAGAATGCGTTCTCTTCTCTTGTAGATTTTGGGATTTATTTAGCGGATATCTTAATATGGGTGATCATCTTCTCACCGGTTATAGCAATCGCAGTGATAACTGTAATTTTGATAAAGAAGAAGGCTAAGAAGAGTAAGTAAATGGTATAATACATTGCGCAAGTATTCTAGATGGTTGCGCCTAGATAATAGGTGAGGAAAGTCCGGACTCCGTAAATGGAACCAACGAGAGTTGGATGGGAGTGATCTCATGGAGAAAAGGGCAACAGAAAGATATACCGTCCCGCTGACTTATAGTTGGCGAGATAAGGGTGAAATGGTAGTGTAAGAGACTACCGGGTATTGTAGTAATACAGTATCGCGTGGTAACCCCTTCCTGGAGCAAGGTTTAACCGCATAGATAGATAACCATCGTTATACAGAATCCGGCTTACTGAATACTTGCGCATTTTCATAATTCATAAAAATATCATTTCTTGTTGAGAGAATATATGTATGAGCTCTCAGCCAAGAAAAAAGAGGCTATTAAACATATCAAAAAATCATATTCTTAATACTACACCTAAAGCAGGAATTAAGAAGATTGATATCTCAGTCGGAATACTTTCATATAGAAGCGCAAAATTGTGCGATATAAAGAATAGAACAGTATATATAACTACATGGGTGTTGAAACATATCTATGATAGGCATTTTGAAATTTACGATATAGTTGTTAAAAATCTGTATTTAATAATTTCCTCTCCAGATACAATATATTGGAATAAAAAGCATAGAAGAGGACAATATCTATTTTATAAATCCATAAATAATGTAAGTATTCTACTGGTATTAGAAGAGATGAAGAAAAAATGTTTTATAGTTACTGTATTTAATACAAATGAGAGATATCTTTCAAAGCTTGAGATAGTAAACCAGGAGGGACAGCGAACCCCTCATCGCACTGTTAAGTAAACTTAACCTCCGCAGTAGAGCTGATTATTTCTGACTTTCTGCTTTACTTCCATAGTATAATATTTATATTTTGGTAGTGCAAATAAATTCATAATTATCGAATAAGACTATAGTTGTTTCCCAAACCCATTGATAAACTCCTGTGCACTCATCTCTTGTTTCCCCTCAATCTGCAATTTGTTAACCTTAATACATCTATCTTTCTTTTTAGTAGCTATAAGAAGATCATTGTTTTCTATAAAAAGTTCTCCAGCACCTTTACTACTTTTACATTTAACAAGATCAACTCCAAGAAATTTGACTCTCTTTCCTTTCCATATAGTCCAAGCAACAGGCCAAGGAATAAAAGCTCTAACCATTCTCTCTATATATTCAGGTTGCATATTTTCCCAATCAATCTCTGCACTTTCTTTTGATATTTCTTTTTGCCAACAGTAAGTAGCCTTTTGATTCTCTTGTTTTTTAGGAACAATCTCTTTATTTATCCATCTCTCGAGAGTATTACCTAATATCTTTGCACTCTTTTCAACTAATCTTTTTCTTAATGACAAATTTGTATCCTTTGGTAAGATATGTTCTTTATAAACTTCCAAGACATCTCCCTTATCAAGTCCCTTTGACATAAGCATAATGGAAATACCTGTTTCCTTCTCTCCTTCCAATATCGCTTTTTGTATTGGTACAGCTCCTCTATACTTAGGAAGTAGTGAAAAATGTACATTAATTGCCTTATATCTAGGTTCTTCTATAAAGAACTCAGGGACTATTTCTCCAAAAGCCTTGCAAACTATTAGTTCAGGTTTGAAAATATTTAAAGCCTCTCTATACTTCTTTCCATCTTTTTCTGTATGGAAAACCTCTATACTATTTTTTAACGCATATTTCTTAACTTCAGAAGGAGTCATCAACTGTTCCCTACCTACTGCCTTATCTACTGTAGTAATTACCCCAACAACGTCAAATCTGATATCCTCATTCAAGGCTTTCAAAGTCTCGACTGACTCCCAGCTGCTCCCTAAGAAGAGTATTTTTACTGGCTCTTTTTCTAAATTTCTCATCATTTATTTTACTCAAAATTCAAAGAAAATGCCATATTGATGATATAATTGTGAGCTATGAGAGCAGATATATTTAAATATAAATTACCCAAAGAAAGAATTGCTCAATATCCTCCCAAGGTTAGGGGTACAAGTAAGTTACTTGTTTTTGACAGAAAGAGTAAGCTAATAGAGCACAGGGAATATTTTGATGTAGTTCAATATATAAAGACTGGAGATATTGTAGTCCTTAATGAAACTAAAGTATTAAATGTACGAACATATTTTTTAACCCCAAAAGGTAAACAAGTTGAAGTACTTTTTCTTAATGCAGAGAAGGGTAATTGGTTTTGTTTGGTAGGTGGAGGGAGATATGTTGATGATGGAGATATCTTAATTGCTAAGGATGACCAAGGAATCAGAGTAAGAGTAATCTCTAAGAAAGATAGGGGCTATTTAGTCGAGATCTTAGATGGAGCTTGTGCTATAGAGATATTTAAAAGAATTGGGCATACGCCACTACCTCCATATATGAAAAGAGAGGATGATCAAGCGGATAAGGTTAGATACAATACTGTATTTGGCAAGACAGCTGGTTCATCAGCATCACCAACAGCTAGTCTTAATTTAACTGATGAAATTATCAAACGAATTAAAGATAAAGGAGCAGTAATAGTAAAAGTAGAGCTACAAGTTGGGTGGGGGACATTTGCCCCAATTCGAGAGGAGAATATTGAAGATCATAAAATACATGAGGAATATATTAATATCTCTGAAGAAGCCGCGCAGAAGATTAATTTAGCAAAAAATTCAGGCCATGAGATATGGGCATTTGGGACAACAGTTGCAAGAGCATTAGAATCTTCTGGGGCAAGACCCTATTCTGGTCAAACCAATCTGTACATCTATCCTGGCTATGAGTTCAAAGTTGTTGATCACCTAATTACTAATTTTCATCAACCCGATTCAACCCTCATCCTTCTTGTAAGTGCGTTCGCAGGGACAGAGGAGATAAAAAAGCTGTATAATACTGCATTACAAGGAGATTATAAATTCTTAAGTTACGGGGACAGTATGCTCATACTATGAAAAACATTCGAGAGTTAGCAAAACAGAAACTTTTTTTACCAGATGCTACAAGGGGAGCAGTGAGGTTTCTAACTACAAAACAGCTTGAAGAAACTGGGACAGAAGGCTTAGTGACAAACACTTTACATCTTTTGATTAACTACGGTGCAGATACTATCCAAAAGCTAGGTGGTATTAAAAACCTAATGAACTGGAACGGTATGGTTCTAACAGACTCTGGAGGTTTTCAGGTATTCTCATTAATTCATTCTGGTAAGTGGAAAGGGAAGATACATAAGGATGGAGCGATTTTTCGTTCTCCCAAAGATGGAACTGAATATGAGCTAACACCAGAAAGCTCAATAGATATACAGATGAAAATAGATAGTGATGTGTTAGTATGCTTAGATGATTGCAGGAAAACAGATCTAACTAGAGAGGAGGCAGAAGAATCTGTCGAAAGAACAGTCCAATGGGCGAGAAGGTGTAGGGAGCGTTTTGATAATGAATATGGTGGCACAGAGAAAACAGGCAAACTTTTAACCTCTGTTGTGCAGGGTGCAAACTATCTAGATCTCAGGAAGGAATGTGCAGAGGCTTTGGTGAATATAGGGTTTGATGGATATAACTTCGGTGGCTTTGTAGTAGATGAAAATGGTGAACTGGTTTTGGATGAAATGCGTGCAGTAATAGAGAATATCCCTGCGGATACAATTAAATATGCGATGGGCGTAGGTAAGCCACAAGACATTCGTGATGCATCGGAAATAGGATATAACTGGTTTGACACAGTTCTAGTAACAAGGAATGCGAGGCATGGTACTTTGTATAGCTCTGATATGGAGAGTGAGGTTTTAAGAATAACTAATGCAGAGTATGGAAAGGATCTTAAACCTATTGATTCAAAATGCGATTGTGAGGTATGTAAGAACTACAGTAGGGCATATATACACCACCTTCTTAAAATAGGTGAAGCTACTGGAATGACTTTAGCTACTATTCATAACTTGAGATATTACCAGAATTTAATAAAAGGTCTGGCCTAGGTCCGTCCTCGATTCTAAGTACCTCAACCGATGTTAAGTGTTAAGGACTTCGCTATACCGTTATTTAAACCGCGACCAAGGATAATCTCTTGCCTTCTTTACGAGGCCCTCCTTGACAGGGTTTTGTTTTATATATGCTCTTGCTTGTTCAAGATCTTTCTTGTATCGGAGGAGCTTCGCATTATACCTTCCTTGAAAAAGATGACCTACACGCTCATATTTTCTGTTTGTAATCATGGCATAAGAGGTACAGAGCCTTTGCATGAATTTACTTATAACATCCGGGGACTTCCCTGTTCGTATAATCAAATGGAAATGATTGTCCATAACGGTATATGTATCAAGAACTAGATCTGTTTGATTACGATACTTATATAAAAGGCTTATAAAAAAGCTTTTATCCTGACTTGTTTTGAAGACTCTATCTTTGTTATTGCCACGATTATATATATGGTAATACGATTCCTTTTGAAAAAATCTTCTTGATCTGCTCATATGTTTAAATAGTATGTTTCGAAGATGAAAAAACGATGAATCGGCAGGGGAAAGCTTGCCTCAGAGGATCTTTACAAGGGGTCGGATCTAGGCCAGGCCTATTAAGGCCCTGGAAAGGTAATTGCAAAAATGGTATGATATTGTTGTTAATACGCCGACATGCTTGTTAATAGAGGATTTCAGAATAAGAGTTTGGTAAATAATTAACTTCGAAAATTTTAAATGAAAAACTATATATTTTCAGACAATTTGTTAGTTTTGTCGTTTGGATATATATCCTCTTAAGCAAAGCGTTTAACACGCTTAAATTATTAGTCTAAAAGTATGAATGTAGTAATCGTGCTAGCTGTTGCTGGGTTTTCTGTTGCTTTGACTTTTGTCATTATAAAATATGTCCTTAAATGGGTGAATATTAACAATATCCCTCAAGAACAAATCGAGCAGATAGCTAAAGATGTTTTAAAGAAAAGATTCAATGAAGCAGAAGAAGAAGTACAAGAGCTTAGAGAGAGAGAAGAAAATAGGATTAAACAAATCAGAAAAGAGAACACAGAGCATGAAGAGATTCTGGTAGAGAGAGAGGGGACATTGAATAAGAGATCTAGGGTTCTAGACCAGAAAAGTGATGAACTTGAAGAGAAGGAGAAGAGTTTGAAAGTTTTCGAGCAAAGGCTTGAGAAGGACAAAGAGAGATTAGAAACAGGCCTTGAGAGGATTTCAGGCTTAACTAAGGATGAGGCTAGGCAAAAATTGATGAAGGAGGTTGATGAGGATATCGTCAACTATGAGGCCAAGAAGATAAGAGATGCAGAGAAGAGGGCTGAAGAATCTGCAGAAGATAAAGCTCAAAATATTTTGGTTGAATCTATGCAAAGAGTAGTAACCGATTATGTTGGTGATACAACTACATCAACTATTAAAGTTGATGACGATAAAGTTAAGGGTCGTGTTATTGGTAAAGAGGGTAGGAATATTAGGGCGTTTGAGAAAATAACAGGAGTTGATGTGATTGTTGATGAGTCTCCAGATGCTATTGCGCTTTCGTCTTTTGATCCTTTAAGAAGAGAGATAGCGCATGTTGCATTGAGTAAGCTCATCAAAGATGGAAGGATTCACCCAGGCTCTATAGAGGAGGCTGTGAGAAAAGCTAAGAATGAGATTTCTAAAGAGATTAGGAATAATGGTCAGATACTTGCCGAAGAGGCAGGTTGGCCTGGTATTGATATAAATTTACTTAAGCTAATCGGTAAACTAAAATATAGAACAAGCTATGGTCAATCTCTTATGGCCCACACTATTGAAGTGATAAGGATAGGTGCAGTATTAGCTGCAGAGCTTGGAGCAGATGTTGATTTGGTAAAAAAGGCCTGTTTACTTCATGATGTTGGGAAAGTTCTAACTCATAAGGTTGATAGTCCTCACCATCATATCTCCGGTCAGATAGCTAGAAAATATTTACTAGACGACAAATTGGTTAACGCTATTGAGGCACATCACTTAGATATAGAGCCTCAGTCAGTCGAGGCTGTAATTGTATATATGGCAGATGCTATATCAGGTTCTCGCCCAGGTGCTAGGAAGGATAGCTACGAGCAGTATATACAAAGGATAGAGGGTATTGAAAAGGCAGCAAAAGAAATTGGTGGTGATAAACTTGAAGAGGTCTTTGCAATTAGAGCAGGTCGAGAATTAAGGGTAATAGTTAAGCCAAGTCATGTGTCAGATGACCAGATGACTGTTCTCGCAAAAGACATTGTTGACAAGATAGAGCAGACCCAAAGTTACCCAGGGAATGTTGAAGTAACGGTGATTCGAGAAACACGTACTACAAAAGTAGCTAAATAACAGCGTCTTCTAGTAGTGGATACTATAAGGTAAATTAGTTGGAAAGAGGTGGCAACAGCCACCTCTTTTCTTTTAACAAAAAGGATAAAAAGATTGATTAAAAAGAGTGTACGGATTAAGGGCTATACAGCAAGGTTTTCGCAGTACCGTTGTATATTTGTGGCTTTGTTGAAGCACTTGTGAATAAAACCGCAAAGAAAGCTTGACAGATAAGAGTTTTTATAAACACAAGGCCTGCGTATCCTATAATTAAATCGTCCTTGACGCTTAGCCGTATTTGTCTTATTTTATTAACGTAAATACAACAAATTCTTTTAGGTAAAAGGATTTGCATCATAAAAAGGAGGTATACAACAATGTTAAAAAAAGATCTTATAGACGCAATAGTAGATGCAACTGGCATCACTAAGAAACAGTCAAAAGCAGCATTAGAAGCAGTACTTGAATCTATCACAGAATCATTGCAAAATGGTGAACCAGTACTATTAACTGGATTTGGTAAATTTGAAGTCAGAACTAGAGCTGCTAGAAAGGGAATCAATCCTAAGACTATGGAAGAGATTCAACTTCCAGAGACAAAGGTTCCTGCATTTAAAGCAGGTAAGACTCTTAAAACTGCTGTAAAGTAGTTTTAGCTACCGGAAATTCTCTGTAGAGAAGCCAAAAGGAACTGAAAGGTTCCTTTTGTGTTTATATAAGGAGAGTCTTTTGACTATATAAGAGAATCAGTTTAGTATTGTACTGAAAGAAAACTTCAGCAGAGCCTTTTTTCTTTCAGTAAAATAGGTTACTATATATACAGAAACTGCCATGAAAGAATTATTCATACCAACTAAAAAAAATAATTACAAACCATATCTTTTAAGAAAACTATTTCTTGCATCTTACACTGTAATATTAGTTGTAGTTAATACCTTTGGCGGAGTATTGGGAATATCAAAAATTGCGGCAAGTGATATTAATAGTGCAACCCTTATATCTTTAACAAACCAAGAAAGAACAGTTGCTGGTTTAAATACTCTTAATAACAATTCATTATTAGTTTCTGCTGCACAGGCTAAAGCACAAAATATGTTTGAACAGCAATATTGGGACCATTTTGGTCCTAACGGAGAAACTCCCTGGCAATTTATAACTGCAAGTGGATACAGCTACGTATATGCAGG
>Ga0172381_10004877_pt1 | contig 13767 bp, 10 predicted proteins | sample Leawel6488metaG_FD_119754 | JGI IMG/M metagenome (GOLD analysis project Ga0172381, IMG submission 119754) | Leachate microbial communities from a municipal landfill in Southern Ontario, Canada - Leachate well 64-88 metaG | ecosystem: Engineered > Solid waste > Landfill > Unclassified | place... | reverse complement strand
TTCCAACATAGAGGTAACAGAAGTAATCTCGACCTGCCTCTTTTTTAGCGGCTCCAAAACAACCTTCGGTAGAGCGCTTCCCCCTCCAAAACAAACAATTTTTTTCGGCTTTTTTGACATAATCTAATTTTTATCGTAATCTAAAATTAAGTTTAAGTCAAAAGTATCTATGGAAAAATTTTTAATCACAGGTGGCACTCCTCTTTCTGGGGAAGACGAAATTTCGGGGTATAAAAACTCAGCTGGCGCAATTTTGGCCGCCACTCTTCTTTCAGATTCTCCCTCTATCATCGACAATCTGCCTCTATGTTCTGATGTTTTAGACCAAATTGAAATTTTAAAACAGATGGGGGCTGAAATAGAATGGATAGAACAAAGAAAGATAAAAATAAATCCGAAAAATATCCATCCTGAAAAAATTCCGGCCAGCCTTTTTGAAAAAATGAGGGTTTCTGTTTTATTGGTTGGACCCCTTTTAGCTAAATTTAAAAGATGCAAGGTTCCTCATCCTGGTGGAGATAAAATAGGACTTCGTCCCATTTCTACTCACCTCATCGCTTTAAAAGATTTTGGGGTAAAAATAGAAGAAAAAGATGGCTTTTACTGTTTTGAGGCACCAGAAACAATAGAAGGCAGAAGGATTGTTTTAAAAGAATTTTCTCCTACCGCCACTGAAATATTAATGATGCTTGCTGTCCTATCTAAAGGAAAAACAAAAATTGAACTCGCTGCTGGAGAACCTCAAGTACAGGATTTAGGAATATTATTAGAAAAAATGGGGGCAAATATAAAAGGAGTGGGAACGCACACAATTGAAATTGAAGGAAAAGAAAAATTAAACGGAGCGGAACACTCGATATTCCCCGACCCGTTAGAAGCAGGGCTATTTTTAATTGCTTTTGCAATAACTAAAGGAGAGGGCAAAATAAAAAACGTCATACCAGACCATTTAACGATGTTTTTAGATAAACTAAAAGATGCTGGAGTAAATTTTGAAATAAAAGATAATGAAATTTTAGTTAAAAAGTCAGATAACTTTAAACCATTAAGAGTTCAGATACTACCTTATCCTGGCTTCCCAACCGACTTACAACCCCATACTTCTGTTTTATTAACTCAGTGCCAGGGTAAAAGTATTATCCACGACCCTTTATATGAAAACCGTTTCCAACATCTCCATGAACTAAGAAAAATGGGAGCCGACATAGAAGTAGTTGATCCCCACCGCGCTTTGATCTTCGGCAAAAAAGAACTAATTGGAAATAAAATAAACGCCTCTGATATTAGAGCTGGAGCGGCTTTAATTTTAGCTGGACTAATAGCAAAAGGAGAAACCCTAATTGAAAACATCTCTCAGATAGAGAGAGGTCATGAAAAAATCGAAGAAAAATTAAGGAAAATTGGCGCTCAAATTAAGAGAGTTTAAAGTCAATTTTTAGCCAAATTAAGCGCTTTTTCGTTCAGTTCCAGAAATCGTTCTGGAACTATTTTTTTGATTGCAGAGATTAAAGAATCTGGTTTTAAAGGCAAAAATCCTTTGAAAACAGCATATCCTAAAAGATAGATTCCAGTCACGACATCCGTCCCGAATTCTTTCTGACAGATTTCCCCAGCAGAAATCAAATATGCTTTTTGGGATAATTTTTTAATACTGTCTAAAACTTCCTTTTCAGAAAAATCTTTTAGAAAAGTTGGTGTTTGATATTTGTTTATCAAAAAAACAGTATTCTTTGAAGAAAAATATAATCCGTTTATGGCTTCCTGCATCTCTAAAGACAAGATTAAATCTGCCTTACCTTTTTCAACCAGGGGCGACCATACTTTCTTGCCGAATCTGATATATACTTCAACAGAACCACCTCTTTGAGATAACCCGTGTAGCTCCGAAGTTCTGACATCTTTCCCCTCAATTAAAGCCGCTTCAGAAATAATCTTAAGTAAAGTAATCAGACCCTGCCCCCCAATCCCATTAATGATCATATTAAATTCCTGGTTTCCGGTTTTCATAATTACAATTAAACCTGTTGTTTTTTAATAAGCAAAGCACATTTATGTCTGGCGATTATAACAGAAACATCTTCTTTTGCTAGAAATTCTTTAACCCCCTCTTCAAATTCTTTAGCATTCACCGGGTCTATAATTTTAAGATTTTTTACTCCACAGGCAGAAACTATGTTTTCTATTTTAACACCGTCTTCTCCCATACCAGGGTTTAATTGATGCCCGGTCATCGCCGTTGTCTGATTATCCAAAACTATAATCAAAGGGTTAGATTTATTAAAAACGGTATTAATTAAGGCGGGAATACCAGCATGAAAAAAGGTTGAATCTCCAATAAAAGCGATCACTTTACTTTTAGCGCTTTTATTGATTCCGTGAGCAATCCCGATAGACGAACCCATTGAAAATAAATAATCGTAAAGATTGTGAGGAGAAACAGATCCTAACATATAACACCCAATATCACCTCCAAAAACAGTATTTTCAGGAGCAATTTTTTTCACTGTGGCAAAAACCGACCAATAAGGACAACCTGGGCAAAATCTCGCCAAATGTTTCATTTTCGGAATCAAAAATTTAGAATCTGAAATTTTAACTTTTTTACCAGTAATTTTAGCTAAAGCTGGAATAACAAATTCCGGCTTCATTTCTCCTATTTGAGATAATAATTCTTTCCCGATAACCTCCAATTTGCAATTAGCCTTTTTCGCCAGCCTTTCAACTTCATTCTCTAAGTAAGGCTCTAACTCTTCAACTATTAAAACTTTTTTTAAATTTTTAATAAATTTTTTAATCTTTTCTTCAGGCAACGGATAAAAAAATCCTAACTTTAAAACAGGCAAATCAAGATTTAATTCTTTCAATGCCTCCATTACATACAAATAAGAAACGCCAGAAGTAATAATTCCTACCTTGATTTTTTTAAGAGAAGTCTCTATATTAATTTTTGACTTTTCAGAAACCCCCCTGATCTTTTCAATTTTATCTAAAAGTTCTCCTTTCATTTCCAAAACCCTCGGAGGCATAGTAACAAACCTTTTCTTGTCTTTAATAAATTCTCCCTTATTCTCCGGTTTTATAATTTCCCCCAGTTTAACAGGAGACGACTGATGAGCAACCCTTGTTGTTGTTCTGATTATGACTGGTATCTTAAATCTTTCTGAAATTTCAAATCCTAATTTTGTAAAATCCTTGCACTCCTGAGGATCAGACGGTTCCAAAATGGGGATGTGAGATAAATAAGCAAAAGCCCTGCTATTTTCTTCAGACTGAGCAGAGCTCCAACAATTCGGATCATCGGCCACTATTATAACCATGGGACCCTTGGTCCCCGTATAAGCCAAAGGCAATAAACTATCTGAAGCCACGTTCACCCCAAAGCTTTTCATTGCCACCAATGTTTTTAAATTAGAAAAACTGGCTCCAATACCAGTTTCCAGAGCTACTTTTTCGTTTGTAGAAAATTCAAAATATACTCCCGCGTCTTTTGAAATCCTATAAAAAATATTGCCTATTTCAGAAGATGGAGTTCCAGGATAAGTAGAAACAAAAGCAACGCCTGATTCTAAGGCGCCTCTAACTATAGCCTCGTTACCCAACAGAATAACTTTTTTTTCTAATTTGTTTGGGAGAATTCCGTCCATATAATAGATATTATATAGGATATTTTGTTTTTATTCCACAGTAACTGACTTTGCCAAATTCTTCGGTTTGTCGACGTCGCAACCTCGTAATGCCGCAACATAATAAGCAAATAGCTGGAGAGGAACAATCGCCAAGATAGGAGTCAGCATCTCAAGAGTTTTTGGGATATAAATTACGTCATCAACAAGGCTTTTAATCTCTTCGTTGTCTTCCGTAGCTATAGCAATAACTGGCCCTTTCCTCGCTCTTATTTCCTGGATATTAGAGACCATTTTGTTATAAACGCTGTCAGAAGGCACTACGCAAACAGAAGGAAATTTTTCCGAGATTAAGGCTATCTCGCAATGTTTTGGTTCTCCCCCCCTACATCCTTCGGCGTGCACATAAGCTGTTTCTTTTATTTTGTGAGCTCCTTCCCTGGCCGTAGCATAATTATATTTTCTACCGAGATATAAAAGATTATCAAACTTTTTATATTTTTCCGCTAATTCTTTTATTTTTAATTCGCTTTCCAAAATTTTCTTCACTAATTCAGGAATTTTTGAAAGCTCTTTAGCAATTCTCTGCCCCATGACTAAAGAAAGTTGTCTTTGTCTTCCAAGATATAAGGTTAATAAAGCTAAAACTGTAAGCTGAGAAGTATATGCCTTTGTGGAAGCCACTCCAATTTCAGGACCGGCATGATTATAAATTCCCGCATCTGTTTCCCTTGCCTGCGTTGAGCCAACGGCGTTGGTTATGCCTATCGTCAAAATACCTTTTGATTTTGCTTCTCTTATCGCCGCCAAAGTATCTGCCGTTTCTCCCGACTGAGAAATAGCGATAATCGCCGTATTTCTGTCTAAAATTGGATTTCTATACCTAAATTCCGAAGCAGCGTCAACTTTAGTAGGAATACCAGCATACTCTTCAAGCATATATTCTCCAACTAATCCTGCGTGACGAGCTGTACCGCAAGCTATAATATTTATTCTCTCAATTTCTCTCAGTCTTTCTTGAACAGAATTAAGACCTCCTAATTTAGCTAACCCTTCTTCAATCATCAATCTCCCTCTTAAAGAGTTTTCCAAGCTTTCTGGTTGCTCCATTATTTCCTTAAGCATAAAATGAGGGTAGCCTCCTTTTTGAACATCTTCTAACTCCCAATCTATCTCCTGAGGTTTTTTGTCTGTAGTAATAAAAAAATTTTCTGGAGTAAGAGTTGCTATTTCCCCTTCTTCAAGATAAATAACTTTTTTAGTATAAGCGATGACGGCAGCTGGATCAGAAGCCACTAAGAACTCATTATCTCCTATACCTAAAAGCAAAGGGCTTCCCAGCCGAGCAGCCACAATTTTGTTCGGATCGTCTCTGGCGATTACGGCTAGCCCATATGTCCCTTTCAAAAGATTTAAGGCCTGCTTCACCGCTGATTCTAAATTGCCTTTAAAAAATTTCTCAACAAGATGAGCTATCACTTCCGTATCTGTCTCAGAAGAAAATTGATGGCCTTCTTTAATTAATCCCTCCTTTAATTCTTTATAATTTTCAATAATACCATTGTGAACCAGCCAAATGTTTTTCTTACAGTCACAGTGAGGATGAGCATTTTTATCTGTAACTCCCCCATGAGTTGCCCAACGAGTATGTAAAATAAGAGGGTTAGCTGAGTCAGAAGAATGATTATTAATCTCTTCGAGTTTAGAGATCCTACCGATAGATTTCTGAGAAAAGATTTCTTTTTTATTTTTATCCCAAAAAGCAAAACCAGCGGAATCATAACCGCGGTATTCTAAACGCTTTAATGCTTCCAAACCCAATTTTAGAGAATTCGGATTATCAATTTTAGAAATATACCCTACGATACCGCACATAATTAAACGACTATATTAATTAATTTTCCCGGCACGAAAATTATTTTATTTATTTCTTTGCCTGCTGTCCATTTTCTAACACTTTCGCTCTTAAGCGTCAATTCTTTAGCTTCTTCTTCGGAAATATCTTTTCTAACTTCAATTTTATCTCTAATTTTACCATTAATCTGTATGATCAAAAATATTTTGTCTTCTTTTACCATGTTTTCGTCGTATACCGGCCAAGATTGATTATAAATAGAATCTTTATATCCTAATTGATGCCACAATTCTTCAGAAATATGGGGAGCAAACGGGGCTAAAAGCAACAACATCTTTTCGACCGCATCTCTACCCATTTCCTCTTTATTCTCTAAGCCAAAATTAACAAACTCCATAAAAGAAGAAATTATCGTATTAAATTTAATATTTCCTGAATCAGAATCGATTTTTTTATTCAATTTGTGTATTTCATTAAGAATATTCTGACCGCTTTTTTCATTTTTACATTCTAAAGCTAGCTTCCAGACTTTTTCCAAAAATCTAGAAACCCCTTTTAATCCTTTTGTATTCCAGGCGATCGCCTGGTCAAAAGGGCCCATAAACATCTCATATAAACGAAGTGTATCCGCCCCATATTCATTTACAATATCGTCAGGATTAATCACATTCCCGAATGATTTTGACATTTTTCTATTGTCTTCGGCTAAAACGATTCCATGAGCGGTTCTTTTTTTATAAGGTTCCGGATTTGAAGCGACCTCAATATCAAATAAAAACTTGTAAATAAACCTACTATATAGAAGATGGAGGGTTGTATGTTCCATCCCGCCGTTATACCAGTCAACCGGTAACCAATATTTTAATTTTTTCTCATCGGCAATCTCTCTACCATTATCCGGATCACAATACCTCATATAATACCAATTAGACCCCGCCCAATTGGGCATTGTATCTGTTTCTCTTTGAGCTTTACCTCCGCATTTTGGACATTTAACGTTAACCCATTTAGAAATTTTTGATAAAGGAGACTCTCCGGTTCCTGTCGGCTGATATTTCTCAATATATGGAAGCTCCACTGGCAGATCTTCTTCGGGAACCGGAACTGCCCCGCATTTTTCACAATGAATAATAGGGATGGGTTCTCCCCAGTAATGCTGACGAGAAAAAACCCAGTCACGAAGTTTATATTGGACAGCTCCCTTGCCGAGACTCCTATCTTCCAGCCAATAAGTAATTTTTTCAATCGCCTCTTTCGAGGATAGGCCGTCAAATTCTCCTGAACCAATTAAAGTTCCGTAATCAACAAAAGCTTCTTTAGAAATATCTCCCCCAGAAATCACCTCCCTGATATCTAAACCGTACTTTTTGGCAAAATCATAATCGCGGTAATCATGCGCAGGAACGACCATCACTGCTCCTCCGCCATAAGCGGCTATAACATAATCTCCTATCCATATTGGTACTTTTTCATCATTCGCGGGATTCACACAATAACTACCGGTAAAAACTCCTGACTTTTCTTTCTCTAATTTTGTCCTTTCAAATTCGCTCTTCTTCCGTGATTCCTCAATATATTTTTTAACCTCTTCATTTTTATCTTTTTTAACTATTTTTTTAATTAAATAATGATCTGGAGCTAAAACCACGGCTGTTACCCCAAATATAGTATCCGCCCTAGTGGTAAAAACATTAATTACTTCTTGAGAACCTTCTATTTTAAAATCAATTTCCGTACCCAGGCTTTTCCCTATCCAATTTATCTGCTGAACTTTTATCTTTTCCAGATAATCAACTTTATCTAAATCCTCTATCAAACGATCAGCATATTCAGTAATTTTTATAAGCCATTGTTTTATCTTTCTTTGCTCGGTTTGAGCGCCACATCTTTCGCATTTTCCGTCTATTACTTCTTCGTGGGCTAATCCCGTCTTGCAGGAAGGGCACCAGTTAATAGGAATCTCTGCCTGATAAGCAAGGCCTTTTTTAAAAAGTTGCAGAAAAATCCACTGAGTCCATTTGTAATATTTAGGGTCTGTTGTGTTAATTTCCCGGCTCCAATCAAAAGATAAACCCAAACTTTTTAACTGCCTTTTAAAATTAATGATATTTTTTTCCGTGGCTTGGCTGGGATGAATTCCTTTTTTTATCGCATAATTCTCGGTCGGTAAACCAAAAGCATCCCATCCTATCGGGAACAAAACGTTATATCCCTCCATCCTCTTTTTGCGAGAAACTGCATCTAAAGCCGAATAACTCCTAATATGACCTATATGAAGTCCTTCTCCTGATGGATAAGGAAATTCAACCAGTATATACTGTTTAGGTTTTTTGGAGAAATTTTCCGCAAGATATAATTTATTATCCTCCCAGTATTTCTGCCATTTTGGCTCTATTTCTTTGGGATTATACGAATCCATAAAAAATACGTGATATGCTTAAATTTATCATAAAAAATCGACTTTTCCAAGCCGATTTCCCGCGTTCTTCTGAAATTTTTATTACTAAATTTTAAAAAATCCTTTGGCATTTTCACTGGTAATTTCTACTAATTTTTCATAATCTAAACCTTTAATCTTGGCTATTTTTTCTGCCACATATTTTATATACGCAGGCTCATTCCTCCCTTCCATAGGAAACGGCGTTAGATAGGGGCAATCTGTTTCAATTAAAATTTTATCTAAAGGGACTTTTTGGATTATTTCATCAAGGTTCATTTTAAAAATAATGCCGTTTAAACCGATAAAAAAACCCATCTCAAGATATTTTTGTGCTTGACCCCAATCCCCCGTAAAGCAATGGATCACTCCTTTTGTTCCTGTATTATTTTTTAATATTTCTATAAACTCTGGGTGAGCCATTCTGCAATGGAATATTGCCGGCAGATTTAATTCTTTAGATAAACTCAATTGCTCCAAAAAAACTTCTTTCTGCCTATTTTTAAACTCTTCAAGTTTTATTTTAGTTTTAGGACGATAATAATAATCCAAACCTATCTCTCCAATTGCCACCACCTTTTTAGACCGAGCCAAATCTTTATATTTACTATAATCAAAGTTTTCGTTATTAGTATGAAAAGCTATTTCCTCTTTATCTAATTTGGCCTTAAAAATTCCTTCGGCTAGATGGAGAGGGTGTAGCCCAATACTGGCATAAACTCCTTCTTGGTATCTTTCGGCAATCTCCACCGCCCTTTTGCTAGTATTGTACTGAGACCCGACATTTACCATCCAAATATTATTATTTAAAGACCGACGAATCACTTCGTCGGCATCTTCTTTGTAGGCATTAAAATTTAAATGACTATGAGTATCAATCAACACAAAAAAAATTTTATTTATTTATTTTAATTGCTATTCCGTTCTTCTTGAGTAGTTTGTGGGAGGACCAAAAAGTTAAACCAACAAGACCAATGGTAATCAGAGTCGGCAAATATTCGGGTATACTTACATTAAAACTTTTCAAAATCATAAATAAGCCGAGGATCCCAATCGAAGTCATCGCTCCATTTTTCAACCATTTATACTGCCCCACTCTTTCTATCCCCGCAACAGTCAACTGTCTGACGACCAAAGCGCCTATTCCGTTTCCGATAATAATCAAAGGGATACTTGTGGTGAAAGCAAAAGCTCCCAAAACTCCGTCAAAACTGAATGAAGCATCTAAAACTTCGAGATACATTAATTTTGAAAAATCGCTAAGATTAGTTTTCTTGTCCTGAAGCTTCTCTTCTTGCTTTTCTGCCTGTTCCCTAAAACCATACATAATAAAAAATACTGCGTTACCAATAGCCGCGGAAAGCATTAAGTAGAAAGAGCCTCTGGAAAGATATAAAAGAGCAACTAAAATAATAGCTGTAAAACCGAAAAACCAGACTCCATGTTGAGGTTTTATTAATTTATCAGGAACAAAATAAGGGTCCTTTTTCTCTAAAAATAACCAGTGGAGATACAAAAGTAGAAGAAAAACACCAGCTCCGATAAAAATAACCCCTTTTCTCTCTTCAACAAGCTGAGCGACTTGGGGAGAACTTTTAAATACCGACTGGATGGCCCCCATAAAACCGATTTCAGGGGCAGATAACCACACTATAAATAACGGTAATAACCCTCTTACAATAAAAACGGCTGTAATTATCCCCCAGAAAAGAAAAATCTTCCGCCACTTAGGGCTCATTGTTTTCAAAACATGGGCGTTAATAACAGCATTATCAACACTACTTATTACTTCAAACACCACCAATCCTAAAATGATTAAAATAGCTGTAAACATAATTTAAACCCGTGGAAATAAAGATTCGCTTTTTACTGTTTTTAATTGTTTTTCTATTTTCTGAACAGTATCAGGCAAAAATGGTTCTAACATTTCTTTTATACTACTAATAATTATTATTAAATCACTAATAACCTCCTTTTGGTTTTTACCCTCCTGCCAGGGTTTTTCTTTTTCAATATATCTGTCGCAAAAACCAATCAAATTCCAGATTAAAACTAACGCTTCGTTCAGCTCAAATCTTTCTAATAATTTTTTATAATTCTTCCTTGTTTTATCTAATATTTCCTTTATTTTAGCATTTTTTACCTGCTTTAAAGACTTAATTTTAAATTTATCAGCTATTGTTACTACTCTCGCAACAAGGTTTCCTAATCCTCCAGCTAAATCAGAATTGTATCTTTTCTCAAATTTTTCATAAGTAAAATCGCCGTCTTCAGTCGACGGGATTTCTCTCAAAAGAAAATATCGAACAGCATCTACGCCATATTTGCTGATTAATTCAAATGGGTTCACAACGTTTCCTAAGCTTTTTGACATCTTTTGTCCGCCAGAAGATATAAAACCGTGAACGAAAATAATTTTAGGCAACGGTAATTTCAAAGACAAAAGCATCCCAAGCCATATGGTAGCGTGAAATCTCAAAATATCTTTTCCTAAAAAATGAATATCCGGTGGCCAGTATTTTTTAAAATTATCACCCCTTAAACCACCTAAAGCAGAAATATAATTTACTAAAGCATCTGCCCAGACGTATACAGTTTGAGAATCATCTCCAGGAACAGGCACTCCCCATTTTAGATCCTTTCTCGGTCGAGAAAAACTTACATCTTCTAGTCCTTGACCGATAAAATTTACCATTTCATTTTTTCTTTCTTTAGGGACTATATTCACTTCTTCTTTATTAATAATTTTTCCTATCTTCTTGGAATATTTAGAAAGTTTAAAAAAATAATTCTCTTCTTCGATTATCTCAGGCTCTTTTTGGTGAATTTTACATTTCCCATCAATCAAGTCTTTTTTGGTTATAAAAGCCTCACATCCTATACAGTAAATACCTCTATATTTCTTTTTATATATATCTCCATTCTCTAAAAGCTTCTTCCAAAAATACTGAACTACAGGCCAATGGCGTTTCTGGTCGGTAGTTCTTATAAAATCGTCGTTTGATAGGTTTAAAACTTTGGTTAGTTTCTTAAATTGATTTGAAATTTCATCAGTAAATTCTTTGGGAGACTTACCAATTTTTTCTGCCGCTTTAGTTATTTTCGCACCGTGTTCATCTGTGCCAGTTAAAAAAAATGTATCCTGACCCAAAATCCGACGATATCTAGCAATAACATCCGCTTGGATTAATTCCAATGCAAAACCGACATGCGGAGAAGCATTAGTATAAGCGATGCTTGTTGTGAGATAAAAACTTTTTTTAGACATAATAACGAGTTAATACTATTTTATCATACTTTTTCCTCCTAAAACGACGACGAATTCCCCCCTTGTCTCTCCTTTCTTTATCTCTTTTATCACCTCTCCTATCTCCCCCCGATAAATTGTTTCGAATTTTTTAGTTAATTCCCTGCAAACAATTAATATCAATTTACTATCCATTTCTTTTAATTCTTCCAAAGTTTTTAAAATCCTATAAGTCGATTCATAAAAAACTACCGGATATTTAGAGCCCACCGCCTCTTCAAAAAATTTCTTTCTCTTTTTCTTTTGGGGAGGGAACCCCATAAAAAGAAACCTATCTGTAGGAAAACCTGAAATACTGGCTGCCGTTATTACAGCTGAAGCTCCAGGGATAGGACAAATTTTAAAACCTAATTTATAAACTTCGGAGATTAATTTACCTCCTGGATCAGATATCCCTGGAGTACCGGCATCAGAGACTAAGGCTAAATTTTTACCATCTTTTAAAAGACCAATAATATACTCTATTTTATTAATTTTTGAATGTTGATGATAGCTTATCACCGAAGTTTTAACTTGATAGTGATCTAATAATTTTTTCGTTACTCTCGTATCTTCACATAAAATTAAATCAACCTCCGATAATGTTCGGAGGGCTCTTTTAGAAATATCTTCCAAATTTCCTATTGGAGTGGCGACTATATATAAAACAGACATATTTTACTAAAGCGCTTCTGTTTTAGGCTCTTTCTTTTTTTTCAAATAATCTTTCAAAAATTCATAAATTACCCCGGCAAAAGGAATTGTTAAAATGGCCCCAGTAATCCCCAAAAGCTGACCCCCAATAAGTAACGAAATTAAAACTAAAACAGGTGGAAGGCCGATGAATTTTTTGGTAAGAATCGGGGTTATTATATTGCCCTCAATCTGCTGCAGCAGAATAAAAACAATTAAAACAAAAAATGCTTTAAACCAAGAATCTATAGCTGCAAACATAAAAATAACTACTCCTGCGATTACCGGCCCTATAATTGGAACTATATTAGTAACGCCAGCTATCAAAGCCAGAGCTAAAGGATAATTAACTTTGAAAAGGTATAAAGCTAAAAAAGAAAAAACACCAATAAACAAACAGGTTATAATTTTCGCTCCAAACCACCCGGCAACCTTGTTTTGGCATGATTTCCATATGGATAAAATATATGTTTCGCGGGCCTTGGGCGCAAAAAGACCTATAGTCCTTTCTATTCCTCCTTCTTCCAAGGAAATAAAAAGAGCTAAAGTGAAAATAGTAAGGGTTGAAAAAATTCCTCCAAAAATAGCAGCTATCGCTCCAAAAATACTGGCCGAGGCTTTGACAAGCCAATCCTGAGAAACCTTTATAAAACTATCGAAGCTTTCAAAAGCCGCCACCCCGAGGTTCTTTAGAGTAGGAGCCATTTTCTCAAAATACTGAGGGAAAAGCTGGCTGAACTGTTGAATTTCTATAATGAAAATTGGAGCGGTTAAATAAATCATGAGTCCCAAAATTCCCAAAGCAAAAATATAGACAGAAACGGTGGCCAAAACTCTTGGGACTTTTCTCTTTTGTAAAAAATTGATTACCGGATTAAATAGAAGAGAAATGATCAAACCAAAAATAATCCAGATTATAATATCCCTTATTAAATAAATAAGGTAAAACCCTAAAAAACTTAACGCGAGCTTAAAAATTGTACCCCAAGATATGTCTAAAGCTTTTTCGTTGCTCATAATTTCAATAATTTCTCAAATTTTTCTTTATCCTTGAACGGACCTATTATGGCTAAGTTTAATCTTTCCGGAGAAAATATATCTTTTGCTACTTTTAAGATATCATCTACAGAAACTTTATCAATCTCTTTGAAAATTTCTTTTGGGGTTTTAATCTTTCTCTCTAAAATTTCCTGACCAGTAAAAAAAGACGCTAAAGCATCTGACGTTTCCAACATCAATGCTGTTTTCCCTTTTATATTATCTTTTGCCTTTTTAAGCTCTTCCTTAGAAACTTTGATTTCAGATATTTTTTTATACTCCTTTAATATAGTAGATATTGCACTATCTACTCTTTGACTATCGACGCCCGCTCTTGTCACCAAAAAGCCTACATCAGTATCTTCTTCCGTATCTGTACTGATATAATAAGCCAAGCCTAATTTTTCTCTCACTTCTGTGAATAATCTCGAACTCATCATTCCGCCAGCCCCTAAAATGACTCCCAATATTTCCTGAACATATTTCTTCGGATGAAAAACATTGTATCCCCTCACCCCCAAATGAATATGAGTTTGATCTATTTTTCTTTCTTCTAAAAGACATTTAGGTCTTTTTTGATCTTCAACTACTTTCGGCTTATTATAAGGTCTGCCGATCTTTATTTTTGAAAAATACTTCTTTGTTAAATTTACCGCTCTTTCCTCTTTAATATTCCCTGCAATACACAAAATAGTATTTGAAGAAACATATTGCTTACCCATGTATTCTGCTAGTTTAGAGCGGTCTAATGACAGAACGCTTTCTTTTGTGCCGGCAATATTCCAACCAGAAGGCTGATCTCCATATAAAAGCTTTGTCCATAAATATCCTATGT
>Ga0172381_10004876_pt1 | contig 13769 bp, 22 predicted proteins | sample Leawel6488metaG_FD_119754 | JGI IMG/M metagenome (GOLD analysis project Ga0172381, IMG submission 119754) | Leachate microbial communities from a municipal landfill in Southern Ontario, Canada - Leachate well 64-88 metaG | ecosystem: Engineered > Solid waste > Landfill > Unclassified | place... | reverse complement strand
GGCCGCTTGGTTCTTATCTTTAAGACCTAGGCGCTCTCCGCATTCATTTCTTACCGCGCCTAAACTTAAACAAACCGTTTTCCAAACATCGGCGCCAAAAAATATAATATCGCCGATTTTGGCTTTTGTCTCTTTAACAATCGCCCGAGCCAACTCATCGCCCAAAAATTTTACAATCGGCGATTGCAACTCGCCATTTTCTTTTACTATAATATACGCGAGCCCTTTAGCTCCTTTGTCCAAGGCTATACCCGTTATCTCGTCAATCTCCTTGCGAGAAAATTTTGCTCCACCATCAATTTTCAAAGCATGCACGACGCAGCCGGCCTCGCTTGCCATGTCAGCGAAAACTTTAAAGCCGCAGCCTTTAGCCAACTCGGTAATCGGTTGTATTTCCATGTCGTAGCGTAAATCCGGTTTGTCTGTGCCATATTTATTCATGGCTTCACGCCACGGTATTTTTTTAAAACTGCCATCCGGTTCTATGCCAATTAATTTTTTCTTAGAAAATTTTTTGGTCAGCTCAAGGCAGAGCGGCTCCATAATTTGCCAGATATCTTCTTGGCTGACAAAACTCATTTCCATATCCAGTTGATAGAACTCGCCATAATGCCGATCCATTCTCGGATCTTCATCGCGAAAGCAAGGCGCAATTTGAAAATATCTATCAAGCCCCCCAACCATGAGAAGTTGTTTAAATTGCTGCGGCGCCTGCGGCAGGGCGTAAAATTTTCCAGGATAAAGCCGCGACGGCACTAAAAAATCGCGCGCACCCTCAGGAGACGAATTGGCCAAAATCGGCGTTTGCACTTCAACAAAATCATATTTTTTAAAATATTTCCTAATATACTGAAAAAATTCATCTTTAGTTTTAAGCATGGCCTGCAGTTTTGGCCGCCTTAAATCAACAAAACGATATTTTAGGCGCAAAGCTTCACCGGCCTCCGATCCTTTTTCCTCATTCAATTCAAAGGGCGGTGTTTTTGATTTTGATAAAATTTCAATCGCTTCGCATTCAATTTCAATCTCGCCGGTTTTTAACTTTTTATTTATCATGTCTTCGGGTCGCGGAACAACTTTACCTTGAATTTTTATTACCCATTCGTGGCGTAATTTGTCCGCCTCAGCTAAAGCCTCGGCGTTAATTTCCGGATCAAAAGTTAATTGCGTCAAGCCATAACGGTCGCGCAAGTCAATGAAAATCACACCGCCATGATCACGCCGGCTATGCACCCAACCGGCCAGCTCCACAACCTTACCTTCATCTTTTTTATTTAGCTCTCCGCAAGTATGAGTTCTTAACATAAAAATTTAACTAAAATTAGCTATTATTATGAGTTATTAATAATATCTATATTTTAACTTATTTTACTAATTTTCGCAAGAAAAAAGGAGCCGGATTGTAGAGATGTCCGACTCCATTATTTACGGCCGAAAAAGGTTATTACGCTTTCTATGCGCCGATCAGTAACAATAACCTCTCCGCTTGGCAATTTGATTGTTTTACTCCCTGCGTCTTTCCCGACAATTTGTGCCTTGCCCTGGCGAATCATTTTAATTAGTTTCTTTGAGCAGAATGGCACAACCCCTCCGCTTTGGCTCCGCTGCATACTCCTTTTTTCATAGTGAATATTTTCACCGCTAGAGGATAATATCGCTAAGCCTTCCCGCCTTTGCTCTTTTTTATGTCTCTTCTCTGTACGGTTTCGATTCTGCTTAAAACTCAAAGTATCACCCCCTTTTCTACAACCCGAACAATTACTTTAAGGAAATGTTAACCGCGCCATAATCCTCTGTTCGTTCAAACAAAGACACATGTATTCCATTTTTAGCCTGTTCTTCTTTTTCCTTTTTTGCCTCCCTAATCGCATCATCCATGAAATCGAGAACTAGCTCTTTTGTAGCAAAACCGACCTTGATAAAGAATCTGTTTCCTGCTTTCATTTTGAACCTCCTTTAAAAAAGTTGATGGTTTAAAAATGAGCTAACAATGTTTTTTATTTCTCCCCCTGTTTTTTTATCTATTTTAATTTTAACTAATTTTTCTAAATCATTTTTCTCTGTTAATCTTAGCAGTTTAACGGAATTTTCGCTAATTGTCAATTGGTTTATTCTATCTATATTAGTAAAACATTTTTCGCAAATTAAGCCGCCGCGCGCTAAATCAAACTTAATATTGCCGGGCATAATTTTTTTTTCGCAGCTTACGCAATTAAACAGCTCCGGCTTATGACCAAGCTCAATTAACAATTCAAAAATAAACAGCCATAATAACAAATCATAAGCGCCTTTAACGCTATCCTCCAAAATATCTAAAAAATTTTTAATAAGCCCAAAAATTTTTTTGTCGACTTGATCGGTTTTAATAATTTTATTAAAAATTTTAATCGCTTGGCCAGCGGCTATTAATTTATCCAAATCATTTTTAATATTAAAATAGCAATTTTGGCTCATGGCCGATCCCACATAATCATACTGCCGGCCGCGCACCGCCATAATATTAGATAAAGTCATGGGCTCAAGATGGCCGGCTAGCTTGGATTTTATTTTTTTCATGCCGCGAACTACCAATTCCAGCTTACCCCGCTCGCGAGAATAAACTACAACTCGCCCATCGTCCTCCAAAAAATTACGGCGGTTTAAAATTATAGCTGTTAAATTATATGTTTCTTCCATTTATATTTTTTTATCCAAATAACTTTGCAATATCAACATGGCCGCGATTTCGTCGCGGCTTGATTTTGTTTTCTTGTCGCCAGGCAAAGCATCCGCCGCCTTGCTGGACAAACGCTCATCTACCAACTCAACCGGTACGCTAATTTTATTTTTTAAACCACTAATAAATTTATTATATTTTTCATTCGTAATTTTTAATTCATAATTTTTAATTTGCACCGGCTGGCCGACTATAACCAGATCAATCTCCTCATCATTAATCACCTTAATTACATTTTCCACATTCTCCACCGTTTTAAACGGCGTGGCAATTTTAGTTTCGCTGTCGCCCAGGGCTAAGCCGATGCGAACTTCTCCCCAGTCTACTCCCAAATATTTTATAATTTTATTCATATTTAGTTAATATTTCGTGCCCAGTCGCAGTCACTAAAACCGTATGTTCAAATTGCGCGCTTAAAGAACCATCGGCGGTTAAAATAGTCATTCCATCCAACCCATCTTTAACTTGCCAATCGCCGACGTTAATCATGGGTTCAATGGCTAAAACCATACCCGGCTTTAAAATAATTTTTTTATTGTAGGGCACGTCGTAATTTGGAATTTGCGGATCTTCATGCACTCCATAACCAACACCATGGCCGACTAAATCGCGCACTACGGAAAAACCACTGGCTTCAATATATTGCTCAATGGCCTTGCCGATATTATTAAGGCTATTGCCCGGCCGAACCTGCTCAATACCTTTGACTAAAGCCTGTTTGGTTGTTTTAATTAATTTTTGCGCCTCGCGGTTTACCTTACCAACAGCCGCAGTCGCGGCCATATCGGTATAAAAACCTTTATACTGCATGCCAATATCAATATTAATAATATCGCCCGATTTAAGCTCTCGAGACGGCAACGACGGCGCGTGTACTACTTCATTGTTAATGCTGGCGCAAAGAATCGTGGGAAACGGCGGCTCATTTTTATTTGACTTATAACCTTTAAAGGATGGGCTGCCCCCAAATTTGGTAATTAAAAAATCGGCCATTTGCTCTAAATGGCCGGTGGTTGCGCCCGGTTTTATTTCCTTAAGCAACTCTTTGGTGATTTGTCCTAAAATTTTTCCGCCCTGGCGCAGCAATTCTATTTCATTGGCATTTTTTATGGTAATCATAATAGCTTTAATTCTTTTAGCTTTTCTATAATTTCCTCATGAATTTTTTTAATCGCCTGTTCGCCGTTGATTTTTATAAGTTTACCCTGTTTTTTAAAGTAGTCAAGCAAAGGCTCGCCCTTATGATGATAAATTTTTAAACGGTGCGCGATAACTGCCGGCTTATCGTCATTTCTAATAAACAACTTACTGCCGCAGATATCGCAGACACCTGCGTTAATCGGCGAATTATACACTAGATGATAAACTTTGCCGCAAGCGCACATCCTTCTTTGGCTTAAGCGCTGTTTAACCTCTTTATCGCCAACGGCCACCTCCAAGGCATAAACTTGATCATTTTTTTTAAGCTCTTTTTTAAATAAATCAAAAAGCTGGCTTAATTGTTTTTTATTTCTTGGAAAGCCGTCAAAAATAAAGCCGCTGGCTTTTTGTTTTAAGCTTTTTTCAACCAAACCCATGGTTAATTTATCCGGCGCTAATTTTCCGGCTTTCAAATATTTATCAGCCAATTTCCCCAATTTAGTTCCGGCCTCAATCTCGGCGCGAAATAAATCGCCGGTGGAAATTTTCTTCCAGCCAGTTTTATGCTCAAGCATTTCCGCCTGCGTGCCCTTGCCCGAACCTGGCGGACCGAAAAAAATAATAATTGTTTTTGGCATAATTTATATTCTATAATCCCAACGGTTTAACCCCGCCTATCGGCTTGTCAATCTGATTATTCGACAATGTTTTATTATTTAAATTTTTTACAAAACCAACGGTTACTTTTTTGATGCCGATATTCTCCTCAACGCTTAAATTCGCCCCAACGGAGGTTTTAACCCCGGCCACACTAGATGCCGCGGCGGAGACAGTCTGCCGCCCTCTTTTCTTATCTATGCCTGATTCGTCTCGTTTCATAGTGAAGGATAAGTTTCTTTCTTTTTGCTCTTTAGTTAATCCGGTTTTTTTATCGCCATAAGCTAAATCAAGTATTTTATTTCTTTTACTTAACTGAGAACCGATCACGCCGTGTTGTTTTAATGCTCTTTCAAACTGATATTTTGTCACCTTACCTTTGCCCATGCCAACTAAAGTACTTTTTAAAACACTGCCTCTTTGCAAGCCTTCCTTAACCCCTCTTCCTTTAAAATAAACGCCGCCGATTTTACTTAATTTATCTATGTTAAATTTTTTTTTCAACCCCCATTCGCCGAGTTTTTGTACCATATAATTTATAAAAATTATCTTTATTATTTAGTCTAAATTATCCAACTAACTTATTGCCATTTGCCAATTTAGATTTATAAAAAAAGTAGCCCACCGCCGCGAATGTCACGGTTGGTGATAGCCAACTCGGAATATCAAGGCCAAAAGAATCCAACAGCATAATAGCGCCTAAGAAAAAAATGGAATACATGGCGCCGTTTTTTAAATAAATATATTTTTTTATTTTTTCTATATTGCCTATGGTAAGCTGGCGCACCACAAAGGCGCCGATACCGTTGCCGATTAAAATTAGGGGAACGGCCAAAGTAAAAGCGAAGGCGCCTAAAACCCCATCAATGGAAAAAGTCGCGTCAATTATTTCCAAATAAAATATTTTGCTTAAATCCGACATACTGCTGTTTGTTAAGTCTTTTTCTCTTTGCTCGGCGTTTTGCTTAAAGCCATGGGTGATGAAAAAAACCGTAGAGCCGACAACCGCGCCAAAGGCCATTAAAGGATTTATTCCCATTGCCAGCCAAACAATAATTGTTAATATCACGGAAACAACCGAATAAAACCAAACTCCATTTTTATAAAAAAATCTTTCTCCGCGCAAACCGAAATTTTTTGTTTCTAGAAACAGCCAATGAAAAAATAAAAATACCAAAAATATTCCGCCGCCGGCTAAAAGCATTGGCGCCGATCTTTCCACGGCGTCCATTACTTTAGGGTCGGAAGAAAAAGTCGCAGTTAAAGCTTGAAGCGGCCCGAGCCCCGGAGTAGCCAACCAAACTATCAACCAAGGCAATAAGCCTCTAATTAAAAAAACAGCAATAATTATGCCATATAATAAAAACCAACGTCTAGCCTTAGCGCCCATAGTTGAAAGAACCTCGGCGTTAATTATGGCATTATCTATGCTCGAAATTACCTCAAACAAGCATAACCCGACAATAATTAAAATTATGGAAAATATACTCATACAAACAAATTATACCACAAATTTTTTAAACAAAAAACCCACCGCAGTGGGAATTTTATTACTATTTTACTTCATTCTACATGCCTTCGTACTCTCGCATTGTCAACTGGGATTCAATCTGTTTAACGGTTTCAATTACCACCGAGACCACAATCAAGAGCGACGTACCGCCAATAGTCAAAGACTGAATGTTGGTAAAATAACGCAAAATTAAAGGTAAAATGGCGATAATGCCTAAGAATAAAGCACCCACGAAAATTATTTTATGAGTGGTATTAGCTAAATATTCACTAGTATGCCGACCTGGCCTGATACCCGGAATAAAGCCGCCTTGTTTTTGTAAATTCTCCGCGATCTGCGTTGGATGAAAAATAACTTCGGTGTAAAAATAAGTAAAAGCAAAAACCAACAAAAAATATAAAATACCGTAAACTAATTGGTTCTGAAAAAAATTGATGGTCCACTCAGCCGCATGAGCGATGGCTGTCGTGCGCGCGTTAATAAAAAATTGCGCGATCATGGGCGGAAAAATCACCACGGAAATGGCGAAGATAATCGGAATCACGCCCGCCATATTAACGCGCAAAGGCAAATGCGTTGCCGTCCCGCCGAACATGCGGTTACCGCGGATTTGTCTGGCGTATTGCACCGGCACGTTACGCTGTCCTTCATTGATAATAACTACGCCGACAATAGTAATTAAAGCTATAACAATAAAACCTAAAATTACGTAAAGTTGAGTCGGATCAAAAGTTACGATTACCTGTTGGGCGGTTTGCAGTAAGCCGGAAACTATGCCGGCAAAAATTAACAATGATATGCCGTTGCCGACTTTCTTTTCCGTCATTAACTCGCCCAACCACATTAAAAAAATTGTGCCGGCGCTAACCGTAACTATCATAGTAAGTAAACCAAAAGTGCTCACGTCGCCTAAAATTAAATGAGAAGACCGGCGCAACAAAGTAATCATGCCATAAGCTTCCAAGGCAGCCAAAGGTACAGTCAGCCAGCGCGTCCATTTATTAACTTTTTGCCGACCGGACTCTTCTTTGTTCATTTCCTCAAGTTGTGGCACAATCATGGCCAAAAGTTGAAAAATAATTGATGAGGTAATATACGGACCGACACCCATCATCACGATGGAAAAATTGGTCATACCGCCACCGGCGAATATGTTCATCAGTCCTAAAATTTGGTTGGAAGCGAAAAAATCTTTAAGCGCCGCCACGTCCACTCCAGGAACCGGTATATGCGCGGCCAAACGGAAAATCACCAGCATGCCCAAAATGAATAAAATGCTGTTTCTTAAATCTTGCGCTTTCCAAATTTGTATTAATTTATCGTACATAATTCAATTATAGCACTTTCCCGCCCATTTTTTCAATCTGCGTTTTGGCGCCTTCGCTAATTTTAACACCACTAAATTCCAAATTCTTTAACTTGAGTTCGCCTTGGCCTAAAATTTTGATCGGGGCATCTTTAGTCCTAATCAACCCGGCTTTAAGCAGGCTGGCGGCGTTAACTTTAGTGCCGGCAGAGAAATTGCTATTTAAACCTTCCAGATTAACTACCTGATTTTTTGGCTTAGCCGATTTAAAGCCCCTGTTTTTAGGAGTTTGCGCCAAGATCTTTTTAAAGCCCAAACGTTTTAATTTATTGCGGCCGCCGGCTCGCGAACGCTGACCCTTAAGTCCGCGCGTGCTATAAGAACCATGGCCTGAAGCATTACCTCGGCCGATTCTTTTTTTACGCCTGCCCGAACCTCTGGCCGATTTAATTGTATTTAATGATAAAGACATACTATTGGTTATTTACTATTTTTTCTTCTTTAATCTTTTTAACTTCAACTCTTTTTAAATTTCGGAGCGCTTCAATCGTGCATTTAACATTATTAACCTTATTACCTGTGCCTAAAATTTTAGAAGTAACATTCTTAATGCCGGTCAATTCTAAAACCACCCTGACGGCGCCGCCGGCAATAATGCCGCGTCCTTTTTTCGCCGGCTTAAATAAAATTTTGGCCGCGCCTAATTTTTGATAAATTTCATGCGGTATGGTTTCGTTAACTATGGGAATATCAATAAAATTCTTTTTAGCTTTATTGACTGCCTTAGTCACTGCTCCGGTAACGTCGGCGCCTTTGGCCAGACCGATGGCTACCCGGCCCTTTTTATTGCCAATAGCCACACAAGCCCTAAAACGCATTCTTTTGCCGCCGGCCATAACGCGGGTAACGCGGGCGATATCAATCATTTTTTGTTCAAATTCTTCGGGTAAACCTTCTCCGCCTCGGCCTCGGCCCGGACCTCTCCTGCCTCCTTTAAAATTTCTCTTTCTGTCATTGCCGCCGCGCGGATTAAATGGCGCGCCACCAACATTAGCTTCCGCAACCGGCGCTATTTCATTTGGAGTATTTTCTTGTGGTTTTTTTTCTTCTTCCATATTTATAATATTTCTTTAGTTAAAAAATCAGACCGCCTTCTCTGGCGCCGTCAGCCAAGGCTTTTACTCGGCCGTGGTATTTATAGCCGTTACGGTCGAACACAACCACGGTAATATTTTTATCAGCGGCCTTTTTGGCAATTAATTTTCCCAATTCAAAACTAATGGCGCCTTTTTTGCCTTTATCTTTTATCTCAAGCGCACTAACCGCGGCTAGAGTCTTTCCGTTTGCATCATCAATTAGCTGCGCGTAAATTCCGCGATTAGAACGGAAAATGCTTAAACGAGGACAGCTAACAGTCCCGCTTACCTTGGCCCTAACTCTGCCTTTGCGCCTAAATCGTTTCGCTTGTTTTATTTTATTTACATCCATATAATATATTTATATTTTGTGATATCGCTTGGGGCTAAATTTGTAAAATTTTCGTGCGAGGACTGTTTAAGCCTAAGTACTCTCGGGCGAGTTCCGCAGTAGAAAATTTTATAAATTCAGGCCCAAGCATTAACATCTATTTTTCGCCCTTACCTGCAGTCTTACCGGCTTTTCTTCTTAAAATTTCATCGCTATATTTAATGCCCTTGCCTTTATAAGGTTCCGGTTTTCTTATTCTTCTGATTTGCGCCGCGGTTTCACCAACTAGCTGCTTATCAATTCCGCTTAAGATGATATTATTAGCCTGAACTTCAGCCTTAATGCCTTCGGGCAACTCAAAAATCACAGGATGGGAGTAGCCAACGTTTAAAGTCAGCTTATTGCCACTGACAGCCGCGCGATAACCTACGCCGTTAATCTCCAACTTTTTTGTATAACCTTCATTCACTCCAACTACCATGTTTTTAATCAAACTTCTATATAATCCCCATAAAGCTTTTTCTTTTCCGTTGGTTATATCCGCGATAGATAATTTTATCTCTTTTTCCGTCATCTCCACCTTAACTAAATCGTGTAGCTTGGTTTTCAATTCGCCCTTAGAACTTTTAACAATTATAAAATCCTTTTCCAGTTTAACCTGGGTTCCAGCAGGTAATTCAATTGGCAGTTTTCCTAAACGTGACATATTTTTTTATTATCAAGTTAAAATTTAATGGCCGTAGAGTTCTACTCGCTATTAAATTTTAACTTGATACGTTATATTTTTTGTTTATCCCCTTGCGGGGAAAATATTATTTATCCTCTTGAGGAAAAACTTTTTCTAAAAAATTTTTAATATATTTCGCAAATTACTTCCCCGCCGATGCCTTGTTTCTTGGCCTGCTTATTGGTCATAAGGCCTTGGGGCGTAGAAATAATCGCGATGCCTAAATTATTTAAAACTCTCGGTAATTCATTTTTGTTAGCGTAAACTCGGCGTCCCGGCGTACTGATTTTCTTTAAAGAAATGATAGCCGGCCGGCCGTTTCTATATTTCAAATCAAGTTTAATTTCATTGAAACTGGCACTTGAATTCTTTTCGACCTTAGCTTTGATAATTTCCGCTTTTTCAATCCAGCCTTCCGCCACCAGTATTTTGGCGATGCCGAATTTAATTTTACTCATAGGTAAAACAACCATGGGTTTATTTACGGCTTGGGCGTTTCTTATTCTTGTTAGCATGTCTGCTATTGGATCTGTCATATTGAAATAAAAATTAAAATATAATTACCAACTGGATTTAGTTACTCCCGGAATATCGGCGTTAGAGGCTAATTCCCGGAAACAGATGCGGCAAATACCGAAATCTCTCATAAAGCCGTGGTTGCGGCCGCAACGCCAACAGCGCCTGACTATTCTGGTTGAATATTTTGGTTTTCTTTTTGATTTTACGATTAAGGCTGTTCTGGCCATATGATTTTATTCTTGTTTAAAGGGAAAGCCCATTAATTTAAAAAATTCTAAGCCTTCTTCGCGAGTTTTGGCCGTGGTGGCCAAACAAACCTCAAGGCCGTGAATATTAGATACTTCGTCGGCTTTAATTTCCGGAAAAGCAATATGCTCTTTAAAACCTACTGCCAAATTACCACATCGATCAATTTGTTTAGCGCTGATGCCGCGAAAATCTCTAATGCGGGGAAAGGCTATATTAACTAATTTTTCTACAAAATCAAACATCCTCTGTCCGCGCAAAGTCACGGCCACGCCGATAACCATGCCTTTTCTGGTCTTAAAGGCGGAAATTGATTGCTTGGCCTTGGTTAAAACCGGCTTTTGTCCGCTGATTCTTTCCAAACTGGAAACAACGCTGTCAATAAATGCCTTATCTTTGGCATTTCTGCCTACGCCTGCGTTAATCACTACTTTAACCAACCGTGGCGCAGCCATAGCATTTTTATAGCCGAATTTCTCTTTCAGCTTAGGCACTATTTCTTTTTTATATTTTTCTTTTAAACTCATAATTTTAATCCATTACCTGTTTACATTTTTTGCAAATTCTTACTTTCTTTTTATGTTTAATATCATTCTTCATTACTTCCAAATATTTATGGGCTACTCTGGTCGGCCGGTCGCATTTAGGGCAAACTAACATGACGTTTGATAAATTAATCGGCGCCGGAAATTCAATTCTTTGCCCCTTTTCCCCCTGTTTTCTCGGCCGCATATGCTTAATTAAAAAATTCAAGCCTTCAATACTGGCTCGATTAGCCGCAACAAAAACCTGTAAAACTTTTCCAATTTTACCCTTGTCTTTACCAATTAATATTTTTACTTTGTCACCCTTTTTGATATTCATATATTTTTATAATACTTCCGGGGCAAGCGAGGCAATCTTTGCAAAACCTAATTGCTTCAATTCGCGCGCCACCGGACCGAAAATTCTCGTGCCCTTTGGTTCTTTTTTTTCTTTATCGATTATAACGCAGGCGTTCTCATCAAAACGTATATAGACGCCATCCGACCGTCTGATTTCTTTCTTGGTCCTGACAACAACCGCGTGCACCACATCGCCTTTTTTGATGGCTGCGTGCGGCACAGCTTCTTTCACAGCACAGGTAATAATATGCCCGATGCGCGCATAGCGTTTTTTGTAGCCGCCTAAAACCCTAATACACATTACTTTTTTAGCTCCGGTATTGTCCGCGACATTTAAAATTGTTTGTACTTGTACCATATATTAATAGATTACCCGCCAACGTTTATCTTTACTCAAAGGGCGGCATTCTAAAAATTGAATTTTGTCGCCTTCTTTATATAAATTTTTCTCATCATGAACTTTATATTTTTTGCTCACTGTATATCTTTTTTTGTATTTCGGATGCATCTTGACCGATTCAACGCTAACCACAATGGTTTTATCCATCTTATCGCTTACAACTAGACCGCTGAATTTACGCCTTGTTACTTGATTGTTAATTTTATTTTCCGCCATATTATTTATTCTTATTAGCGCTTAATAAAGTCGAAATTTTAGCAATAGTTTTTTTAATAACCCTTATTTCTCTTACGTTTTTCAATTGCTTGTTGGCATCCTTAAAACGCAAATCCCTTAATTTTTCGCGAAATTCATTTAAATTTTGCTTTAATTCTTTTTCAGTTTTAGTTTTTAATTCTTTAAATTCCATAATATTTAAAAGCTATTTGGTTACAAACTTACACTTTACCGGTAATTTATAACCGGCCATTTTCATGGCTTCTTTTGCTTCGGTTTCGGTCACGCCGGCTATTTCAAACATAACCATACCCGGTTTAACTGCGGCGATGTAATGATCAACCGCGCCCTTGCCCTTACCCATCGGAATTTCTCCGCCCTTGGCAGTAACCGACTTATGCGGAAAAATCCGAATCCAAACCTTGCCGCTTTTTTTAATATATCTGGTCAAAACTTTTCTGGCCGCTTCAATCTGCCGCGAAGTAACCCAGCAAGCTTCCAAACTTTTCAGCCCATATTCGCCAAAACTAACATCAACCATGCGGCTAGCTTTCCCGCCTCGTCTTAATTTATGCATCTTTCTCCATTTCGTTTTCTTTGGCATTAACATATTATTTGTTTCCTCCAACTATTTCGCCCTTACCGGCTTCTTCTTTTTTAAAAATATCTCCCTTGTATATCCATAACTTTATACCAATTGCCCCATAAGTAGTTTTAGCCGTCACTTTGGCAAAATCAATATCAGCCCTTAGGGTATGAAGCGGCACTTTTCCCGAAGTAAGCATTTCCGTACGCGCAATTTCCGAACCGTTCAACCGGCCGCTGATAACAACTTTTACGCCCAAAGCGCCGGCCCGCTCAACGCGGCTAATTGCCTGTTTCATAACGCGCCTAAACGGCATTCTTTTTTCAATATCAATCGCCATGGCTTGCCCGACAACTTGGCTTGATAAATTCGGCCGATCAACTTCGGTAATATTTAAATTAATATCGGCCAATCTGAAACTTTTTAAAAATTTGTCATGCAGTTTCTTTTTTAAATCTCCGGCACCAGAACCACCGCGGCCGATGATGATACCTGGTTTGGCCGTAAATACGCCTAGAGTAATTTTATGGCCGCTTCTTTCAACCTCCACGCGATCAAGGCCGGCTTCCCGCAGTTGGTCAAACAAATATTTTCTTACTTTTACATCCTGTTCCAAATTCTTAATCATGTTTTTCCCCGTGCTAAACCACTTGGACGGCCAAGTCCTGGTAATATTCAATCTTATAACTTTTGGATTTACTTTATGTCCCATATTTAACTATTAACATTTAATATATTATCCGCTTTTTCTTCTAAACATTTTTGCGGAAAAACCTTTAGCGCCGCCTTCAATTTTTGCATGGCCATGGCGCCCTTCCATTCTCGGATCGCTTATCGCTTTGCCTTTTTCTTTCTTATCTTCTTCTTTAGATTCAGTTTTTTCCTCTTTAACCGATTCTTTAAGCTTAACCACTGGTTCTTTTTTCGGCTGCTCGCCTAATTTAATCGGCGCGGCGATTGTTTGCTTTTTAGTTTTGGCTTTACCACTTTCCTTGATTTCCCCCAAAATTAAATTAACATGGCAGAGTTTCTTTCTAATCGGCGTGGCTCGACCGTGGGCTCGAGGCATCCAACGCTTTAAAGTCGGCCCCTGGTTAACTGTAATTTCCTTTATAAATAAATTTTCTTTTACCAATTCAAAATTATGCTCGGCGTTAGCTACGGCTGAATTAATCAGTTTAATCACCGGTCCGGCCGCTTTCTTATTTATAAATTTAAGCTGCGCCAAAGCCTGCCCGGCCGGCAGCTTCTTGATAAGATTAGCCACCAAACGAACTTTGATCGGAGACATCCTGATAAATTTTGCTTTAGCTTTAACTTCCATATTATATTATATTTATTTTCCTGCTTTTGGCGCCGGAGCCGGATCTGCACCCTTGGCCTGATCTTTAG
>Ga0172381_10004875_pt1 | contig 13769 bp, 12 predicted proteins | sample Leawel6488metaG_FD_119754 | JGI IMG/M metagenome (GOLD analysis project Ga0172381, IMG submission 119754) | Leachate microbial communities from a municipal landfill in Southern Ontario, Canada - Leachate well 64-88 metaG | ecosystem: Engineered > Solid waste > Landfill > Unclassified | place... | reverse complement strand
TATTCACGGTCGCGATCACAAACGTATTTTCTTGAAGACCGGCAACGAGCCTTTCGATGCAGTTTTCCGTGACATGCACAACCTCGTCCGACTGCGCTATAATGACGTCACCACGAGCAAGTCGGTACGCTATGTTTCGAGCCGTGCAGGGATTTCGATATTCTGGATTGCGATCGACTCGATGGTAGTGAACCGGGAACTCTTCGCAGACATTCGCTGTATCGTTTCCAAGAGATCCATCGTCAACCACGATCGTCTCGAACTCGAACGGCGGATTCTGGCGGGCGATGCTTTGCAGAGTATTCCTAAGCAGTGCCGGCTTATTGAACGTCGATAGGCAAATCGAAGCTTTCATGTTTTCAGCTTTTCCGCGTAGCGTGTGAAGGTGTTGTTAAATTGGCCAATGTTCTCGCGCGTTATTCGATTGTTCCAGATCTGCGAGTTCGGATGACCGCCGAACCAATGTATCCCGATCGTTCTATCTGGAACACTGCGGCTCTCATCAAATATGCAAGACGTCTGGGTGTGATTCCACGGGTAAACCGTGTCGTCTGGAACGGAAATTATACTGCACTCCGTATACTTTTTTCTCGCAACAGGAACACTCGGGAAACATCTTTGCATCGCCGTTACGCCACACGCCTGGTAATCACGCGGATTGTACGACGCCCTGGCATGTCGATGCACGTCACGCCAAACAGGGCATCCGGGCATTCCAGCAAGGAAACCGATTCCGATAACGCTGCACGTATGGCACACGACAACGTCTGCGGTTAGCTCCGGCATCGGCTTGACCCACAGGATATCCATATCGGCGTACCATCCACCGACCGTTGCTAGGTGCCTGTAGCTCCATAGGTCGCACGCGAAGCTTGGCGACACACTCACAATGTCACTATTGACCGACTCAAACTCGACTCCAAGATTCTTAACGAGAGACAAGTAATCGGGGCCGGCGTAGTCCACTGCGTCGCACATCTCTCCTGTTGCCCAGGTCCGATTCATGGCCGTCTGGCACTGGTACACGCGAACGTCCCACGAAGGATTATGGTGCTTAAAACTTGCAAGCGTGAGATACCGCATCCATGACATCCGCGGACTGGACCAAAAAAATGCCATCTTATGCGGAAGACCCATTATCTATCCCTCGCTATACAGAGAAGCCTATGCAGCAATATCGGACTTGTTGCCCAATCGCTCGGTAAGACATTCATCTCCTGATTCTTCCAGTAATTAAACCACGAGTTATTTAACCCGTAGCATACGGTATTCTTGGTGATGTGTAGCAGTGGGTCGCTGTGCGAGAAAAACTCCTCGACGTTGCTGTCAATGTCGATCGGCAGGAATGTATCTAACGGAACACGGAAGCATCCCGGCTGCGAGTGGACTAACTCAGTCAGTATCCCCTCGCCAAGCTCGGCCCACACAATCGGCCTGTCATCGTCTAGCCGGGCATTAACTCGCGACAGCCACTCGCTCGCGTAGTCCGTCCCGCGACGCATGTAAATGTAACCGTTTAGCACGCGCAGCGGCTCTCTCGTCCATGTCGCATAAACGCATTCCGGGTCGTCCGCTAACAAAAACATCGGGTCTCTAAAGCCAACCGTATCGGCGTCCCACCAGAAACCACCATGTTCTGCTAATAACGCGGTGCGGATACAGTCCACCTTTATCGCTAAATCATCGATCTGATTGAACCTCGGATGCAAGCAATCTTTGGAGATGAAGTCCTGGAGTGTTTCGGGTGTCACGAGCACAAATGCTGACCCGCAGCATCTTCGCATCGATTGGATGCAGGTTTCAATGTACGGCGGCATTGGACCTTCCCAATACGACCACACGTTTACTTTAGGTATTGCCAAGGCTTGTCATCCTGACCAAAAATTGTTTCCGAGGTAGCAAGCAAAAAGCTGCAATCGCGAACGCGAGGGCTGTTTTTAAGCAACTCAAGATTGCTTTTGCTTATGTCGTCGAGTCGCTCGCTGTCTCGACGTCCTCGCAAATTGAGCGATATCCCGCAACGATCGCACCATCTTTCTCGCTGCACCATGAATCCATCGAGCGGCGTTCCCCAGCAGCCGGCCGTTACGGGCAGACCACCCGGCCCGTCGAAAAGCATGTCCAAGGCTGCGGCGACCTCGCAAAAGAAAAATCCCTTTGGCGTTATCGCGCCGGACCATTTCTCTTGTAGCCAGCACTTGTCTTGAATTGCTGCTCGTTCCTGCTTGTCTGCGATTATGTCGGCAGACGCGACAAGAACCGGCGAATGCAGACACTCGCTATTGTGTAAATTGTTATTGATGTACCCGAATGTCGATTCAATAAGGTCAGCATGTGCGGTGCTTTGCCATCTGATACCAGTCCACAATCCTCGATGCTCTTTGTTTGGGATAATACTCACCATCGTTCGGCACAGCTCGTCAAACTGCGGATGCAATAACGGCTCCCCGCCAAGCATTCCGACGACTTTCCGCGACGGCGTGAAACTGTTAGGAATACTTTCGTTCGGGAAATCCTTAAGTGCGTCGCAAGCTTTCGCAAAAAACTCAACCGACATGAAAAACGGTTTGTGAATATGCGGAACGCATCGCGTGCAATTACTGCATTCTCGATTGCATTTATTTGTCACGTCGATCTGAATAGCCCATTGTTCTTGCGGGTTAATCATAAGCAACCTCGCCGGGCTTCAAATACGGTTTCTGCCAATCGTGCCAGCACTCCGGCAACGGGCTTGGAAGTTTTCCGTCATTAGCGATGACTTCTTTCGCATGATGAAAATAGTCGCACTTTCGACACAGACTAAATCCAGCTCGCCACTTCTCACGAAAAGCCGCTTCAAGTTGCTCCCAGCTGTCCGTCAGGATATTTCCAAAAACCGTGTCGCCGCCGTTAGGCGTTCCCGCGATGTCGAACGCGCACGCGAGACAGTCGCCATTCCACATCACCTGCAACGCGCCTCGATGTCCGTCGCAACGATGATCTGGGAGATTCACAAGTCGTTTAAGCGGGCCGGCGAGTACGCTGCCCGTCCACGAGAAGTACACATCGCTAACGAAATTCACATCGAGACCAGCAAACGCTTTCTTTACGTTTTCTAAATTTGAGCCCGGAACCGGGTTAGTTCCGATGTTGATCTGGTACAGCGGATTGACGCTCTTTGCGTACTTAATAAACGACAGGGCGTTTGTGTAACTCTTTTCCCAGGATAGTCCGGTCAGCTCCTCGTACTCTCGCCCGGTATTGAAAAACGACAGCGTTATCATGCTGGTCCATCGCAATAGTCCCTCGTAGCGATCCGGCGTCAAATGGCTGCAATTCGTGTTCAGCGTCACACATCCAGTCAACACGTCGATTCCGTAGTGTGCGATTGCGTAGGCGTACTTGTCCGTCAGCGTCGGGTCCATGAGCGGCTCGCCGAAACAAAACATCGAGCCAATTTGCAGTCCCTTCGCCTTGATCTTATCGGCGATGATTTTGAAGTTTTCCAGACTCATGATTCCACGAGGGGCCTGCACGACATGATTCAAGCACGACTTACATTTTGCATTGCAATAGTTCGTCGTGGACAGATACACTATTTCCGGCCACGGTCTTTTGAGATCGTCCCACGCATCCGCGAGTGTCGTTGTCATTTCTTCCTCGCCTTTTTCACCTTAACATTGCGTTTAGGAAAATACTTCACAGGCAAGCCGGCAATCATCGACTGCGCGAGCTTGTTGATATCTTTAAGTGTCGGCGGTTTTATTGCTTTATCCATGTTCCGTAAAATGCGACCCCGCCCGACGTGCGAACGAGAACTTGATGCGAGATGCAGTACAGCGAGTTATCGCCGATCTGCTTCTCAAGGTCTTGGGCAGCTTCAGACACGACGTACTGAAGCCTGGAAACATACTCCTGGAACGGAGTCGTTGTCCCGTCCAGATCGAACGGGTAGATCAGGGCACGCCACTCGTGCCGTGTGTTCTCGGCGTCTCGATGCGGGACAAGAAGACACTCGCCCATGCAGTTGAGCTCGACCTCGCCGAGCATCTCACCCCAGAACGGGACTTGCGCGGCGATTTGAAGCATGGCGTCCTGGATAATCAGGTCGTCGTAGTGGAAGTTGTCGTTTGGCATTTTTATTTAAGGTAGATCTTGCCGTTAAAACAGAGAAAGAAGACTCTTTCGATACCGTCATACTCAGTCGTAAAAAACCGACCACGCTCGTCTAGTATTACACACGGCTTCTTCCCAGACTCCTCGCCGTGCGTCATGACATGCAAGACCTCGTTCTCTTGGAACAAGCTAAACATCGCATCTCGCAGTCCACGCCACAGCTCCCAAATAGCTGCCTCGATCGCGACCTCGGTATGACACGACAGCGTTCGACCTAGAAATGCGAGCTCGGCTATTTGAATCCGCAGCTCACATCTCTTTGCATTGGGAAATCGTTCAATCCAGGGAGAGTTATCCATCGCGTGCTTGTAGATCGCATCGAAAACAGGATCGCTTTTCCGCACTCGACCTATCGCAGCGGCAACGGTATTTTCAACGAGGTGCATGGCTGGGTACTTCCCGTTCATGCCGAGATTATACCTCTTGGTCTGAAAAACGCAATAGATGTTTTTTACTTTTTCATGCCCTTTGGCGGGCACGGGTTCCCGAGAATTCGGGAGAGCAGATAAATGTGGGTTTCGTGCTCGTTGGCAAGCGACAGGAGGTAATCGTCCACACCGGGGGTAAGCGTGCCCTCGTTCTTCATCGACGTGTAAGCGTCCTTGATCGCTGCCTGGAGCGACTCTTCGAGTAGCATCGCGCCGTCGATCGGGCCGCTCTTCTTCAGCTCCTCGGCGTGCTTGTAGATTGACAGCACCCGGTCGCAAAGCGGGACCGCCTCCGGCCCGTAGAAACAAACCAGCTTCTCGGCGAGAGTGTCCACTTGGTCGGGCACCGCACCATAAAGCCGCTCGAACAGGAGATGAAGCTGGTAGAAATCATTCCCAGGCCCGACCGTCCAATGACAGTTAAGATAGTAAAGATATTGGGTTTGGAGGATCGCGAGAATGGTCTGGAGTTTATCTTTGGCCTTGGTCATTGTGCTTGCTCAGCCTTTCGTTTTTTGGAGAGGTTTTTGATGTGCTCGGTCATCTGCTGACGACGTCGCAATACGGCCTCGGTCGTCGCGACATCCTCGGGGGCCATCCGCTCCTGCGCGAGTGTGGGCAGATAGTAGTTCTTCCAGGACCGGACTTTCGGGTTCCGTTCCAGGATCTCCGCGTAACGGTCGCGTAAATCCTGCAACTTCCACCGCTCCGTGTCGTAATCCGACACGCTCGCCATGCCGGAAAGGGTCAAAGCTTTCTGGCTCGCACTCTTTCGCGGATCGAACAGCATCGCACCGACACCCTCGACACGCGAGAGCGGGGAATAGTGAATAAACCGATCGATCAGCGGCGAGTCGAGCCCGACGGTCCGGGATAAGACGCCCTCCAGGTCCTCAATCTTGCGGCCCGTGCTCATCTGCTCGCCGGACATCGCCTCGACCGGGGCCAAGAGCAGGGGGTTCAGCCGCCCGAGCATCTTCTTCACCGACCGGCCAATGTCCGGTGCGCCGTTGTCGAATACGAAGTCGTTCAGGTCGCCGATCGGCAGGATTGTGCTCTTGATGAACCCCTGCGACTCGGGCTTCTCGCCGGGGATGCCGATCGCGTTCGACTCCTGCATGAACGCCGGCGTGTAAACGCCCGGCTGCTCTTGCGAGGAGATATTCGACACTGCCCGGACAGTCTGCGCGGCCCGCCCGCCCGGCTCGTGCAGGACGTTGCTCATCAAATAAGGCACCATCTTCCGAGTGAACCCGTAGAATGGCGCAACTCTTTTCATGACTTCTTTCTCGAACTTGCTCATCTCAGAGTAGTCGAAATGAGCTCGACGGACCTCCTCCATCGCCTCGGCTGGAGCGAAGCCTTTTTGACGCAGCGTCTTATAATACCCCGCCCGATCGATGAAATTCTGGAGCGACTGGATGTTTTTCCCATGCCCGCCCTCGCCGCCGAGGATCTTCGGCAGGTCGGATTTGAGCGTGCCGAGCACGCCCTTGGTCGGGATCTTCTCGAACTGGCCGGCCATCTCCTCACCGATCAGCTCGGTCAGTGGCCCGCCTTTCTGCTCGAACGTGATGTACTCCGCAAAATGGGGGTCGTCGAACCGCTTCGCCGCGTAGTCGGCGGCAAGCTTCGAGTTAGCGAGAATCCCTTTCCGGCCCATCAAGTCAGCTTTCCCGCCCATCCACGCCTTGATCGGCGACGAGACGGCGTCGCGAAGATGCGACTGCGGCCAAATTGAGTACAAAGCCTGCTTGTAGATGCTGGCAACCTTGTCGTAATAGCTGAGAATCTGGTTCTTCACAGCGGGGGTAGTCAGCTTGACCGCGTTATGCAGTGCCTTAGGCACGTTCGGGTCAGTTTTCATCGCCGCCGCGACGACATCAGCGGCCGTGTCGTCGTCGAGTCCCTTTGCAACGTACTCACCCACTTTATCGGCGTAATGATCCCGGACGAATTTACGCAATCCCTCGGTCCCGAGCCCGGATTCTTTCCACGCGGACATTAGCGACACGCCGTCTTTAATGTTCTCGCCCACGAGGCCCTTCTCGCCGAGAAAAGTGTGGATTTTCCGCACGGCGGCGATCTTATTGAGCATAGCCCGCGAGTAGCTCATAGCGTCCATGAGCGGCTCACGGCCGAAAATGCCGTGCTCCAGCACGCCGCCGGACAACTGCATTGCCTCCAGCGCGTCGCCGATCTTCTTCCCGGCTACCGTGTCGCGCCCGACCTTGTCGAGTATGTCGTTCCAGCGTGTATTGATCTGCTCCGGCGCATAATAGTCGAGGAACTCTCGCATATTCTCAGCCCGCCCGCCGCCGGGGGACCACGCCGCCTTCTGCGTCGAGTAAGTGTGGGTCTGCTCCCACGTCGTTCCCTGCGCGACAACGCGAGATTCTTCTTTACCTGTCGCGGTAAGCAACGTCGAGCGGTGTGCAGCGTCGCCCCACGCCTCGTCGAGCGCCGGGTCGATGTGCTTCTTGTAGGCGTAGGCGTCTCGCAGCTCGTTCAGGCTCTTGCTCGTGCTGCCTGTCTCGGCCTGGAGCTTCTTGACCCACTCCTTTTTATCGAGTTTCTTGAACGTGTCGTCGGCGTAGCCCATATAAAGAGGATCTCTGGCGAGATTATCGACCATCACAGTCCCGCCGGGCGCGTCGCGCAGCGCCGCTCGGCGTGTTTCCTGCATCCGCATCATGTCCTCGCCGCCGCCCAGTTTAGCCGCTGCAACTCGGTTCACCTTAGACTCTGCCTTAGCGATCGGCGACTGACGCGCCGCGTGGCGGACGTAGAGATCTTCCAGGTTTCCGGGGTCGGTCCCGCCGTAGGAGACGTACATCTTCTTCAGGTCATCTTGCATCCGCACCAGGTCGTCGGCGTAGTCGTGCAACGCGTTGCGAATCCCGGCGGTTTTAGCGACAACCTCGCCGATAGACGTAGAAGCGGGCATTCTCGTCACGTCGTGCAGGCGTTTTGCAACGATCTCAGGGTCAAGCGAGCCCTTGTGGTCTGCCATAAAACGTAGGATCTCGTCAGCGCCCGACTGGTCCCCGATCCCGCCCAGCTCCTCGATCGTCCGGGAGAAGTCATCGTAGAGCGGTTTTGTGCGGTCGAGCCATGCGGAGTGGAAGTTCTCAGCCACGCCACGGGCCAGTTTCTCCTCAGCCGTCGCCCGCTCGCCCATGCGCTGGGCCAGTTTGCCGAACTCGACTTTCTTACCCGCCGCGTCGGCGGAGAAGAGTCCTTTTACGACTCGTGCCGGGCGGGTCTGACTCAGCCAGTCAACAGCTTTTCCCACCGTCTCAGGGCTCAGGCCGAAGTTAGTCTCCAGCAGGTTCTTACCCGCCGTGTCGAACGGCTTATGGACGTTAAAGAGCTTGCGCTCGCCCTTAGCGAACTGCTCGGCGAGTGTCGCTGTTGTCTCAGACGCGATGCCCGGCAGCTCGCCCGAGGCAAGCTTGCCGAGCATCTCGCCGACCGGGGCGTTACCGGCAGCGCGGCGGGCGGCAGCCGCAGCTTTCCCGGCCTTGCTTAGCGTGCCGAGCCCGGTCCAGGCGGGCGGGTCCATTGCCAGATCCAGGACGAACCCGGAAACAGCCCGCACCCAGTCTTGCGTGTCCGTCGGGTCGAAGCCCTCGTGGTTTTTGCCGGGGATCATACCCCACTGCTCCAGCAGGTCACTTCCCGCGATACGCTTCTTGGGGTCAGTTATCCCCATCGTGTCGGAAAATGGGATCAGGTTTTTTAGCGCGGCGACGCCCGCCTGCTCGCCTGTCCCGCCGGTCAGGCCGGAGACGAGCCCCTGCACGGCAGCTGCCGGTTTACCGAGCGTCTCGCCGAGGTACTGCACGCCGCCCATGACGTTACCGAGAAAGTCACTCTCCTCCTCCTTGAACGGCGGCGGATTGTACGCGGGCGGCTGTGGCGATGATAAAGCGGGCCAGTCCATCGTGCTACCTCAAGTTAATTTTCTCGTATTTCATTTTCCCTTCCTCGACGAGCTTCTTCGGCTTAGCTTTAGCCGACGGCGACAGGTCAGCCCAATTAGACGGCATCTCGTCTTTACCGGGCGTGAACGATGCGGGGGCGTTAGGGTCCTCGCTCAGCCAGCGGATAGCCGGGCCGGTCAGGAAGTCGTTCTCCAGGACGTCGCTCCACTTCTGCCACCCGGACTTATAATCCTGCGGGTGGGACTCTTTCCAATATTTTCCCGCCTCGCTCTCAGGGATGCCGTTAGCCGCGGCGAATGTGCGCGCTTCCTCGTAGGTTTTAGGCGCAGCCTCGGCGAAAGTCTTGCGGAAGTCAGGCTTGTCGTTCATAGGCGACGAGGGTGCGATCCCGGCAACGCCGCCGAGCCCGATAGTCTGCGGAAGCACAAACGGGTTCTGGGCGTCGAATTTCTTCATCTCCTTCTCGACCTGCGCCTGCGGCAAGCCCATGCGGCGGAGGTCAGCCAGGTAGTCTGCCCGCATTTTCTGGTGTTGTGCTTGCGCCATCGCGTTAGTCTGGAGCAGTGCGTCTTGCGAGCGCGACGCCGACTCAGCTTGTGAGATTCTCTCCTGGGAGGCGAGCCGTTTCTCGTCGCTGTTAAGCGGTCGGGCGGCGGAGCCGGTCAGGCCGGCGATAGCGGTCTGGCGCTGCTGGGGAGTGAGGTTTTTGTCTGCGAGAATCTCTCCTGCGCCGACTGGCAGGCCCATGCCGCGGGCGGAGACGCGGGCGCGGCGGAGGTCCTCATCGTCGCGTCTGGCGATCTGGGAGGGGAGTGCTGCCTGGGTGCGTGCGAGTGCTCCGACGCGGTCGAACGCGCGGGATTCTGCGGAGCGGTCAACGCCCGACGGGCCGACCCATGTGCCTGGGTCGCGCGGCGTGCGGCCAGCCTGCGGCGTCTCCAGGTCTTGCATGTACTCGCCCGAGTCTCGCATATAATCCTGCCAGAGTGACGGGTCAGGCTTACGGGACGCGGACGAGGCGGGGATACGAGCGAGGTCCTGCTGGGTGAGCCCGGCGACATTCTCATTATAGACAGCGCCGGGGCGGAGTGTGTCGTTCATACGACGGCGGAAGTCAAGCTGGTTCTGGTTGTCTCTCGCTTCTTGTTGTGCGGGCAGGCCGATCCCTGCTCCTGTCGCGCCTGCGGGTGCGGTAAGGTGCGGCTGCCAGGGCGCGTCGATAGCTTGGCCCTGGGCAGCGCCGGTGCCGACGCCTCGGCCGGTCTCGTAGGCGTTAGCAAACTGCCGCTTGTTCCAGTCAGCGGTCTCGGCCGCGTCGTCTTTTATCCCGACGTTACGGCCGGCGGAGAGACGTTGCTGCCGGACCTGGCCGACGTGTTTTCTGATGTCGTCGTACTCGCCCGGCGGGATGAAAGCTATCGCCCGCATAGTATGCTCGAAGTCAGGGTCGTCGTAGAGGCCCTTGATAGCGGAGCTTTTACGGCGGGAGAGCTCCTCGTCGCGGAGCATCTGAGCGTTTACGCGATCTCGTGCCGCGGCTTCAGCTTCAGCGGAGGACCAGGGCGCGAGCCCGATACCGGCGTTTTTTGTAGCGGCCATGAGAACTGATACCTCCAATAAATAGCGGCGCGGTGGAGTGCGGGCCACGAGATTACTCCGGCGTAGCGCTCATTACACACTCATACCCCACTTCTGTCAAGCGGCAAAAACACGACTACTGAGTTCTGGTCACAAGTGGACAGTTCTGGTCACAAGTGGACAGTTCTGGACACAAGTGGACAGTTCTGGACACAAGTCGCAAATTGCATCTACTGATTCATTCCGAATAATTCAAGAATTAGTCGGAGAGAAAAGCTTCTTACTGCTTTCTGCGGCGAAACAATGCCTTTCGGTGCGATCTATTCCGAATAATTCTCTCCGAAGATCAGGTAATTAGTCGGAGAGGAAAGCTTCTACGTATAGCTCAAAACTACTAGCTGGTCTGAAAAGCCCTAAGATATCCTACAGGCTGGACCCCCGCCGCCGGCCGAGCCGGCTCGAAGGGGAGCCCAGACCCGATTTTCTCCCCGACCTCGGAGAACCTCGGAGAACCTCGGAGAACCTCGGAGAACCTCGGAGAACCTCGGAGAAAGAGCCCCGACCCGGATTTTCCCACCAGCCCAGCCAACCTGCCACCACCAGCCAGCTTACACACACAACCCAAAAGAAAACTTTTAACCGAGGGTCCCGAGCATTCCAGCGACCAGACAGCTTGAATCCTGGCAAGCTGGGTAAGATTTCAACCAACAAATGTTAAAATCTGCCCTCGTCCTATACCACAGGCCCGGCGCAACCACCGTTAATCTGGGTAACTTCTTCACATAAATACCCCACTTATTAGCCACAAGAGTAACGGGCTCGCGGTAGTCTGGGTAGTTTTGCCACTTGCAAGAACTAGAGTGTGACCGAATGTTTTGTCACGCTGTCACGCGATAATGTGACAGTGTGACCGAATGTTTTGTCACGCTGTCACGCGATTGAAGGCGGGACCTGGCAAACGTACCCCGCGAACGTCATCTGCAAAGTATGCGGAGAGAAGTTCAAGACCCTCGCTCTCGGAGACACCGACGAGTAGGCCCTACTCCCCGTCTCCATTCAATATATCCTTATAATACCTACCATTAAACAGAATATACCCCTCTACCTCAGGCATCTCCATACGCCCAAGCAGATACTTATCAACCCTTTTCTTCAGCCTTACCCGCGCCCTCCCGCCACTGCCACAATACCTATCCCACAATACCCGAGGAACCCCATCAGGCTTACCCTTACCACGTTTCTTCATTGACGCACCCTCCTATCCCCTCCTATCATATATCCTAGCAGATACCAGAAGGCGCAATCCAGCCCAAAGAGCTTCTCACTCTGCTCTCGTAATTAACCTCTTTGGGCAAAATATCGACACACCTCTCCACACCAAGATCCTAACACTGCCTAAAAAATAGGCACCGACTGCCTAAAAAATAGGCAGTCTCCGTCAACTGCCACGTCTCCACCACCCGCACACGCTAAAAACCGTGCGCAATTGTGCTTAAATAGTGTAATTTTGCGTCGTTTTTCAGAGGAGGAGAAATGCGAAATGGTGGGGAGGACACTAGTAAAAAAGGACGCTTCTCCCCCGTTGGGGGGCTGCCCCTCATCACTTGCGAATCGTCGCAAGTCCTTGCGTGGCAACGACTTATGGCGTTTTTTGACTGGACTCCACGGTTCCGTCGTGTCTAACCCCCTGAAAGACGTATAATAGGACACGTATCACACCCCTCCTCACGCCAAACACGTCCTACCCCCGCTTCTTGCCCACAATGCCGCACAAATAGGCACGTTCGATACCGACTAGCTCGGCGCGGCGTGCATCGGGATCGGTGCGCGCGTAGTGCGGGGCGAGATACTCGCGTGCATACCGAATCGGATTGACTACAGGTGGTGTAGTCAGTTTGAATACATAAATTGAGCGGGTGTGTCAGCAGTTTGATGAATGTAGTAGAAACGGGTGGTGAGAATCTCGGTCGAGTTGGTAGTTTGGGTAAAATTTGATACCACTGTCGGGTGGTTTGTGTCATCAGATTGAGTACAGTTTTTTACTTCTTTCGAGGGGGTTCGATCGGTTTACGTTAGGGCAGAGGGTTTGTTTTTTTCGTTTCCGCTCGGCCAGCCGCCCCTAACGGCAGCCGGGTATCCTGCAAACTGGAGAGTTCTAATCATGCCATCTGTAATTTCGAGATTGAGTGATCGTCGGCACAATGGGGAGGCAATTTTGCGCGACGAGGCGCAGCCGCTGGATTTAATTCTGGGCTATATCGTGCGGAAGCCGCGCAATGGGCGGGAGTTGACGATGTACGACACGGTGGATGACGGCCCTCTCGAGCTGGTCATGCCGGAGGACGAGTAAGAACACACTACCACGTAGGGGCGTTTTTCATCGGACGCCCCCTCATTGTAGTGTGTTTTTCAGTGTGTTCCCTAACGTGCAAGGAGATTGAGATTATGAGCAATTCAACGACAATCGACCAGTTAGTTGCGGCATTTCAGGCGGCTTGCGTTGCGAACGACACGGCAAAGATGGCTGAAATTACGGCGGCATTAAAGGCGGCAACGACGCCGGCTCCGCGGGCGTCGGGCGGGGCTAAAACATGCAGCGTGAAAATCGACGACCGCGGCAGACTCTCTTATACGGGTTCGCGGGTTGATTCTATGTACGCCCATCAGTTCCTCAACCAATCCCCCGCGCTGGAGGAAAGTATGCGGAAAATTGCGTATCAACTCACCGGTGATCGGGTTGTGCGTGACGTGCTTGTAAGTAAAGAGTGGGGCAGTAAACCGGCATGGTGGACCGACACAATGTCGGGAGACGCGGATGCAGTGAAACGGGCGCGTAAAGAGGGCTATAGCGCGGCGAAAACCGAATCGCATTTATTCGTCGGGTTGCTGGATTGTCAGAACGCCGCGAACGCCGACGCAATGAAAGAACGTTTCGATGCAGCGTGTGCGGCGATTATCAAGGCCGCGGAATGGTGCATCGATTATCAAGAGCAGTCACGCAAGGCGGCGGCCGAGCAAGTGGCCTAGGTTCGCAAAAATGCCCCGCCGAAACGCGGGGTATTTTTTCGCACCTAGTTTTCCGCCCCCGACAGCCCCGCACCTAAAATCGTCCAGGACGCACCACGACGCAATCCTAGGCGGGGTTGCCCAAAACGTGAAGAAGCACCCGCAAACCGAACCACTCGCCTAGATCGCGTCCTATTGCGTTCGGGGCGAGTACCCTGATAGTGGGGATAGAGCTTGCCGAGAGGTATAGCTCCCGCTTGGATTTTACCGTTACGCATAGCTCCCGCTTGAAAATTTAGCTATAGCTCCCGCTTATGGACGACCTAGATTACGAGATCGACATGATTCGCGGCGAGCATGGCTATTACCTGGACAACGGGAATGGTGACGGGTTCGGGCATGAAGGTTCCGGTGTTGGCACAGGCGACGGCTACGGCTGCCCATGTGGATGCGGTAATGGTAGCGACGCGTCAACTGTCACACACAAATGGCTCTAATATGGACGAGAACGACTACGAGATAGTTCCCGGTTACGGTGACGGTTACGGCTACGGTGACGGTTACGGTTACGTTTACGGTGACGGTTACGGTTACGGTGACGGTTACGGTTACGTTTACGGTGACGGTTACGGTTACGGTTACGGTGACGGTTACG
>Ga0172381_10004874_pt1 | contig 13775 bp, 14 predicted proteins | sample Leawel6488metaG_FD_119754 | JGI IMG/M metagenome (GOLD analysis project Ga0172381, IMG submission 119754) | Leachate microbial communities from a municipal landfill in Southern Ontario, Canada - Leachate well 64-88 metaG | ecosystem: Engineered > Solid waste > Landfill > Unclassified | place... | reverse complement strand
TAATTTTTCTAATTTATAAATAATAATATGGATTTTAATAACAATGATTTCTTTTTTACATTCTGCGGCAATACATGGTATAAATGCTTGTCTTATTGATGTTGAAGTTGATATAGCTTCCGGACTTCCCATTTTTTCAATAGTAGGGTTACCTGATACTGCTGTTAAAGAATCAAGGGACAGAGTTGTATCGGCAATAAAAAATTCAGGTTTTGATTTCCCAACCAAAAAAATTACAGTAAATTTAGCTCCTGCTGACATAAAAAAAGAAGGCGGGATATTTGATTTACCTATTGCTTTAGGAATTCTTTCATCAAGCGGAAATATAGAACCAAATGCTATAAATAAAATTTGTGCTATCGGAGAACTTTCTCTTGACGGCAAGTTAAGGCCTGTTAAAGGTATTTTGCCTATAGTTTTAAGTTTAGAAAAATTCGGTATAAATAAAATTATTGTACCGGAAAAGAATAAATATGAAGCCTCTGTTGCAAAAAACATAGAAGTTTATCCTTTTTCTGAATTAACAGAAGTAGTAAAATTTTTAAAAAAGGAAATAAAAGTTGTACCTTTTCAACAAAATACTATTAATAATTTAAATACAGAACCTATAAATCAAATTGATTTCGCAGATATCAAAGGACAATTTTTTGCAAAAAGAGCCGCAGAAGTAGCATCATCCGGCGGACATAATATGATTATGATTGGTCCTCCGGGATCAGGAAAAACAATGATAGCAAAAAGAATTCCGACAATTTTACCGCCAATGAGTTTTGAAGAATCGGTAGAAACAACAAAAATCTGGTCAGTTTCCGGTCTTATGCAAACCGGAGAAAGTTTAGTATCACAAAGACCTTTCAGAAGCCCGCATCATACCACATCTTCCGTTGCTTTAGTCGGCGGAGGGTCATACCCAAAACCCGGTGAAGTAAGTCTCTCTCATAATGGTGTTTTATTTTTAGATGAATTAACAGAATTTAAAAGAGATGTTTTAGAAGTTTTAAGACAACCTTTAGAAGATAAAATTGTGACAGTATCAAGAGCTAAGAATACTTTGACATTTCCAGCTTCGTTTATGCTAATTGCATCGATGAACCCTTGTCAATGCGGTCATTACGGAAGTAGTACTAAAGAATGCACATGCAACCCATATCAAGTTATGAAATACCGCTCTAAAATATCCGGACCTCTTATGGACAGAATTGATATCCAGGTTGAAGTCCCTGCATTAAAAATAGATGAAATAACATCAGAAAAGTATACAAATATAGAATCTTCTCATGACATTAAAAAAAGAGTGGTTAAAGCAAGACAAATACAATATGAAAGATTTAAAGGTAAAAATATTTATTGTAATGCGCAGATGGGACCGAAAGAACTAAAAAAATGCTGTATTTTAGATGATAAAGCCGGTATGCTTTTAAAAAATGCCATAGAAAAGCTCGGCTTTTCTGCAAGGGCATATGACAGAATTTTAAAAGTTGCAAGAACAATAGCTGATCTTGAAAGTTCTGACATAATCTCCTCTACTCATATAGCTGAAGCTATAAAATATAGAAGTTTAGATAAATAAACCACTTAATACTGCTATTAATTAACTTTTCTTATTCCATAAAAAATGTAAAAATTATGATGTTTATATGAAAAATGATAAAATGAAATATAAATTTTTAATACTTTAAAGAGAAACTTCTATGTCTTGGAGCAATGACGATAAATCTACATATAATTCATTTATGGATAAATATAAAAATCTATTTATCTTATTTGTGTTATTATTTTTATTGTTATCTTTAAAACTTTTTTATTTACAAGTTATTCAAGGAACATTTTATAGAAATGTTGCAAATCATCAAAGGTTAAATACTACCCATGAAAGAGCATATAGAGGTATAATTTATGATGCCAACGAAAAAATTTTAGTTGGTAATGAATCAAATTATGTAGCTTTATTTTATCCGTTCGAACAACAATATTTACCAAGCGAAGAAACTGTTGAACAATTAAATCAAATTTTAAACAGAGACATCAAACCATTTATAGATAAAGGATGGAGATATGGCAGAGTAGTTAAAATTGCAGATAGTTTAACATTAGACGAAGTTTTTAAAATTCAAGAAAAAAAATTATTTCTTCCGGGTATAATGGTTGTCAAAGAGCCAAAAAGACAATATTTTGATTCTATTGAAAATGCACATGTAACCGGTTATGTAGGCGAAGTCAGTGCTGATGAACTTGAAACTTTAGAAACCGACGGTTATAAAGCAGGAGACTATATTGGCAGAGGCGGAATAGAACAATCATATGATAAGTATTTAAGAGGTATAGATGGGGGGTTAGATCTTGAAGTAAATGCAAAAGGACAACATCAAAAAGCTTTCAGCCATCGTGCCCCTATAATAGGAAATAGTGTTTATTTAACAATAGATACTGAATTACAAAAAGTTGCTTATGAAGCTTTAAAAAACACAACTACATCTAAAGGTGCTGCTGTTGTAATAGATGTCAGAACCGGTGCTGTAAAAGCTTTAGTATCATGTCCTAGTTATGATACTAATAAAGTATTCACTAATGAATATAGAAAATATTTGAAAGATAAAAAACTTCCATTATTTAATAGAGCTATTCAGGCATTGTATCCACCCGGGTCAATTTTTAAAATAATAACTTTCATTGCTGCTATGGAATATTTAAAACTTAATCCTAACCATATAGAAGAATGCACCGGTAAATTTGAATTAGGTGACAGGGTATATGCATGCTCATCAAAAGCCGGCCATGGAAAAATTAATCTTATAACTGCAATGACTTTTTCTTGTAATGTATATTTTTATAAACTGGGTTTAGATTTAGGAATCAGAGTATTGGGAAAATATGCAAAACTATTTTATTTGGGCGAACCTACAGGCATAGATATCCCTGCAGAAAAAAAAGGCTTTGTTCCTACACCAGAATGGAAAAAAGCAAAAATGAAAATGATATGGTTAAAAGGCGACACTGTCATATTTTCTATTGGACAAGGGGCATTGTGGGTTACCCCTTTACAAATGGCAGCAACAATGACCGCTGTCGCAAATAAAGGAGTTTATTATAAACCTTATCTTGTAGAAAAAATAATAGATGTTGAAAATAACAATACTGTATATTCTCATTTACCGGAAACTAAGGAAAAAATAATTATTGCTGATAATGTATGGGAACAATTAAATACAGCTCTTATTAATGTTGTAGAAGAAGGAACTGCCAAAAGAACAAAATTTTCTACAATGAAAGTTGCTGCTAAAACAGGAACTGCTCAAAATCCTCATGGTGAAGATCATGCATGGGTTGTTGCTTATGCCCCTGCTGATAATCCTCAAATTGCATTAGCTGTTATTGTAGAAAATGGCGGTAGCGGCGGAATTATTTCTGTACCAGTCGCTAGAGAAATATTAAAAAAATATTTTAATATTCAAGAAGATGATGGGAATACAGTAAATCAAAAAGTTCACAAAGAAAGGTAACCATAATGTTTAAAAATATATCAATTTTCTCAAGAATTATTAAAAATATAGACTGGATATTTTGGATTTCGTTAATTTTTTTAACATCAATAGGTTTTGTTGCTATTTATTCCGCAAGTTTAAATTATGATAATCCTATGAAATTTATAACTACACAATTTGCTGCATTTATTATTGGATTAATAGGAATTATTTTCTTGGCAAGTTTTAACTATCAGTATTATAAACATTTTAATTCTTTCATTTATGCATTATCTTGCCTATTATTAATATCTGTTTTAATATTTGGAACTACTGTAAGGGCAACAAAAGGTTGGTTTAATTTTGGCTTTTTTTCTTTTCAACCGGTAGAAGTTACAAAAATAATGCTGATTTTAGTTTTATCAGCTTTTTTGGATAACCATTGGAAAGATATAAAAAAATTATCAATTTTATGTAAAGCTTTATGTATAACAGGCGGGCATATATTTTTAATAATGTTGCAGCCTGATTTTTCTTCAACACTATCATATTTTCCTGTGACATTAATATTATTATATGTCACAGGAGCAAAATTAAGACATCTATTAAGTATTATATTATATGGATCCTTAGCAATGGGAATACCTCTTTTTGTAACATTTTTTAAATTGCAGCCTGAATTATTACGATCACATAAAATACTCAATTTTTTTGTCAATGCAACAACCGATTTCCAAAGTGCTGTACTAATTTTAGGCTCTATAATTATATTGGTTTTTTTGGTGAAATGGTTCTTAAATAAATTAAGAATTCCTGTTGGATTTGTCTATCCGATAATATTTTTATCAATTATTATAGCCGGTGCATTTTCATCAGTTGTTGTTGAGAAATCTTTAAAAGATTATCAAAGGAAAAGATTAATTGTTTTTCTAAAACCGGAAGTTGACTCCAGAGGAGCAGGATATAACATAATACAATCAAAAATAGCTATAGGCTCCGGAAAAATATTAGGTAAAGGTTTTTTTAAAGGAACTCAGACTCAATTAGGTTTTTTACCGGAACAAAGAACAGATTTTATATTTTCTGTAGTAGGTGAAGAAGGAGGATATTTACTTTCACAGTTAACTATCCTTTTTTACTTCTTTTTTGTATGGAGAGCATTAGTTATAGCACAACACGCCAGAGATAGATATGGATCTTTAGTTGCTACCGGAATTGCAACAATGTTTGCTTTTTATGGAATAATTAATATTGGTATGGTTATGGGTCTTATGCCTGCTACCGGGTTGCCTCTGCTTTTATTATCTTATGGAGGGTCTAGTATGTTTTCATCAATGATTGCTATTGGAATATTACTATCTATCCATTTAAGAAGATTTAATCAATATTAGTAATCTATTGATTAAAACCACTTTTTCTTTTTCATATACAAAATAATACCGGTGGTTGATGCCAGAATGAGAAATATTGCAAAAAACCAAGTTCCTGATTCGCCTAAGATTTTATATTCCGGGAAATGAACATTCATCCCATAGTAACTGGCAAATATAAGTATAGGCATAAATATTGTTGCTATTATAGTCAAAAATTTCATTATTTCATTTAGTTTTAATGTCGCAGATGACATATAAATTGCTATTAAAGAACCTATCATCTGTGAATTATAATTTATTGATTTATTTAATCTGTCTAGTTCATAAGTAATATCTCTAAAATAAGCGTAGTATGCCGGCTTTATATATTCATTGTTTTCTCTGGAGAAAAAAGAATATACATTTTTCTGAGGATCAGCAATTTTTCTCATAGATAATAAAACTTTTTTTAAATCAAGAATTTCTTCCATCATATAAGGTTTTGCATCTTCAAGAATTTTATCTTCTAATAAATCTATTTTGTTTGTAATTTTTTCCATAGTAAGTTCAAGATTTGCAACTACTTTTGAAAGTATATTATATAGCAAATTATCAAGACTTTTTAACTCTATTTGAGGTTTCAATCTTGCTTTTTGCATTAGAGTTTCCAAAAATTCTAATTCATCCGTATGAGCCGTTACCAAAAGATTTTTTCCTAAAAAAATATCAAGTTCATACATAGACTCTTCAAATTCAGCAAGATTCATAACTTTTAATCTAATACCATGAGTATTAACAAAAAGATAATTATCAAATTCTTCAACTTTTGGATTATACAAAGGAAATAAACAATCCTCAACAGAAAGTTCATGAAACTTAAAAGTATCTGTCAATAAAGCAATTTCATCTGTTGATAAATCACCTTTTTCCAATGTTAAATCAACCCATAAAATAGTTGGGTTTTCTTGATATATAGAATTAATTTTTTCAATATTTAATTCGTAGTTACAAACACCATCTTTTATATAGACTGCTTTTATCACTCTGTTACTCCGTTTCTATACTGTAAATCTTAGAACTGAATTCTACAAAATATAATTTTTTTAGTAAAGAAAAATATTAACTACTATTTGCAAAAAATCTTTAAAAAATATATACTTTTTCTAATCTTTGCTCTGCAATGGGCTAAGCTGTTATATAATTATAACAGAAATCCAAAAAGGGGGTGTGTAAAGCATGAGTTATGAATGTACTTTCATTTGTTCACCAGAATTAGATTCAACAAAAATCGAAGAGCTTACTTCAAAAGCTTCGAAAATCATTGAAACAACTGGCGGAACTGTCAAAAATCTACAACAATTAGGAAAAAAGAAACTAGCTTACAATGTTAAGAAATTCCGTGAAGGCATTTATGTCTATATGGAACTTAGCGGTAGTGGCAGTATGGTTTCTTCTTTGGAAAACTTTTTTAAAGTTAACGACTCTATTATAAGGTTTTTAACAATAAAAGTTGAACCGAAGAAAAAAGTTGTTGCAAAAAAAGCAGCTGAAATAAAAGTTGAAGAAGTAAAAACGGAGATATCTAATGAATCAACCGAATTACCAACTACCACAGCAGAATAGTGTTATTTTAGTAGGTAGATTAACAAGAGATCCTGAACTTAAAAGAACTTCCACTGCGAAATCTGTATGCAGATTTGACATTGCTATAAGCAGAAGATTTAAAGATGCTGCTACAGGCGAATGGAAAGATTCTGATCCAACTTATGTCCCAACAATTGTTTGGGGAGATCAAGCTGAAAGATGTGCTGACAAACTTAAAAAAGGTATGCCGGTTCATGTTGAAGGAAGACTTCAAACAAGTAGTTGGCAAGCAGCTGATGGAACAAAAAAATCAAGACTTGAAGTTGTTGCATCAAGAGTCCAATTTCTTGTAAGAATAGAACAACAAGTATCTAAAGTTTCAAATGTTAATAATGAAGCCGGAAATGAATATGTTTCAGATAATGATGTTGCTATAGATGATGAAGAAGTACCGTTTTAAAAATTTGGAGGAATAAAACAAATGTCAATAGAGAAGAAAACTGCCCGTCCTGCTGGTGCAAAACCTGCCGGAAAATTCAGAAAGGGCGGACCAATGAGAAGGAAAGTTTGCCGTTTTTGTACAGATAAAATTGAAATAGATTATAAAAATGTTAGCCTTTTAAGAGCATTTGTTACAGAAAGTGGAAAAATACTTTCAGGAAATGTTACAGGCACTTGTGCAAAACATCAAAGAGAACTTTGCCAAGCAGTGAAAAGAGCAAGAATGTTAGCATTGTTGCCATTTTCAGTAAACTAATGGAGGATTGTTGGAATGAAAGTTATTTTAAGATCAGATATAACAAATGTTGGAAAACAAGGTGAAATAAAAGAAGTTGCTGCTGGATTTGCAAGAAACTTCTTATTACCAAAAAAGCTTGGTATGGAAGCAAATTCTCAAAATCTAAAGATTTGGGAAAGAGAAAAATCAAGACTTGAAAAAGAAAGAGAAGAAATTATAAGTAATGCTAAAATTGTTGCTGAAAAAATAGAAAAAGATGTATTCTCTATTACAGTTAAAGTTGGTGAAAATGGTAAAATATTCGGTTCAATTACAACAACACATCTAGCAAAAATGTTTGCTAGCCAAGGTTTTGTAATAAATAAACATGATATTTTGTTACCGGCACCAATAAAAGAAGTTGGCAAACAAAGCATCAACATTAGATTACATCCGGAAGTAATAGCAAAAACAGAAGTCATGATTATTGAAGAAAAACATAAAGCTTAATTATTGTAAAAAACCTCAAAATTTTAATATTTTTAGTTTATAAATATATTTTTTGAGGTTTTTACTTTTTTGTAATATTTTATATAATTATATTGTTTATAATTTTCTTGCTTTTTAGTTAATTATTCACTATAATTCTAACCTACTTAATATAAATTTTAAGGATAACATGTCTAAAGATTTAGAAAAAAAAGTTCCTCCTCAATCAATAGATGCCGAAATGGCATTGATAGGTGCAATGTTAATAGAAAAAGATGCTATTATCAAAGCACTGGAATTAGTAAAAGAAGAAGACTTTTATAAAGAAGTTCATAAACAGATTTTCGGAGCTATCATAGAGTTAAATGATACTCAGTCTGTTGATGTGATTACAGTCAACAATCGCTTAAAAAATAATCCTATGTATATTGAGGTTGGCGGCAGCAAATATTTAGTTAGTTTAATGGATAATGCCCAAACTTCTGCTAATGTAGAATACTATGCAAATATTGTTAAAGATAAAGCTATTCTCAGACAAATATTAAATGCCGGTTCTAACATGGTTACTGATGCTTTTTCTGAGAATAAAACTTCAGAAGAAATTTTAGACAAAGCTCAGGCTACTCTTTTCAATATATCAAAACAAAATGTTTTAAATGATTTCTCAACTCCGGAAGAGCTTGTTGCTTCAACATTAAAAAAACTTGAAGCATTACATCAAGATAAGAGAGATATTCCCGGATTAAGAACAGGCTTTGATGATTTAGATAAATTAACTACGGGTTTGCAGAGAGCAGAACTTGTTATTGTCGCAGGAAGACCTGGAATGGGGAAAACAACATTTGCATTAAATATTGCTGAATATGTAGCTGTTACATCTAAAAAAGCTGTTGCGATTTTTTCATTAGAAATGGCAAAAGAAGCATTGATGATGAGATTCTTAGCTTCCTGTTCAAGAATCAACGGACAAGATTTAAGAAGAGGATATTTTAAAGCTTCAGATTGGCCAAAACTTACAAGTGCTGTTGATAAAATTGGGAAATCCCCTATATATATTTCAGATTCAACAGAAATGAACGGTGTTGAATTAAGAGCATCTGCCAGAAAGTTAGCAATGAAACTTGAAAAAAAAGGTAATCCTTTGGAATTAATAATTATAGATTATCTACAATTATTAAAAGATTCCGGTTCCGGTAAAAAATTTGAATCAAAACAAATCGAAACTGCTGAAATTTCAAGGTCATTAAAAGCTCTTGCTAGAGATTTGAATATTCCGGTAATTGCATTATCACAACTTTCCAGACAAACAGAACAGAGAGGCAAAGATAAAACCCCTATGTTATCAGATTTAAGAGATTCCGGTGCTATTGAACAAGATGCTGATATTGTTATGTTTGTTCACAGAGAAGGTTATTACAACAAAGAAGATCCTGACAAAAAAAATCATGCAGAAGTTATTATAAGTAAGCAAAGAAATGGTCCTACAGGAACAGTACCTCTCATATATGAGGGCGAATACACAAAATTTTATAATAGAGCAGCATCTACGGAGGAAGATTAATGAAGGAACAACCACCATCTGCCAAAAATAAAAGTATGCAAAATTTTTTCCGCCCAACCTGGGTTGAAGTTGATAAAAGTGATTTTCTCTTTAACCTGAAAAAAATCAAAGAATACTTAAAAAAAGATACAAAAGTTTTACCTATAATAAAAGCAAACGGATATGGACATGGAGGAATTGAACTTGCTAAAGAAGCAATAAAAGCAGGTGGTATTTATGGTATAGGAGTTTCCTCAATTGAAGAAGGAATTCAATTTAGAAAAGCCGGTATTAAAATAAATATTTTAGTTTTAGGAAGCGGATATCCTTTAGAACATTTATCAGTAGCCTCTTTCTGGGACTTAACTCCGACTATTTCCAGTTTACAAGGGTTACAAGTTCTATCTGGTTTATCAAAGAAATTTGGTAAAAAATTAGAATTTCATCTAAAAGTAGATACCGGTATGGGGAGAGTTGGTGTAATAGCTAGAGACAATGCATATGTAATATTACAAAAAATAGCAAATATGCCGGATATAAAAATGGTAGGAATATACACTCATTTTGCCGTTGCTGATACAAACCTTTCATATACCCAAAATCAATTGGATTTATTTAATGAAGTTATAAAATATGCTAAACAATTAGGTTTGAAATTTTTAGCACATGCCGCAAATACAGCAGGATTAATCAGTAACAAGAAAACTCATTTGGACATGGTACGCCCTGGTATTGGACTTTACGGTCTTAGTCCTTTTGAACATACTAAATACAAAATGAAATTAAAACCTGTTTTATCTTGGAAAACAAAAATAGTCTATTTAAAAAAAGTTCCTGCGGGGTTCTGTGTAAGTTATGGCAGAACTTTTGTCACAAACAGAGCATCTGTTATTGCAACTGTACCTGTCGGATATGCTGACGGATATAGTAGAATATTATCAAATAAAGCAGATGTATTAGTAAGAGGCAAAAGATGCCCTATTGCCGGAAGAATAACTATGGATATGATGATGTTAGATGTTACCGGTATTAAAGGTGTCGGTATTGGAGATGAAGTCGTTTTAATAGGTACTCAAGGAAAAGAAACAATTAAAACTGAAGAACTCGCAAAATTGCAAAATACAATAAGTTATGAAATTACATGTTCTATATCAACAAGAATTCCTAGGATTATTGTTTAAATTAAATGATAAATAAAACTAAAATTATTATTAAAAAAAATGCAGCTAAACCTTTTTCAATGATTGGTTATACAATTAAAGATTATATTAAAGGTGTCGGACATGCTACGCAAATTACAGCAGAAACTTTGTTATGTATATTTAAAGGTCAAATAAATATTAAAAATACAGTTATACAAATGGTTGAAGTAGGATATAAATCTTTCCCTATTATTATGCTTACTTCATTTTTTACCGGAATGGTACTTGCTTTACAAGTTGGTTCTGCAACATCCGGACTTTTTAATGAACCTGTATATATCGGTATGATAACCGGGTTTGCTTTGGTAAAAGAATTAGGTCCTGTTCTTACAGCAGTTGTTATTACCGGAAGAGTAGGCGCAGCAATTACCGCAGAAATAGGAACAATGAAAGTAACTGAACAAATTGATGCTTTGTATACATTAGGAACTAACCCTGTCAAATATTTGGCTGTTCCTAGATTTTTAGCTTGTATTTTAATGCTTCCTCTTTTAACAGCTTTAGCTAATATCATAGGTATATATGGCGGTCTTGTTGTTACAACAATGACTTGGGATATCCCATCAACTGTTTATATGGGTGATATTTTAAATGTAATGGATGTAAAAACTTTTTGGCATGGTTTTATAAAGTCTTTTTTCTTTGCCGCTATTTTGGTTATAGTTGCATGTCATAAAGGATTTAAATGTTCCGGAGGAGCTGAAGGTGTTGGTAAAGCAACGACTAGTTCTGTAATGGTTTCTATGATTTTAATATTAATATCCGATTACTTCCTGACCGATCTTCTTGTATCATTAAAAATTTCATAATTAACATTAAAATATTACATAAACCCAAAATACAACAGCTAAAAACAATGCTGTTAATTTCATTTTCCAGTTTCTCATAATCTTTCGTCTATATCTTTCTGCTAATATATTTAATTTCATGACTAGTCCTTTTTTAAATAATATTTTGATATAGTCTTTAGTAAATCACTTTGTTGAATTATTTCTATTTCTCCATCAACAGCAATAGAAATTTTCCCTGTTTCTTCTGAAACTATTAAAACAACAGCATCTGTTATTGAACTTAATCCTATACCTGCTCTATGTCTGGTTCCTAGATGTTTCACTTCAATTTCTGTACTTATCGGTAATACACATCCGGCAGAATGCAATCTTTCTTCATGAATGATTATTGCACCATCATGTATAGGGGATTTCGTTTGAAATATAGATAAAATTAATTCCTGCGATATTCTTGCATCAATATTAATACCTGTATCAGTATAGTTTTTTAAACCCATTTCTTTTTCTAAAACTATTAAAGCGCCTGTTCTTGATTTGCTCATTTCTATAGCAGCTTCTATAATTTCTTCTAAAAAACTTGTTTGTACTGGAGTGGCATGGTTATAATATGACAATTTACTTCCAAGTTTCGCAAGACCATATCTTATTTCACCTTGAAAAACCACTGCCAAAATAATAACGGCTGTAACCCAAAACTTTTCCAACAACCACGATAAAGTTCTTAGATGAACAACATCTTTAGCCAAAATCGTTACGCATAATAATATTACTAACCCAAAAATTATTTGAGTTGCTTTTGTCCCTTTTATAATCAAAAGAATTCTGTAAAAAATATAAGAAACTATAAGAATATCTAAAGCATTTATAATGTACTGTGACCATATTTGTGAAAAAATATCCATTATATTCTCCTTATAGCATTAACAACTTTTAATGATTGAATTGTTTCTTGTACATTATGCACTCTTATTATATCTGCACCATTTATAACTGCATTGACACAGGCTGTTGTGCTTGCGATTAATCTTTCTTTTAGTTCTGTAACATTAGCAACTTTTGCCAAAAAACTCTTATTCGAAATCCCTATAAGCAAAGGATAATTGAGTGATTTAAATTCAATTAACTTCTTTATTATTAATAAATTATCTTCAACAGTCTTACCGAACCCAATACCAGGGTCAAGAATTATAGATTCTTTTTTAATACCGCTTTGTAAAGCGAAATCAACTCTGTCTGATAAAAATTTAAATATATCTAAAATAATATCTTTATATTTTATATTTTTCTGCATAGTTGCAGGTGTGCCTTGCATATGCATCAAAATAACCCCTGCCTGATGTTTTGCAACAACTTCTGCCATCTTTGATTTATCATATCTCAAAGCATATATATCATTAATAATGCTTGCGCCTTCATTAAGAGCAACTTTTGCGACTTCAGGTTTATAAGTATCTATTGATATTGGCAGTTTCGTCTTTTTTGAGAAAATTTTTAAAAATTTAGTAATTCTAGCTATTTCTTCTTTAGCAGATATAGGGCTTGAACCTGGTTTTGTAGATTCTGCACCGACATCAATAATATCTGCCCCATATTCTTCCATATCTTCTGCAGTATGAGCTGCAATATTTGCTTCATTTATTCCATTGCCAAAAAAGGAATCCGGAGATAGATTAACAATACCCATTACTAAATTTTTATCGTTTAATACTATTTTTTTCTTACCACAAACTATAACTCTTTTACTTTGTTCTTTATTTACATCTTGAATTTTTATTGATAATTCTTTAAGTCCAAAAGGTTGTTCTTTAAGTTTTGAAATTAGCTTATTTGTTTGATTTATTGTTGCACAAAGAACAGCTCTTGATTTACCGGATTTGAATCTTGAAACATTCGCATTGACTACTAAATCTGCTCCACAGGATAATGCTTCTTGTTTTAAAATATTTGCAGCTCTGTTATCAATATCATCTATTACAATAATATTTTCTAACATTTTTTCTGCTAGTTTATTATGTACATATTCATCACATTCTGCACTTTTGATGATTTTTAAAGCTTCATAAATATTATCTGCTTTTGTTTTTCTAACTATCATAAGTTACCTGAATAAAGAAAGAGCTTCGGCTCTTGTTCTGGCATCTTTTAAAAATATTCCTCTTATTGCAGAAGTAACCATTTTTGAACCCGGTTTCTTTACACCTCTCATAGTCATACACAAATGCTCTGCTTCTATTACTACCATTGCACCATTTGGTTTTGCTGTTTCCATTATTGTATCAACTATTTGTTTTGATAATCTTTCTTGTAATTGTAATCTATGCGAGAATGCCTCTACAACTCTTACCAGTTTAGAGACACCTACAATCCTATCTTTTTTAGGCAAGTATGCAATATGAACTTTGCCATAAAACGGGAGTAAATGATGTTCACACATTGAATAAATAGGAATATCTTTTACTATAACTATTTCTTCATGTTCCTCTGTTTCGTAATGTACAGGTATTAATTTTTTCACATCCACATTATTACCTGATAACATTTCTTCATAAAATTCAGCTACCCTTTCAGGAGTTCTCTTTATGCCTTCTCTAGTTGTATCCTCTCCAAAAGCTTCCAACATCATTTGGACAGCTTGCTG
>Ga0172381_10004872_pt1 | contig 13779 bp, 32 predicted proteins | sample Leawel6488metaG_FD_119754 | JGI IMG/M metagenome (GOLD analysis project Ga0172381, IMG submission 119754) | Leachate microbial communities from a municipal landfill in Southern Ontario, Canada - Leachate well 64-88 metaG | ecosystem: Engineered > Solid waste > Landfill > Unclassified | place... | reverse complement strand
AGAAAGAACAAGAATACCGGATTACAGCAGTTCGACCCGAATCCGTCATACAACGGCGAACGGAAACTCAGGATAAAGTACAGCATCGGTTCGTTTGGAAAGATAAAAGACATCCAAGCCGTTACGATTAGAGAAGGGGATGTCATCAACATTAAACGCGACCTGTTCGGGAAATGCGAGTCCATAGACTATCAGCCAATCCCTTTCAACAAAGGCGAAGTCATAGGGTATCTCGGAATCACAATCTTTGAGGACGACACGATTGTCGTGAAAGAGTTTTCCGTTGAAAAGATACTGGAATACAAGAAAGCGAATCCGAACGGCGGTAGTCCTGCATGGGATAAATGGCCGGATGAAATGGCGCACGCAAAGGTGGTCAAGCATACCGCAAAGGATTACGCCTACACCATACCGTCTACTGTCAAGACCATTATCACGGAACTAGACACGAAAGACATCGAGGAACAGGCAGACCAACTCGAAGCAACAGAATCCATCGACATCACGCCGGTCGAGGAACCGAAAGAGATTGAAGCACCTGTAGAGAAAGCCGAAGAGAAGAAGAAAGCGAAAGCGGAGCAGAAAGTAGAACCGCAACTTGACTTGACCGAAATGCCGAATCTTCAATAAATGATTAATGAAGCGTGGCGGTTGAAACATACCGCCATAGACTCTTTAGAAAGGAGCGGAAAATGGAACTTGATGTAATTTCTACTGGTTCATGTGGAAACTGTTTTCTTTTAAAACATGACAACAACATACTGATGCTAGACGCAGGGATACAGTTAGATAGAATCCTAAAATCAGTAAATCATGATTTATCAAGCGTGAATGGCGTATTGATTTCCCACCAACACCTTTGACCACGCCATGTCCGCTAAACAGCTTCTATCTCAGTATGTGGATATCGTAATGTCGAATGAAACCGCTACGGAATTGAAGCTTGATATGTTCTATCCGAACCTGCATACAGACGCAGACAAGCAGATTACTCTCGGTAACTGGATTATAAAATCGTTCAAATTGGAGCATGATACGGACAACGTAGGTTATATTATGTATAATACTCAAACCAAACAGAGGATATGCTACATCACCGATTCGGGATTCTGCCGCTACATTCCAACGGATATAAACATACTCATCATTGAATGCAACTACATCAACGCCATGCTTCACGTTCCTGAAATGGAAGAGCGGTATATGCGCATCAAGGGAAGCCATATGAGCTTGGAGAGATTATGCAGTTACCTTTCCAAAATAGACAGAGGAAAACTACAACATATTATACTTATTCACTTAAGCGATACAAACTCGGATGCCATGCTTATGGTTAAGACAATTCATGATTTAACCGGAGTTGATACACGCGCGGCTTCAAATGGGGATAATATAAATTTAGACGAAATACCATTCTGATTGTTATTGCATGGTATTGACAACTATGATATAATACAGAAAGGGGGGGGTGAACACATGATTAGAATAAAAGAATTAATGGCTATGTTTGGTATTAGCAAAACAACGGTATATGTATGGATGAAAAATGGCATGCCGCACATATACGTTGGAAAGCTACTGTTTTTTGAGAAAGACCGAGTATCGGAATGGGTACAGAATCATGGAAACTAAAATATGTAGTAAATGTGGAGTCGAAAAAGAACGTACTACTCAATACTATACTGTTTCAAAAAATTATCCGTGCGGATTATCGTGTCGCTGCAAGGATTGCGATATGAAATATAGAGAACTTCACAAAGAAGAAATAAGAGCATATCATAAGGAATATTACAAAAACAACAAAGAAAAAACATATTTGCAGTCAAAAAAATATAGCGAAAGTCACAAGGATAGAAAAGCCGCATCTTCTAAAAAGTACAGAGAATCGCACAAAGAAAGACATAAAGAATATCTTCAACGACCAAAGACAAAAGAAAATGCAATAAAAGTAGCACACAACCGAAGAGCAAGACAAAAAGAACTTGAAGCAACATTAACTACAGAACAATGGGAACAGATCAAATTATACTTTAATAATAAATGTGCCTATTGTGGAAAAAATAAAACACTAGAACAAGACCACTTCCTTGCATTGCATCATGGAGGAGAATATACCCACAATAACATCATACCATCATGCGAATCTTGTAATAAAAGCAAACGCGAAAAAGATTTTTTTATTTGGTATCCAAAACAAAGGTTTTATAGCAAAGAAAGAGAACAGAAGATTTTAAAGTTTTTACATTATAAAAACGGAATACAACAATTATCATTATTTTGAGAAAGGAGTCGCACGATATGACCAATAGCATATTCGTAAAAAAGGACGGAGATTTCGTACTCGGAGAAGATGACATCGTATCGAAAAAGGACGTGATGGACGAGTTGCAGATAAGCCGTAGCACCATGCAACGGTACATGAACAAAGGACTTCCCTTCACGCTGTTCGAGAACAAGGCAGGTTTCATATGGACACAGGTGAACGGATGGCTTATGGAGAACGGACACGAACACATATACACCGTGGCAAAGATGAAACGCAGACGCAAGGCGTTACTGGAACAATACAGCGACAGCAAGAAGGAGAACTGACATGATCTCAATAAATTCAAGATACGGGTTCAATCCGAAAAGACCTGCGATCCGCTACAAGAAGTCGGACAATTCGCCGTTCACGTGCTTTACGATAAGTGAAAAGATAACAGACACAGGCGCACCGTCAAGGTCTTATCAATCCTACAACATGATCGTTTGGGGTGAGGCGATAGAAATCGACCCGTCAGACAAGGTTTTCATCGAAGAGATAGATTCCATCGGTTCCGGTTGGTACATGAACGCGCCTCAGATAACCGTATCGTGCAAGATTCGTGTTGTAAAGACAGATGAATGTCCGTATATCCCAAGCGAGGATTTCACGGATACTGGAACAACAGCAGGCGCGGATGACGGATTCTTTACGGCGAAGGACGACGATACTGCCCTTCCATTCGAATTATAGAAAGGAGAACGTTATGAGGAAATACAAAAAGGGAGCGCTTATAAATTCTCTCGAAGAATTAATGCAACAAGATTTTATTTACTTTTATGACAAGGTTTATCACAAAGGATGGTTCAGAGGATGGCAGATAGGATGGGTTAAATCGCAAATAAAGTATAAGTGTTTTCGGAAAGCTTGTAAAAATGATACGGCAAATATTTGGATTGACGAATTTAATAAAATAAGCCCGAACTCACAATTTATGGAAAGAACAAAATAGGAGGAATATATGGGATTTTCATATTCTATTTCAAAAGAACAGTACGACTACTACATGAAGATATGCGGCACGGAAGAAAACGTCATTCGATATCTGAACGAAACGCTGAGCCTCAGTAAAACAATCACAAATATTATTGTTCAGAAGTGAAAATATAAGAATAAATGTATTGACATTATTTTACTTTAGTGTATAATTAAGGTAAAAAAGGAGTGCATTATGAAAACAGTTATTGAAATCGCAAAGATGTTCGGAGTAACAAAAATCGCTGTGTATAATTGGATTTCGAACGGGCTTAAACATTCTACAGAAAAAGTCATTGGAATAAAAACAAGAATCATAATAGATCCTGCTGATGTTATCGCATACCACAAATCAAAAGAAAAGTAGGTGATAAAATGAAAGACCCTGCATTTCTTTTTTACCCGAACGATTATCTTGGTGGAACAATGGGAATGAGTTTTGAAGAAAAAGGCGCGTACATCGAACTTCTTATGACACAATTTAATCGAGGTCATATGACCTCCGATATGGTTGGTCAAGTGGTAGGTCAACTGTTTGGTCAAATTAAGGATAAGTTTAAGATTGATGCGGACGGGCTGTATTATAACGCAAGGCTAGATTTGGAGATTGAAAAGCGCAAGAACTTTGTAGCATCAAGGCTTAACAACATTTCAGGTAACAATCAATATACAAAAAATAAAGGTCATAAGGGCAACCATATCGGAGGTCATATGACCTCTCATATGGAAGATGAAAATAGAAATGAAGATATAGATATAGATAAGGGGGTTAAGGGGGAGAAGAAAATACACGAATCAGAACTAAATCTGTTTTTTGAATCTGTTTGGTTGCTGTATCCTAAAAAGGAAGGCAAGGGTTCCATAAACAAAACACAAAAAGAAGTTCTCTATAAAATCGGATACGATGAACTTAAAAGATGCGTAGACAGATACCTTCTTGTCAAGAAAGGAACTGAAAGACAATTTTTGCAAATGGGAAGCACTTTTTATAATTCTGGATATGTGGACTATTTGGACAAGAACTATGTACAGACCGAAATACAAGAAGAGTCAGGAGATTTAAAGCAAGTGGGAAGGAATGTGTATAAGCTATGACATACAAAAGCAAATGGCTCGAACCTGACATAAACATACTGGATGAACCATTGTTCTTCACGGCAAACACCGTTCCAAAGAAGCTAGTTTCCGCAGGAGATATGATTAAGACTGATTTCTACGGAATAGACGATGTGATTAACGCACTGTACAAAAAAGAGATCAGCATCGTGACCGGACTTAACGGAAGCGGAAAATCAAGTTGGCTGTCACAGCTTGCACTCAATGTGGCGAACAATGGACAGATAGTTACACTATTCAGTGGGGAACTTGGAAGCGACAGGGTATTAAGGTGGTTGCAGTTGCAGGCGGCGGGGAAAACACATACCGTGCCAACATCAAACGAATACTTATTTTTTGTTCAGGATGATATCAAAGCGCAGATCAACAACTGGATGTCAAAAAAGCTTTTTATCTACAACAATAATTATGGAGACAAGGTTGAAACCGTATTGGAAGCGATTGAAAAATGTGTAGAAAAATATCACAGCGATCTTGTGATTTTGGACAATCTTATGTCGCTTGATTTAAACGCTCTCTCATTCGAAAGATTGGAACAGCAGAAAGAACTTATCATGATACTAGATAAGTTTGCGGAGAAGATGGACGTTCATATCATGCTTGTCGCGCATCCCAGAAAATCGGTAGAGTTTCTTCGAAAAACAGACATAGCAGGAACAGCGGACCTTACAAATGCCGCAGATAATGTTTTTATTATCCACAGGGTGAACGAGGACTTTAAGCGGCTGAGCAAACAATATTTCGGATGGGGCAAGGATAAAGAGATTTACCGGTACGACAATGTGATAGAGATATGCAAGAACAGGGAATTAGGCGGACAGGACATGTTTGCAGGATTGTTTTATGAAAAGGAAAGCAAGCGATTTTTAAACACAATCGGGGAACATAAGAAGTATGGATGGGAGAACAACCCGATAATCGACCTTTCTGAACCGATAAACAACCCGTTTGATTTGTAGGAGGTAAAAAGCGATATGGAATACAACGAGACGATTAAGGCGATAAATTCCAAGATAAGAAAAATTATTTCCGCAGAGATACGGCATGAATACAACAGCAGTATACGGATTTTTGGAAAGAACAAGGAATTGAAGAAGTACAAATGCTACGAATGTGCGTTTCAGGATTATTTGAATTTAGCCGGTGCGTCATGTTATCCTTGTTGCGAGTGCAAAGACAGACCTACGAGAAAAAACGACAAATCAGAATTTATGGAAGATATGACGGACGAGCAGAGAGAACATCAGCAGAAACTAAACATCGAAGAGGAGCAAGGCAAAGGAAAGTTTAATTTTTGAACACCATTCAACAGCGTACAAGACCGCTGAACGCATTTCATATCAAAACTAGAGGAATTATACCACCAAGCGAAGAACAGCCTTAAAACGGCACGTAGAGAGTTAGAACAGGAGAACGTAAATGAGAAATAGGATATCTTGGACTGGTTTAAAAGACACATTATTCGGATGGACATATCGGTGTTGCAAATGCAAGAAGAAATTCAAGCGCGGAGATACTATTTGGAATGAATATAAAAACGGAAGGAAGAAAAGATACTGCGTGGAATGTAAAAAGGAGGAAAGTTAAAGGCATGATTTACATAAAAAGATTCCCAAAACACGTAATAATCGGAATGGGCGACGGCGATGTCGGAAGCGAGGCGATGATGTCACCCAATCCAAACATAGGAATGTTCATACTGGATAATATAAAGCCAGGAGTTATCGGTAGCAGAGTAACCTTGGAAAAACCAAAGCCGGTCAATAAATGCAAGGTCGTTTGCTATTTTCACAAGACGGAAAGCATCGACGTATGGATAAGAACACTAACGGAACTAAAGAAACTTATGAACGATTTGAAGTGAGGGATAATATATGACCTGCATAATCTGTAAACAGGATACATCTTCCGGTAAATTCGTTTTCATAGGAGAGCAGAAATGTATCATCTGCGAACAATGCAACACAAGGATTGAAAAAGAAGTCAAAAGAAGGGAGGAAGAGAAATGTTCAAGGTAGGGGATAGGGTAGAGTGTATAAATCAGCGAAGATACGGATGTGTTGAACAAGGAAAATTTTATACTGTTTTTAGCATAAATAATAATATAGGCCGAATCGAGTTAAAAGAAGTAGAAAATTTTGGTTGTGTTTATAATTCAGAAGATTTTAAATTAGTGGAGGACGATATGAAGATTAAGATTACAAAGTGGGAAGATTTGGATGGGATTGAAAATGGTAAGTACAAAATCGCAAATGAAACCAATTTCATCTGTATTGAAAAAGGTTCGGGAAACGCAGACCTTGTAATTCCAAAGGACGTTTTTGACATCAAAGAAACCATAGCAATAATAAATTCACTGGGTTTTCAAATCGAGTTCACCGCTCCAATCAAGCTGACACGCGAGGAATGGCATTTCGTGAGGGCGTTTAAGGAAGGGTGGGTTTGCTGCAATAAATCAGGCAGGACAGGATGGACGAATAAGAAACCTCAAAGATGTGGAGATTGTTGGACTGGAATTGGTCATGATGTGAACAGAGAATATACACAGTTAATGTCGGGGGTGTTCGCATTCATCACATGGGAATCCGAACCATGGAGCATCGAATCGCTTCGTGAGCTTGGGTGTGAGGAGGGGATTGTATGAACACAAGACCGATAGATAAGTCGAAGTCAGTCAACATAAGATGCGACCATTGCGCAAATTTTATAATAGACAAAGGAATTTGTGGTTGGGTTGCAGGGTATGGCATATGCCAATCATATAAATGTCTTTTGACAAATAAAGGGATGAATTATTGGCAGAAATGCAAAGATTTTCAATGGGATGAAACCAAGAAGTACAAGGAGGGCACATAGATGTTAGACAGGGAGAAAGGGTTGGAGTGGATAGAGAAAGACAGCTGGATAACCGAAGTTGAAGCTGATTTCGCGTATGATGTTTCTGTTTCTGTTGTAGATGCAGAAGAACTAAGAAGATTAATCACCAACGGCGACTTCGACGTGAAGGAGGAAAAGTAAAATGTCATATATTTGTTATAAATGTAAAAGTGAAACCGAAAACGTTTTTCATTTTAAAGATCATGACGATATAAGCATTTGTGATGTCTGCCGTGAAAAGCAAGAAAAAGAATCAGAGTATGAGAATGAACAGTGGAGAAAAGACGATATAATTTGTCCTGCTTGCGGGCATGTGTTTTATGATAGTTGGGAATACAATGACCAACTCGAAAATGAAGAGGAATATGAAATTGAATGCACGAGTTGTGATGAAAAATTCTTAGTCACAATGATTCGAGAAATACACTATACATCTAAAAGAATATTGCAGGAGGACAAGTAAAATGGCGAAAATTAAGTGTCCTTTAAAGAGAAGAGGTCGAGCATCACACGAGTGGAATGATGGCATAAAAGACCACATTTATTGTCTTGGGTATATGAGCAAGATTACAGATGGGTTAGTGCCGATATGCAGAGAATGTCCTGACAACGTGAACAAGGCACAAGGAGACCTTGATAAGTGGAACAGAACACCGCCGCTGAACTTTTTAGGCAAGAAGTTAGGAGGAAACGACAATGAAAGATGAACGATTGGAAGAAATAATCTCCGTTATGGAACTATGGGCAGAATATTACGACAAAACCCATGAATCAACTATCGCCGCACAGACAAGCTACAATTATTCGGCAGAATTAAAGGAACTTTTCACCCAAGAACAATCACGCCGTGCGGTTCAACCCGAAGAGGTGCAGGAAGTTATAGAATGCCTTGAATTTAACAGACCGATATGTACATCTTTTAATTTGGAAAAAACAAATCTTGCTTTTGACCTTGCCATCACCGCATTGAGATATTATGGGGGTATAGAAAATGACAAGTGAATATTCTGGAATAACCAACGGAACCTTGTATGGCGAGTGGACGGTTTGTTGCCCTAATTTTTGTATAAAATATAACACTCCGCATAGCCTTTGCAGATGTTCTTGTGGAAAGCTAAAAACAGTAAGCAACAGAAATTTATTGTTAGGAAAAACTTTTTCTTGCGGTCATAATAATGGTGAAAACAACAAGACTCACGGAGAAAGCAAAACAAGATTGCACGAGATATGGTTGAACATAAGGAAAAGATGTCTATGTAAAACAAACACAAATTATTATCTGTACGGAGAACGTGGGATAACAATATGCGAAGAATGGAATGATTATTTAAAATTTAAAGAATGGGCGTTATCTCATGGGTATTCTGAAATTTTTACACTTGATCGTATAAATAACAACGGAAATTATGAACCATCAAATTGTCGATGGGCGACAGATGAACAACAACACAACAATACGAGAAGAAATATTTTTGTAGCGTCAAACGGCAAAACTCAAACATTAAGACAGTGGTCGAGAGAAGTTGAAACGGCATATACAACGATGAGATACAGAAAACATCATGGATGGAAAGATGAGGAGGTATTATATGGACGAAGTTGAAAAAGCAATAAAAGAATTAGCTGAACACGTTGATCTAGCAGAAATAACAGGGGATAAAGACCACGTTAAATTTACAATATCCCTCGGAACAATCAAGCAATCTTTACAATCCCTTCGTCAGATGCAACCAGAGCAATCCAAACTAGACAGAATCAATGATGCCTGCTGCTATGCCCACGAGTCCTACAACTACAAAAGGGCAATATCAATCATCGAAAGAATAATATGCGGCCAGTCTGATAAAGAAATAATGGGCACGGATAATGGAGTTGCTGAACCACCTAAAACAAAAAGCGGATATGAACGGAGTGGTGTTGATTCCGACTTGGATAGGTGAAAGGAGAAAAGGAATGAATTATTTATTTTGGATATTGTTAATTTTTATTATTATAGACGGCTTGATCAGCACTGCTATTCTACGTTTTTGGTATCTGCAAGAAAAAAGGATGCAACGTCGTGAACGTTATGAGATTGAAGTGCTTAAAATGCAATATGATGCAATCCCCGTTGCTCGGATTCAATTAGATATAGCAAAACAGCAATTAAATCAAGCATGCGAAAAAAGGAGAAACAGATGAAAATAAAAGTTAAAGTGCCGGATGATACAAGAACGTTGAGCGTTATAACAACCCATCAAGATAAAGAAAGTCCGTATGAAACCGTTGCTTTTAAGGCTCGATATTACGGTGACCAACTCCAAAGCATGATAGTGTCAGATAAACCGTGCGAATTGTGTTCCATAGAATCAGAAATCGAGCTAGATTGTATTGAGTGCGCCCATGTTATAAACAGGAAATGCGTCATGCCATGTGAAACGTGCGAAGATTATTCAAAGTTTGAACCAATAACCAAATTCTGTAGACACTGCGGCAGACCTCTAGGAAAGGACGTGTAACATGAGTAGAAACACAGATAAAATAATTAAGGCATTAAAAAACAAAGGGTATAAACCGGTTGTTGTTTCATGGACTCCAATAGGCGGTTGTCCGATAATGAGTGGGCCGGAAGGTGGATGGTATATTGAATTTGAAGAGGCAAAAGGCAGAACCGCAAAAGATTTCCGGTGTTCAGACTGGTCAGTAATACAATATAATATCCACGATGCCATGGAAGAAATAAATGCGCTTCCTGTTTTAGAGAAAGAAATTCCAAAAGAATTCGAAGATATGGACCATGAAGATTTAAAGGAATACTGCGATTGGGAGAACGGCGAAATTCCTCACAAATGCGATGCTGTTTGCGAAGGTGCATATTGTGAAAGAGCGTATAAAAAGTATCTGGAAAACTTCGAAGATGATGGAAAGGATGTGGAGAAATGAATATAATTACTTGGATATTCATTGTGGTGCTTATCATCATCTTTGTGTGTTGGGCAGCAGAACAGTTTTTTGAATAATTGAGAAAGGATGTGGAGTAGATGGAACACCCAATAATCCTATCAGCCGCTGAAATCCAACAGAACGTGATCGTGAAGAGAATACCGATTAAGCCGCAACCGGACAAAGAGCATCAATACTATGGCGGCGAAGTGACGCACTCAACTGACAAAAAACTACTTGGGTGCGTGGGGTTCATGATAAGCCCACTTGCGAGAATCGATCATGATTTTAGAAAACCGCCTTATCAGCCCGGACAAGTGGTATATGTCAAAGAGACTTGGAATATATTAAGCAATTCTGGCATTGACACCTATGAATATGCGGCATGTTTTGAAGAAAATTGGATGAAAAGCTATTGGCGTCCTGCCTCCACCATGCCAAAAGCCGCCGCAAGACTGTGGTACAAGATAATTTCGGTCAAGGCAGTAAGATTGCAGGATATCACAGAGGAAGAGGCAATCAAAAGCGGGATTACAGAGTTTTTCTTCTCTGATGATTTGCCGGACGAGGTGCTGGAAAGATTAAGCGGGAAAAGATTCTTCAATCACGCAAAAAAGCGAAGAGGGCAAGGGGTGTGGGGCAGCGCAATTAGAGCTTACCGTGAATTATGGAATTCTACAATTAAAAAGCAAGACCGTTACAAATACGGATGGGACGCCAATCCGTGGATTTGGGAAGTGACGATGGAGAGATGCGAGAAGCCGGAGGTAAAATGAAAACAGAACTTACGAAAGAACTGGAAAATAAAATATACTGGGCGACCTCAAAACAAGGGATATTTGGATGCTTCGAGGTTACAATAGGATGGTTTGGTAAAGAGCGTGTAGATTACATGACTTATGACACCAAAGGAGATTTCAGATGCTATGAAATTAAAGTGTCCGAGTCGGATTTCAACAGCAAGAACCATAACACATTTGTGGGAGATTTTAATTATTACGTCATGCCAACGGAGCTTTTTAACAAAGTAAAAGCCAAAATACCAGATTATATCGGAGTGTACAATGAAAGCGGTTCTTCGGTCAAAAAGGCAAAAAGAGTTAACACAAAGCATGACAAAAAAGTATTGGAAGATTCTATGATTCGGTCTTTGTCGCGTGAATTTCACATTGTTATGAAAAACGGACGAACAGACATATGTCAACAACACATTTCAGAATGCAACAGGATAGAAAGAAAATACGAAGATTTAAGAGAAAAGTATTTTGACATTTTGAAAAGGTACAACGAATTGCGAAGTACGATGGAGAGAACGGAGGCAATATGAAACTCACACCTCACGCAAAGACACGAGCGAAACAGCGATACGGAATCGACATTACAAGCCACGACGCAAAGAGAATCTGCCGCATGATTCGTGACGGGGCATTGAAGCCGGTATCGTTTCTCACCAACACGAGAGCATTGTACGAATATGAAGGGATGAACATTGTCTACTCGAAGTCAACAAAACGGATCATAACATTTCTACCAAAGGATTGTTATCAGAACAAGAAAGAAGGAGATAAGGATGAGAATAGTGACAGCAAAGCAGTTGGAGGATGAACCTCTTGGGACCGCGTACGCTAAATACATGCCTAGCGTAATGTCAGAAATTGCGGTAAAGTCAGAACAACGCGGCGAAGGAACAAATTCATGGTGGGCTACTTATATTGAGCCTTCATTTGTTAATGACGACGATCAAGCAGGATGGAAATCGAATGGAGAGATAGTTGTTGATTTAAATAAAGAAATAGAAACAGAACCTCTTTGTACAGACGAAGCAAGCTATAATTATCATCAGGACGAGTTGTTTGTAGTGTTTAATGATAATGAGGTCGAAAAAATGATTAAGATTTTAGAAAAATCTTTAAAGCAGAAAGCGGGAGTATATGAAAGCACGGACGAAATATAATTCAAAGAAAATAGAAATAGATGGCATTGTGTTTGCAAGCGCAGACGAATCCAAGTATTATCTTTACCTGAAAGACAAAAAAGAAAATGGAGAAGTGTCGTATTTCTTATTACAACCAAAATATATCCTGATACCAAAATTTGTTTACTTCGGAGAGAAGCGCAGAGAGCTGACATATACCGCAGACTTCCTCGTTTATTATCCAGACGGAACATTCGAGGCAATTGACATAAAGGGCTTTTCGAGTCAGCAGGGCGATCTTCGGCGCAAACTGTTTGAATATAAGTTTCCAAATGAAAAGCTGACATGGATTACGAGGAACTTAAAGCACGGAGATAAAGACGGATGGATTGACACAGACGAACTCAAAAAGATACGAGCAAAGAACAAAAGAGAGGCGCAATGATGGAAATCCTGGGAAAACTGATACCGCTAAAGATTGACGAACGGATAGAGGCTGTAAGCGGATACGTCGGCAAGGTGAAAAGAACGGCGATGCTACTTGATAAAAGCGGAAGAGTGCTGATAGACGGTTGCGATATCCCAACACTGAACTACATCAAAGAGGCGGTCAACAACTACCACAAGACAGATATATCGGTAAACGCCATCAAGTACATGAAGTTCTCAGTCATCACTCATACGTTCACATTACCAGGCACTCCGATGCAAAGAACAGACAGCAAGAGGATATTACAGAATCCAGACGGCACGTTCATCCTGTGCAACAACAAGAAATACACGGACCGCATACGTTATCACGCGGAGAATCTAAGGAAAGTGTATCCGTATTCGAGAAAGAACCTGCCGGTCAAGATTCCCGTCAATGCGGAGTGTCTATTCTACATCAAACCTGCAAAGGCAAAAGGCCTATACTCTCTTGCGTACCTGCTGACAGCATGCATCGACGAACTCTATAAGCTGAAACTGATCGCGGGGATAGGCTCTGATATCATACGAAGCACGGACGGAAGCACAGTGGTGTTTGTAACAAAATCAAGCGAAGAACGCACAGTGATTAACATACGCAAGATAAGCGAGGAATGAAAGGAGAAGAAAATGGAAATAACAATATATATTCCTTACTGGTTAGTCAAGTTATATCGCAGAATAAGACATCCGTTTAGAAAAAATAAGCCTTACGTTCATGTGGACTATGAAAAAATACGAAGATTAACAGAAGAGGCCGTTGACGAAGTGTTCCGCAATGCCGCAAAGACTCCTAAAAGAAAATATTACGAAGAATTTACAACAAGTAGCAAAGGAGAATAACATGAAACAGGCAACTAAAAAGAAAGCGCCTCAGAAGAAAGTGACCGGAGAAGAAGCGATAGACTCCATGAGGCTTATCGTACAGTGGAGAACAATGCTCGACTACTGCCGGTCAAAACAGGGATGTACAGGCTGTCCGTATAACGCAAAACAGATGTGCAACAAACGTTCGACCGAGGACGTGCTGAAAAGGGTTGCGAACGTATTTGAGATATTCTTGAAACAAAAGGAAGAAGAATAATAAAAAGCCTTGCCGTAAAAAGCAAGGCTCTATTTTTGTGATTACTACCAGTAAATGGCAAGGTTATTTTATTTTCAGTTCCGCGATCTGTTCGTTCAGGTTGTCTACTATCTCTTT
>Ga0172381_10004871_pt1 | contig 13779 bp, 18 predicted proteins | sample Leawel6488metaG_FD_119754 | JGI IMG/M metagenome (GOLD analysis project Ga0172381, IMG submission 119754) | Leachate microbial communities from a municipal landfill in Southern Ontario, Canada - Leachate well 64-88 metaG | ecosystem: Engineered > Solid waste > Landfill > Unclassified | place... | reverse complement strand
CAATTGAACCATCTTCTCTTTTAATTTGACAATATTTTTGTGCAAAATAATGAACAGACATCTTACATTTAAGATATTCTTTCATTTCTTCATCGTCTAACGCAAAAGGTATGTTTGCTTTTCTAACACCTTTAATATTTGTGAACCAAAGTTTTTCATATTTATTGAGTTTAATACCCATGTTTTCTTTATGTATGATTTCATCGACTTTTTTAGTTGTGAGAACTATATTTTCTTCTGTTTTTTGTGTCATAAAAAATTTATATTTTTATTTATATATTAAAAAACAAACATTAATTTAATATATACAAGTTATGATTGTGGCTAATAAAAAATATTTATATGATAAAAGAAGAAAAAATTGATGTAAAAATTGTTGGTAGAACATTAAAAACATATAAAGAATTAGGATATGATTGTAATGTAGGTGATATTATTTCAATAAAAATTCAAGATATATCTAAGAATTCTCATGTTAAAATAACAGCTATTTGTGATCTTTGTGGTCATGAAAAGACATTATCTATGTATGCTTATAATAAAAATTATGAAAAATATGAATATTATAGTTGTAACAATTGTAAACAGACTAAAATTGAAAAAACAAACAATAAATTGTATGGTGTGAATAGACCAATACAAAATATAGAAATACAGAAAAAACAACAAAAAACTAATTTAGAAACATATGGTGTTACAATTGCTTCGAAAAATAAAGATGTTATAAGTAAAATTGTGAATACTCATATTGAACGATTTGGAGATATATCATCAAGGACAGAAGAAATTAAAGAAAAATCTAGAAAAAGTATAGAAACAAATCTAATGAATAAATATTCACCTTTAAATATAGAATCAATAAATGAAAATTTATGCACGTTTAATTGTACTAAAGGTCATAAATATGAAATATCATTTTCCAATTTACACAATAGAATTAAGTATGGTGTAAATTTATGCACTATTTGTAATCCAATAAATAATTCTTCTGATAAAGAATATCAATTATTATATTTCATACAAAATAATTATCATGGTACAATTATCATAAAAGATAGAAATATTTTAGATGGTAAGGAATTAGATATTTATTTACCTGATTTGAAATTGGCTTTTGAATTTAATGGTTTATATTGGCATTCTGAAATTTACAAAGAAGAAAATTATCATTATAATAAAACTAAGGTTTGTAGAGAAAAAAATATTCAATTGTTACATATTTATGAAGATGAATGGGATAATAAAAATGACATTATAAAATCTATGATACTCAATAAATTAGGTAAATGTCAAAAAAGAATTTTTGCGAGAAAAACTGAAATAAAAGAAATAAATGATATAAAATTAGTTAAATGGTTTCTTAATAATAACCACATTCAAGGTTTTGTTGGTTCTAGCGTAAAACTTGGTTTATTTTATAATAATGAACTTGTGTCTTTGATGACATTTAAAAACACAAAAGGAATATATGAATTAAATAGATTTTGTAATATGACTAATTCTGTTGTAATTGGTGGTTTTTCCAAATTATTAAAATATTTTCAAAATAATTTTATATATTCAAAAATAATATCTTTTGCTAAATTGGATTATTCATATGGAGATGTTTATGAAAAATATTTTGTTTTAGAAAAACAATTAAAACCTGATTATTCATATATTATTAATGGTGTAAGGAAACACAAATTTAATTTTAGAATGAAATCTGAAAAAGAGAAAATGTTTGAGAAAGGTTATTATAAAATATATAATTGTGGTTTATTAAAATATTCTATTGAAATATAAAATCAACATTATATCCTTTAATAACAAAATTTATTTCCATAATATCTCTAAAAGTGCCTTCAAAAATTTTTATATCTAATTCGTAACCAATTAAAACTAATTCTTGAACCCAACGATTAATTTGTTTAACTATAATATTTTTAATAAGGTCGCCAGACACTTTAGTTTCCCATAGAAATTTTTCTAAATTTGCACCAAAACCTTCTGAATCTTGTCCTAAAACTTGATCTTTACCTGTAAAAAGAATCATTTCTAATTTTTGAACTATAACTTCTATGACTTCATCTTCAATAATTTTTCCTGATTTATATTTTTGATGACCATTCCATCTTATTGTGAAGTCTTGTATATTACCAATATTTGCCATTTTGGAACTAATAATTTTATTATATATATAAAAAGAAAAATATCCAAAATGACAAATTCAATTTCAGTATCATTGGTTGATTACATAGGTCTCGTAGAGAATGGTGTAGCTGTTATATTATCTCTAATCATATTAGATAAACAGTACGAAATAATTTATTGGTTTGACCAACAAAATAATTTCACAATTACAATAGAAGATAGTTTCTATCAAGATTATCCAAAAGTAAAAAATATATATAATTATGAATACTTAATAGATTTATTATATCATATTGACACAGAAGTATTACCTCCAAGAGAAGATATTTTTAATGAGTTTTTGTAAAATTATTTATCCAATATTCCGATTAACATATCTAATTGTTTATCATCTAATTCTTGGAAGAAACCTGCTAATTGATTTATGGTTTCTTGAGGATTTTTTGTTTATAAATATTATTTTATTGTTTATTTGACCAGATATAGAACGTGTTGAATTGACTATCGAATTTCCAACCAAGTATATTTGTTATAATTGTAACAACTTCTTGGGTTGTAAAAATACCTTCAAATACAGTCTTCAATTCATCTTTATTGATAAAACTGGATGGTTTCATATCTATTCCAAATATATTAAGTGTGTTAGGTAATTCATTATGAAATTCTCCAATAGCAAAATCAACTAAATTAGTTTTAATTCTTTCTAAATCTTGTTTATCATAAATACATACATCAAAAGATACTCTATTATTATTCATAATATCACCAATCATATCATGCACTTTGAAGAAATGTTTTTTCTTATCCACTAAATCAATATAATCATCATAGGTTTTGTAATATGAAACTAATACTCTTTTTAATGTATTATCATTTACTTGTGTAACATCATCTAAAATTTCAGACAATTTCATAACAGGAAGATTTATTTCATATAATTTTTCTAATTTATTCTCGAAAAATTTATCAATTTTTATAATGTTTTTCATTGTTATTTTATGTTAATTTTTCCCATTTGGATTTAATCATTTCTAATTCACCAATAGATTTTGTATTCAGATAAATTAAATTAGTATATTTGGCTCTTGTAACTTTTTTATCTTTTTTATCTACTATATTTTGTAATTCAATAATATCTAATATAATATTCAATTTTTCTTTATTTATTTTTGATAATTTATCTATTAGTAATCTTTTTGTGTTAAAATCCGAATTTGTCATATTAAACAAATTGAAATATTCTGCATCTGTGTATTTTGGTTCATTAAAATCTTCAAAACTTTTTACATTTTCCATAACTTTTCTATCTTTTTCTAAGGCGATTCTATCCTTTATTATATCCTTTAAAATCTTTCTTACAAAATCTCTATACTTTAACTCGTTTTCTGGTGTATCACCACCTTCAAGTTGCATAAAATTCCTTTGTCCTATATATTTAATATCTTTTAATAATTGACTTAGATTTTTATTATTATTAAAATCTTTTTTAGCATTAAAAATTGTTTTTTTAATACCATCGAAATATGAATCATAATCATTTCTACTCATTACATTTCTTGCATGTTTTGTACCAACAGTTCGTCCTTGTAAATATTGATCAAGAATTGGATTTATTGCATCCATTATCTCATTTTCTATATCTGAATAAATATTATACATTAATTGTATTTTTTTTAAATCTATAATATATATATAAATATCAAAAAGTAAAATTTATTGAAACACAAAAATTTCTGTTCTTAAATGAACAGTGAAGAAAACTACATCTTTAGTAGTTTGTGTGTTCATATTTTTTAGAAAAAGATATTGTGCCGCAATCATATATTCTATAGATTTTTCTTTCTTTCATAATTTGATTTGCTGTCTTACCATTAATATCAAATCCTTGTTTTTCAATTTTTTGTTTTGTGAATAAAGATTTATGTTTTCTTTTATCACCAATAACATACCAATATGATACTGGGTTTATATGAGTCTGTTCAAATCCCATTATTTTATAAATTTTTCCATTAAACCATCTTCTATCAGCATAACTTCTTATTTCTTTTGGTTTATATTTCTTTTCAAAGTATTTTAATATTTTATTTGCTCCACCAATAACATTAGTATTTAATTTATTGGCAAATCTGCTTAGTTCATAACCATCAAAAGATATTCTACCACCGACACTTTTTTTAGAAAATAACATAACCGATACTAATTCATCTTTATAATATAGACCTATTTTAACACTTGAACTTGTATAACCTTGTATATGATTTTTATTTAGAAAGTCTTTTGCATCTTTTGTTTCTATTTCTTTTAAAATCGTTTTTCTACCATATATCTTATTTTTTGTTAAATGTAATTTATTTAAAATTATAGATTTAATCACATCAAGTTGATAAATATATTCGTCTTCAAATATGTGTATTAAATCTATACCTTCTTTTTCACATTTTTTAGTTTTATTTAAATGATAGTTTCTATCTGTTTTGTTTATATCATTGTGCCAGTATAAACCATTAAATTCTATTGCTAATTTTTCATCTGGTAAATAGATATCTAATTCTAAACCATCTAATGTATTTCTATCAGAAGCAATTATAACTCCGTTATAATTTTCTTTTATAAAATTTAATAAATTTATTTCTTTGTTAGATGTACTTGTATAAAATAATGGATTACATTCTTTTGATTGTAGTGTTGTTTTAACACCATACCTTTCTAAATTTGTATTATATGTTTTATTTTTTACTTCTTCATTTTTCATAGGATTATCTACACCAAATTTAGCCAAACATGTTTTTTTAAACTTTTTTCTTGAACATTTTCTACAACCATAATAACCACCTCGTTCTTTATTCTCATGAAATTTGTGTAATCTTATTTCAGTTTCTTTATCACATTTTTCACAAATAGCTGTTACATTTACATGTGAATTTTTAGCAACATCTTCTACATTAACCATTATAGATTGATTAATTTTATTAATCTCATAACCTAAAGATTTATAATAAGACACATTCCTCATAGTTATATTTATTGATACTTCTTTCTCTTTTATTGATAATTTTTCTTTTGATTCAATTTTTTTATTGATATTTTTATTGATAATTTTGTTTTTAACATTTTCTGTTTTTAAAGTTGTATTAACTCCATATTTATCTTTACATGTTTTTTTATATTTCTTGTTTGAACATTTTCTACAACCATAATATCCTCCTCGTTTTACATTATCATAATAATTATAAATACTTGTTGTTTTTTCTTCTCCACATATATCACAAATTGCTGTTATTTTTATTTTTGAATTTTTATTAATATCAACAATTTTTATATTTATTGGTATATTAACATTATCAATATTATAACCTAATTTTTTATAAAATGTTATATTTCTTTTTGTTATATTTATTGATACTTCTTTTTCTTTAATCATCTTTTATTTATTTATTTTGAAATATAATTCTATATATTAAATGTCATATGACTAAAAGCACCTTAAACAAACATAAATATTTTAACTATAATTTAAAAATAAAGATATTATTTATGGATATAAAAAATATGACTGATGAAGAAAAACGTAAAAGAATAGAAGTTATTAAAAAGAAAATAGAAAAAGTAAAACGGGAACATGATTTTTTCAAGGCAATGCAACTTGGTCTTAAACTTGTACTAAATGGTAGTTATGGCGCTTTCTGTCACCCAGCCTTTACAATTTCAAACACAAATATAGCAAACTCTATTACTGCACTCGCAAGAGAAGTAATCAATTTTATGTTAGATAAGATTGAGAATTATTTCTATGATGATTGGGGTTATGATAAAGAAATTCATGATTTACTTGGTGTAGTTTATATTACTAAACATGAAGATGGTTATTATCTTCAAAGAAAAGATGGTAAATTAGTAGATACTTGGGCAAGAAAAGATGATGAAAAAGGTCGAGGCATAGATAAGTGTTTAGAAGCATATTATATGACTTCTAGTGATTTTGTTGATATAGATATAGAATCTTTTCAAGTGGATGGAAAAACCTATCAAACAGTTCATAAATGCTTTGTACACGATTTTTCTAATGTTACACCATTATCAACTGGATATGTTGTAGATCCTATACCAACTTCTAAGAAATTTGATGAAACTAGAGGTGTTAGAGATGTACCAATTATTATTTATGGTGATACTGATTCAGTTGATAAGAAAACTATAATTAAAAATAATATAGATTCTTGTACAATAGAAGAATTATACAATAGAAATATTGAAAATGGTTCTGCTGGTGAAACATTAAAGGGTCATGAAAGTGTTAATTGTGAAGAAAAAGTATTAAATTGGGAAAAAAATAAAGGGTTATATTATGTTCCTGTTAAAAGAATAATAAGACATAAAGTAACAAAACCTAAATGGAAATTAAAAACGAAATCAGGAAAAGAGATTATTGTAACTAATGATCATTCGATGATAGTATTTAGAAATGGTGAAAAATTAGAAGTAAAACCTAGTGAAATGTTAAAAACAGATAAAATATTAATTGTATTAGACAAAAATGAATAATTGTTATTTATATATAATGTATGGTGATACAATCGCTATAAAAAATAATACGATTAAATGATATACAATAAAACTTGGATTACATGGTTTAATAAAAACAAAAATAAAGAATTATATAATGAAATAATTAATAAAGAAATACCTGAACATAAAAGATGTAGAATATGTAATGGACCAATATATTATTATGATTCAATATTTAGAATCAATAAAGATAAAAAATTATATGTTGATAAAAAGTCTTATTTAACAAAGAAGATTATAGAAAATAAAGAATATTATTTATCTGTTTGTGAAGATTGTTTAACTAAAAAATATCCAGAATATCAAACATTAAATAAAGGTAGAGTTTTTAATAGAATATGTGATATTACTAATTTTGCATTTAACATACCAGAAAAAATAACAGAAGAATGGAAAAAGAAAAATTACTCTATAACATTAGAAAATTTTATAAAAAAATATGGTGAAGAAAAGGGTAAATTAAAATGGGAAAATTATTTATTGAAACAATCAAAATCCAATACATTAGAATATAAAAAAGAAAAATATGGTTGGGATAAAAATAAATTTGATGAGTATAATAAAAGTCGTTCAGTTACATTAAAAAATTGTGTTTTAAGACATGGTGAAGAAGATGGATTAAAAATTTGGGAAAACTATATAGAAAAACAAAAACTCACAAAATCAAAAGAATATTATGTTGATAAATATGGTTTAGATGAATGGTTAAAATTATGCAAAAGTAAGAAAATAAGTTTAACAAATTTTAAGGAAAAATATGGTGAATTAGAAGGAGAACAGAAATATATTCAAAAAGTTAGTAGGTGTTATCCACCATCTAAAGTTTCTCAAGATTTATTTGAAGGTATTGATGTGTTTTTGGAGAAGAAATATAGAACGTATTATTATAATAAAGATGGTATAGAATTTGGAAAATTATTATCAAATGGAAGATATGTTTTCTTAGACTTTTATATAAAAGAATTAAAATTGAATATAGAATATAATGGTGATATATGGCATGCAAACCCAAAAATTTATAAAAAAGATGATAAACCTATACCATTCAATGATAAAACATCAGAAGATATATGGAAATCAGATAAAGAAAAAATAAATTTATTAGAACGAGATTTTGGTATAAAAACTATTGTTATTTGGGAAAGTGATAAAAAACCTATATCAGAATTATTAAATATAATTAAAAAACATGAATAAAATATGAAAAATATAAAATATGAATTTGATGAAATAGAAAGTATTGAATGTGTAGGTGATTTTGAAGATGAATTTGTTTATGATATAGAAGTAGATGATGAAACACACACATTTATTGGTAATGATATATTAGTACATAATAGTTTATACATATCATTTGATCCTCTTATGAAATCTGCAGGTTATGAAGGTGATCAATTAAAATTTATTCTTCATATGAATGGTTTGTTTATTAAGTTTCTATTTAGAGAAATGTTAGAAGAGTATGCAAAATCATATGATGTTAAAAATCTACATGAATTTGAACTTGAAACTATTAATAAATCTGCACTTCATATACAGAAGAAACACTATATCAATAATGTGGTTTGGGAAGACGGAGTTTTTTATGAAGATTTATCTCACTTTTATCCAAAAGGTGTTGAAATTATTAAATCAAGTACGCCATTGTTTGTTAGAGAAAATATTTGGGGTTTTATCAAATATCTTTTCAATAATCCTGGTAATGTAAATATTAGAGAAATTCTGAAGATTATGAAAAATCTAAAAAAAGAATTTATGTTGGCTAATATTGAAGACATTTCAATGACAACATCTTGTTCTAATTATGAACAAAAAATTCTTGATGATCAAGGTACAATAGATTTTGTCAAAGGCGCTCACTTTTCGATAAAAGCTGCAGCACTACACAATTATTTACTAAATAAAAATCCTGAATATAAGACAAAGATTGACTTAGTAAGAGGTGGTAAAATCAAATACTATTTCTGCAAACATGATATGGGTGAAAGGTTTGGTTATATGCGTTCTTTTCATCCAACAGAAATCACAACAAAAGAAGGAGTTGAGGTTGATTATGATGAACAATTTGCAAAAACATTCTTATCTATTACCAATAGATTTATTGAGCCTATTGGATTACCTGTAATTAATAAGAGATTGTCTGTATTAAATAGTATATTTAGTTCTAAAGTAAATGGTAAAAAGAAAGTTATAAAACCTATCATTGAAGAAGATATAGATGATGATGAACCAGTAGTTATTAGTTCTGATGATGTTGTTCTTGAAGAAGTGGATGAAATGATGATGGATGATATATATGGTTTTGAAGAAGGTGATTTACAACCTGAATTAAAGGTAAAAAAGTCAGATCCATTACCAATTGATTTTTCTGACACAAGTGAACTCAAAAAAGTTGAAGAAACAATGGTTGAAGAAAAATCTGATGAAGATGTGGATGATTTCTGGTCTTAAATGTCTCAATAATGTTTTAGAAAAATGTCTATCAGAAAATAATATATAAAAATATGTTAATAACAAAAACGGTAGAAGTTGTAATAAATTCAAGTAATAAAAAACATTATTTAGATTTAGGTTATAATGTAAAAAATAAACAAAAAATTAATATACCAATAGAACATTTAACAAAAGGTTCTAATGTGTTTGTTGATTGTATTTGTGACATTTGCAATAAACCTAAAAAGGTAAAATATATAAGATTTCTACAAAATATTGAAAAATATAATATATTTAGTTGTAGCCACAAGTGTTCAAATATAAAAAGACAGAAAACATGTTTAGAAAAATATGGTGTTGATATTGTATCTAAATCATCTGAAATAAAAGAAAAAATTAAATTATGTTAAAAATATTTAACAATAATATGGAAAAATACGGGTTTGTTAATGTATCATTAAATCATGTTGTTAGAGAAAAAATGAATAATACTAGAAAAATCAATAGAATAAATGAAATAGAAAATTTAATTGATATTGATTATATAAATAATATATATACGTTAAAATGTGATTGTGGAGAAGAACATAATTTTAATATAAAATATAATACTTACAAAAATAGAAAAACATATGGTATAAAAATGTGTACAATTTGTAATTATACAAAAAAATCAGGGAAAGAAATGGAATTATTAAAATTTATTAAAGAAAATTATGATGGAGAAATTATTGAAAATTCAAGAAATATTATAGAACCTTATGAATTAGATATTTATTTACCGGATTTGAAATTAGCCTTTGAATTCAATGGTTTGTGGTGGCATAATGAACTTTATAAAGAAAAGAATTATCATAGAAATAAAACAGAAAATTGTTTAGAAAAAGGAATTCAATTAATGTGTATTTGGGAAGATGATTGGAATTTCAAGCAAGAAATTGTTAAATCAATGATTTTAAATAAATTGGGTAAAACACCAAATAAAATATTTGCTAGAAAATGTGAAATAAAAGAAGTCACTGATACTAAATTAGTTAGAAATTTTTTGATTAAAAATCACATTCAGGGCTTTGTAGGCTCTTCAGTTAAATTAGGTTTATTTTATGAAAATGAATTAGTTTCTTTAATGACTCTTGGAAAAAAAAGAAAATTTATGAATTCATCTTCAAAAAATGATGGAGAATTCGAATTATTAAGATTTTGTACTAAATTAAATATGAATGTAATTGGTGGTGCAAGTAAATTATTTAAATATTTTATAAAGAATTATAATTATAATGAAATAACTACATATGCAGATAGAAGTCACAGTCAAGGTAAATTATATATGACACTTGGATTTAATTTTATATCAAAAACCCCACCAAATTATTATTATGTGATAGATGGTATGAGAAGACATAGATTTGGTTTTAGAAAAGATGTTCTTGTTAAAGAAGGATATGATCCAAATAAGACAGAAATTCAAATTATGGCAGAAAGAAATTTATATAGAATTTTTGATTCTGGTTCTATGAAATTTAGTATTGAAAATTAAATATTAAAAATGATATGAAAAAAATTAAAAAAATATTAAAAATAATTGTATTATCACCAGTCTTTTTAATTGGTATGTTATTTCTTATATTAGGTTCTTTTGGTGTAGCAACTTTTATATTAGGTGAAACGATAATGAAAAAAATAGTATCACTTTAACTCCTATTTTTTTAGTTCTGATTTAGGTGTTGATATGTTACATTTAATATGAGTTAATCCACAAAGACGAATTGCTAGGTATCTATGACGACCATCTCTGATCCAATGAATACCGTCTTCATCTCTTTGAACTTTAATAGGAGGTAAATCTTCAGGCGTAATTTCTCTATTCCAAAGTTTTATGGCTAATTCCATAGTTTTTGGGTTTAGAGGTATAGTATCAGTTTCTTTAATCTTAATACTTAATGTGTGTATCCATTTGATTTTATTTTCCATTGTCACAAATGTAAGGAAAATATAAGAAAGAAAAAATTTTATTTCTTGTCTTTAATATATTTTTCCCAGAGTTCTTCCACGAACTTGGACCTTGATAGATTATTATCTTCCAAATATTTGTCAATATCTTTTAATACATCTGGGTTTATTGATAAACTAACATTTGCTTTCTTGTCTTTTTCTTCTTTCTTTGGTCGTCCCATTTTATAATTTTTGTTTTAGTTTATATGATTTAATAAGTGTTTTGTTTTTGTCTTTTTTTGACTTTTTAGAATTTATATATAATATAAACAACACACAATTATTATGGAAAGAAAAATAAAAAGGAAAAACACAACTACAATATCATTAACAATAAATAAAGAAATTAATGAGAAAATTGAAGAATTAGCAACAAACAAAAGTAAATTAACAGAATGGTTGTTTATTAGACATCTTGAAGAAATTGGTGTTGATGTAAAAAATATAAACTTTTAATTATGAGTAAAAGATTAACAAATGAGGAATTTATAGAGAAAGCTAGGAAAAAACATGGCGACAAATATGATTATAGTTTGGTTGAATATGAAAACGCAAAAACAAAAATAGAAATAATATGTGAAAAACACGGTTCGTTTTATCAAACACCAACAAATCATGTTAGAGGCAGAGGTTGTCCATTATGTTCTTATGAAGAAAAAATAATTGATCAGAACAAAATTATTAATAGATTTAATAAAAAACATGGAATCAAATACGATTATTCTCTGGTTGTATATACTGGAACAGACAACAAAGTTGAAATAATTTGTTCTAAACATGGAATTTTTGAACAAACACCACATGCTCATTTAAAAGGACAAGGTTGTCCATTATGTTGCAACAATTTCAAACACACAAAAGATAGTTTTATAACCAAATCAAATGAAGAACACAATTGTATGTATGACTATTCATTAGTCAATTATAAAAACAATAAAACACAAATAAAAATTATATGTCCTATTCATGGTGAATTTTTACAAAGACCTGATGCACATTTGAGAGGACAAGGTTGTCCGACATGTGCTAACATAAACAGAACACATACAATAGAATTTGTGATAGAAAAATTTAAAAATGTTCACAAAAGTAAATATGATTATTCATTAGTTAAATACGTTAATTTTTATACTAAGGTTAAGATAATCTGTTCTAAACATGGAATTTTTGAACAAACACCACATGCTCATTTAAAAGGACAAGGTTGTCCAATTTGTATGGAAAGTAAAGGTGAAAATAAAATTTCAAAAATATTAGATGAAAAAAATATAAAATTTATCAGAGAAAAAAGATTTAAAGATTGTAGAGATAAATTGCCGTTGCCTTTTGATTTTTATTTACCTGAATATAATACTTGTATAGAATATGATGGTACACAACATTATTATGAAATAAAACATTGGAATGATTTAAATTATGTTAAAAAACATGACAAAATGAAAAATGATTATTGTGAAGAACAAGAAATAAATTTGTTGAGAATAAAATATAATAATAATAAAATTGAAAAAACTATATTAGATTTTATTACATTAATTGATTAAGTTTACTTAAACCTAAAAATATATCAATAATTCTGCACTGCACGACCCCTTGTATATGGGGCACATTCATTGTGGATAAGCCTGGTTTTTTCATAAGACAAGATAACCAAACATATTCACCTCTTTTAATTTCTTTACCAGAGAAGTCTCCTGCATGGATCACATGAGCCTCGTCAATTTTTGCAGCCTCTTCTTCACTAAGAACACCAGTTACTTGAACAATCTCTACCTTCTGAACCTTTTCATATTCTTCTTCAGTTTCGATTTTAGTTATGTCATCTGCAAGTGGCTTAAACTCAGATAATTTTTCGTTATATTCGTCAAATTTCTTAATCATCTTGTTCTAAATTTTCTATGTAATATATTATTATTATTATTTTCTTATTCTATATATTAATATATTTTTTCAATATTTCAATCCAAATATAATTCATACCAATGAATAGAGGTAATAATAAAATATTGTGTGAAACAAAAATAAAGAAAAAAGGAATACATATCCATGTACTATTACAGTACACACACATGCCCATCGGTTCTAATATGTATCTTTTCCATCTATCTTTTTTACGCCACCATTTTATCCAATGATACACTAACCAAAGATAATACCTTTTTAGAATCATATTTGGTTCGAAGCACTTTTGAATAAATAGGCTTAATCCTGCTGTCAGCAGGGAGAATATAAATACGGCAACCACGTCCACTACAAGAATTGTTAACATTTATCTTATTTTCCATTTTTTATTTTCTATATATTTTTTGTATTCGGTTCCAATTTTCAAAATAAATGAATCCAATGAAAAATCATCATGTTCCATATGATATACTTTTTCACCGTTAATTTCAACATATATTGAATTTTCAATTACACCATCTAAATCATTTCTATTTGTGTATTTAGCTTCGATATTATCTTTATTATTCATTTTAATCTTAAATAAATAATCATTTGTCATTTGTTTATTTTCATTATAATAACCATCTATTGCATCAATTCTTATAGACTTATAATTCTTATGTTTTTTCTCATCTCTTTTAGTTCCTTTATAAGCAACAATAGATAATGCGTTTGTTAATTTATTCAACACATCTTGTGGTATATCTATAT
>Ga0172381_10004870_pt1 | contig 13780 bp, 21 predicted proteins | sample Leawel6488metaG_FD_119754 | JGI IMG/M metagenome (GOLD analysis project Ga0172381, IMG submission 119754) | Leachate microbial communities from a municipal landfill in Southern Ontario, Canada - Leachate well 64-88 metaG | ecosystem: Engineered > Solid waste > Landfill > Unclassified | place... | reverse complement strand
GTTTACGGCAATGCGTGGGTTTCCGGCAATGCGAGGGTTTACGGCGATGCGAGGGTTTCCGGCAATGCGAGGGTTTACGGCAATGCGAGGGTTTACGGCGATGCGAGGGTTTCCGGCGATGCGAGGGTTTACGGCGAAGGGAGGGTTTCCGGCGATGCGAGGGTTTACGGCAAACTTAAACTCTTAGCTGGTTTTTTCTTTGGATATCGCTATAAAAAAGAAGATATAAAATATGTCCAAGTTGATGATGATGTAGAGCTGATTTATAAAGGCGAGGCTAAATTCGGAGATGATGAAAACGAAAAGAAAACTAAACTTTTGAAAAAGGCTGACGAACTTATAGCTAAAGCGGAAGAACTCAAGAAAGAAGCTGAAAGTATTTAACCAAATAAGAATAACTATATGTCCTTGAGAGAAAGAAAATGCAATGTATGTAATATCGCTTTAACAGTTGATAATACATATCCTTCAGCAAGAATTCGTCTTTGCAAAACTCATTATAAGGAAATGATGTCCAGGCACAGAAAAGATGTTGATAACAACTATAAAGACCAGAAAAAATATTATAAAACTGAAAAAGGTAAGGAGGCTGCGAAAAAAGCTACCAAAAAAATGGTTATCAAATATCCAGAAAAGTGGAAAGCAAGGTCGATAGCAAGATATGCAGTAAAGATTGGAACATTGATTAAAGGGAAGTGCATAGTTTGTGGTGAAGATAAGGTGGAAGCACATCACGAGGATTATAGCAATCCGCTAAAAGTAGTATGGTTTTGTAATAAGCATCACGTTGAGCATCATAAAACTGCCCCCCTCTAATAAGAATAATAAATTAAATTTATGGAGAAAGAAGATTATAAAAACGTTAAAAAATACGAGATACTAATTTGTGATGACTGTATGAACCTGAAAGGTGAAATGTGCCATAATCCAGTTTGTTGCTTTTGTAGAAATACTATGGAAGAAGTAGCTAACTCCCTTGAAACTACTGGAATAACTGCAAGATGTGTCGGATATAAACAGGAGGGTAGAAAAGTAATATGAAAACACTTTGTGACCGCTGTAAAAGAGAATATGAATCAGTCGTAGAAGAGGGAGATGAAAAAATATACAATAAATACTTTGAGTTCATTTGCCCCGACTGCGAAAAAGACCTTAATGAAGACTAATTCCCCCCTCTAATAAGAATAATATAATAAAAACTATATGGAGAAGGAAGAAATAAAAGAATTACAAATGAATTTTACGGCAGTAAAAATAGGAGATAGAATTTACGCCGTTATTGAAAAAGAACATTTCCAGCTTGAAGAATTGGAAAAAACTTGGGTTATTACTCAAAGAGAATTACCAGGGATTCACAGTGCGTCTGATTAAATATTAAGAATAATAAATTAAATATATGGAAAAAATAACGGTTGTTGGTCTTTGTAAGCTTGTGACAAAAAGATGGCGGAAACAATACCCAGAAAATTTTGGGTCTTAGTTAGCATTATAGTCCAACTTGATCCTATTCGGAGAAATCCGTGAGTGAGGCACCTTGCAGGGGTGGAAGTCCCTTGCTCCGTCTCAATTAAAGGATGGGATAATTATTAAATAAAATTAATGGATAAATATTACATCGGAGTTACTGAGACTCCAGAAAATGACAAGACCCACTGGTCAGTGTGTCTCGGAAGTCCTAACCCAGACGAAAGACACTATTTTGAAGTGGAGAATAAGGAAAAGGCATTTGAAATCCAGGATAAGTTGAGGGCATATTTGTCCGAATAATATATGGGGTGCCTCATTCTGTCGGAGGGGTGCGAGGAAACATCCTTTTATGGTATATGAGGTTAAATGACCTGAAGCCGACTATAGATTGGTCAGCCCTAATTTTTAAGATAATTTTTATGAAAGAAAATAAAACAATATGCGAAAATATAGTTTCTGATAATGTTGGAAGTATAAAACATACAGGTTGGAAAACAATGCGTAGCTTTATAAGGGAAATAAAGAAAGCTAATGATAGATATACGGAGAGGTGGAGAATATTACGGGGTTGTCTTGAACAAAAAGGATATTAAAAAGCTGGTTAAGTTTATAGATAATTATTATTCAAATTTATGAAGTTGGTTTACATAGAATGGGAAGACGCAGTTCACAACGCCGAATGGTTCACGACTGACCAAGCGAAATACTGGCACGAATCCACGAATTACACGGTCAGAGAGTGCGGATGGTTAGTAGCTGAAGATAAAAAAGGAATTACAATAGCAGGAAGATTTAAGCCGAAAGACAACACGATGGAATCTCAAGTGGGAGGACTGCAATACATTCCGAAACCGTGGATAAAGAAACGCAAGACATTGCCAATGTAATACTAAAGATAATATATGGTTAATTGATGGGGCGGTACAACGGGATAATTTACTTAGTCGAATGGGTGAAAAATACCAGTAGACTTAAAATGAGGCAGGTTGTATCCCTCGAATTATCCTCCCGCACCACCAGTTAATCAATTAAATAATCTCTGGTACTAATATGCAAAAACCTTCAAAAGAACAATTTGACACAGAAGACTTCTTTATTTGGGCTTATCCTTATTTCAGACTGACTGTAACTCTGCTTATTATCCTTGCGGTTGCGATTATAATAATTAATATAAATTTATGATTTTAATCCCAGAAACATTAATAATAGTGCCTATTGTAGGTATTATCCTATGGATTATAGGAGGACTTCTTTACGAAAAGACCAAAGATGCCAGATATATCAATTATATCGGAGGATTTGTGATAGTATTTTGGCTTATTTATGGACTCTATCTGGGATATTTCCATCTTGTACCCACCCAAGGCCAAAGTTATAATAATTTATGTCAACCAGAAGAACAGGTAAAAGGCTATTGCCCTGGCTCATAAATATATGATGAAAATACTATGCAAATGGGGATGGCATAAATGGATATATATCGGAAGAACCAGCAAATATTATGAATATGAGTGCGGGTGGTGTAAAAATATAATGAGAATAAAAATATGAATGAAAAACAAACTATTTCCCAGATGATATGGTCGCTTATAAATTCCATCGAGGCTAGTAAAAATAATTATGATGCGGTTACATTATCAGAACATATTATAAACTTGTCTTGTTTATACGCCAATCTCACTGCTCATATTGCTGACAAAGAGAATGCTTATCAAAGAAAACTAGGAGAAGAATTAGATAAAAATAAGGATATTCCCTATAATAAGATAGAGTTGCAGGTTAAAAGAAGCCAAGAATATGCTGACTTGAAGAAAGGAATGGCCTTGGAGAAAAGCGTTGTAGCCATCATAAGAGCAGGAAACAAGTATATTCGTATCAAGGAAAATGAGCAAAGCGTTTCAAGATACCAAGGAATTTGACATTTTGTGTATATTTGATATGATATAAGTATAATTAGCCTTACGAACTAAGATGATGCACTACTCGTAAGGCGGTGCATCTTTTTAGTTAAAAAACAGTGAAAGAGATATTATTAAGTCAAGGTAAAGTTACCTTAGTGGACGATGATGATTTTATCAGATTAAATAAATATAAATGGCATTATTGTCAAGGATATGCAAGGAGAAACGAATACAGAAATGGGAAGAGAAGTTCTTATAAGATGATGATTCTCAAAGCACCTCCTGGGATGGTTGTAGACCACATAAATGGAAACTCGTTAGATAACCAGAAGAAAAATTTAAGAATTTGCACTCCCAAAGAAAATATGAGAAACAAGAAAAAGCGTGTAACAAATACCTCTGGTTATAAGGGAGTGTCTTGGAGCAGTGCTGTTAAGAAGTGGCGGGTGCAGATAAACATTGATAATAAAGTAATCAATTTGGGGTGCCATAAAAATATTATAGAAGCTGCAATGATATATAATTTAGCTGCAAAAAAATACCATAAAGAATTTGCAAGATTAAACGACATCCCTAACTGTGGATAACTATTACTTGACACTCACTTACCACTACGATATACTACTGACATATAATGGTGGGGCAGGAAAAAGCTATATATAATTTATGAGCATATTCTCTTGTCTCTCTGATAAATAATAATTTAAATAAATAAAATGACAAAAAAAGAAATGCTAGAGGAAATGCGGAAGTTGATGATTCTATGCCGGGAGCTTAATATCGAGAGGCTAGAGGAATATCTTAAGGTTAGTAAATAAGAGTAGCAATAATTAGCAAGCTGAAAAGGCTTGCTTTTTGTTACTTGACAACATTTCATATCGTATTATAATGATAATATGAACAAAGTATATATAAGGGAAAATTTAAAAATTTTCACATTGAATTTTCTCAATGTATATTTTGTATCATCCAATTAACCAGCCTTCGGGTTGGTTTTTTGGTGTTTAACATTATAAATTGCCGATGACGGCATTGTCTAAGGTTGATTAAGAGCCAGTTTTCTTATTCTGGTGGATTAAAAATATTAAATAGTTGATAACATAGTGGAAGAGGTCAACTATATGTTCTTTTTTATTGAATCCAACCGAGATATCGGTACTCTATGCTTTATATTCGTATAATAACCTCCACGAAAAGGGGTGATGGGCTGTGTCGGCTCTAAATAGACACCTTACACAAACTAAGATTATAAAAATTTATAGTTTTAGCTTGTGTTAGTAACAATCACCAAAATCTCTTAATCATTTTGTTAACTATCTTAATAATTTTTATTGAAATCGCTTTTTATAAAGACGGGATAATACAGCTTGCCAAACTAAGCAAGCCATTGACTTTTATGCTCAGGTATGCTACAATAGATATAACGGGTGGAATAATTAACTATTATTTCATTGGGTAGGAATGAAACAAAAACAAATGAAAAACGTCGAAAGTCTATCTTATAAGATAGACAAAGCCCGCCAAGAGTTGCGGGACGAGGGTGGAAAGTATAGAATCGCTACTTTTCGAGAGAAAATAGCCCTTTTATACCAAAAGACAAGAAAAGAAGCCCTAAAATTGGCTTTTGCGGTGGTTATAACGGAAGCGGTGATGGTTGGATGCCTACATTATGGCATCAAATGGGGATTATATGAGTATTTTAGCCCCAAAACTGTTATAATCAATATCGCTAGACCAGCCGAAGCCAAGGAAATAAAGCAAGAAGAGGTTAAAATAGATAGCATAGAGCAAATAGCTGATAAGATATGGTTTTTAGAAAGCACAAGGGGAAAGAATAACTATTCCAAGTGTGAAGCCATAGGTAAGATAAATGGCATAGGATATGGAATAACTGGTAATGGTAAATATCAATGCTTTAATTCTCACGATGAGGAAATGCAAGTATTACGAGGTTGGATTATAGACAAGAGAGCCAAGGGAATGAGCGAGCAAGAAATGTTATGCCACTATTCTGGGAATAACTATCAAGGGTGCTAAATAAAATAGACAGCTTTGAATATATCAATTAGCCAGTGAATAATATCGCTGGCTTTTTGTTTTTGCCCGCCATAAGATAAAATATTTATACGGTTATATAGTTAGATTTATACAGAGAATAACAATAGAGATAACTTTTATTTTTTTTTAGTCTTTTATTGTCAATTAGAGATTATTAGACTTTTTTAAGATTATTAAGATTATTGATGAAAAGTATCAAATTAACAAAAAACCACGCCAAACAAAAAGATTATACGCTTTAAAATGAGCTGTAACGCCCTTTAAATAGGCACTATATACATAGATGACCAAATGGAACAGTCATTAGTTACAACGCATTACAGAGCGTCATACATAGAGACGCACAACATATATTGTGCGACACTTATATACACATTATATGCTTTATATAAGCCATAACATACACAGCACATACACACATACACATACGTATACCACATATGGTATGTATTAAGCACATCGTAGTTGTTTTATTGTGCTTGTTATTGCTTTATTTAACACATTATTTATAATCATAGACACGCAGACAAGACCCTATACCAGCACCCCCTGCCCCCGTCTTCCTCTGAAATTTTATGGTACCTTACCCCACTCATATAGTATTAAAAAGGCTTTCACCCCCCCTATTACACTATTTCCTTAAAGCCCCCTCCCCACAAAAAATTATAAAAAAGCCCCATTCCCACGCATAAAAAACAAAAAAGGCCACACTTGACATTAGCACCACAGATGTTATAATTATGTTATGCAATGTTTACAATGCGGGAAAATGTTCAAAGAAAGGCGTAAGACAGCCAAATATTGCAGTAAGAAGTGTAATACTTATTTTAATAGAAAAGTTAGCACCACACCCAAAATAATTAGCACCACAAAAGAAGAATCTAAGTGGGATAGAATTTTACAAAAGTATGAATAAACTTTCAGAACGTGACCTAGCCTATATTGATAAGAAGGTTTCTCTTGTAAGAGGTAGGGGTGGGAAGAATAACTCTAAGGGAGGTCTTACAAAGATGGAGGAGAGGGACAAGGAGTGTCTTCTTGAAACTCTTGATGCTTTTGAAGTTTCTCTGTTAAGTGGAATAGACCCCAAGGCTAAGGGGCTAACTAATAGTGAAAGGACCCCACTTGAGATGGCTACTATTATCATGCAATACTTTAGGTTTTGCATAACTAACGGCATGGCAATTACGATAAGCGGGATAGGAATTTATTTAGGCATGGACAAGGACGAATTTCAGAAGAAGTGTGCCAATAAGAATCCAAAAGACCCTAATATGTCATTTCTTCAGAAATGTGTCTACTTTGTGGAGATGTACATGGAGTACACCGCCCAGAGGAAGCAGAACCCAGCCTTTCAGATATTTTGGCTGAAGAACCGTGGATGGGTGGATAAGCTTGAGATTAGTGCTTCTTCTACCCAGGGAGCTTTGTCTGATGAGGAGAGAGAAGCTGCCCAGAAGAGGATAAGCCAGTTTAGCGAGATAAAGTAATGTTTTTCTTTATTTGTCTACTTTGCAGTTTCACTGCTGGACTAATATTTGGACTTTATACTAGAAGTTGGTATGATTACTAACCTTTTTACATACATATTAACTATTCTTTTCAACCGTAAAGTAGACCGGAGATGGCCTTTTAATTAAATGAATCTTACCATTCAAAGACTTCAGGCAGAGTTGTCTGCCATCATTAAAGTTGGTTCTGACCCCGAAAAGGTCAGGGAGTTTTTTAAACCCAAAGACAATTTAGAAGAACTTGTAGTGAAATGTATAATGTGGGGTCACTACTTCTGGCCGAAGTATTTTAATAAGCCGACCCCCGAGTTTCACTATGAACTTGTTAGATTATTTTTTAGGAAGGGAAATGATTATACGGCCTGCCCCAGAGGATTTGGGAAAACTACCATCAATCAGTTATGTATTGCTTTCTCTTGCGTTAACGGGCTGGACGAATTTATTGTCCTTATTGAAAAGACCTTTACGGAGAGTGCTGAGGTTCTGGAAGCTGTGAGGGAAGAGTTCAAGATGAATGATGAGATTCTTCGGGTATATGGAGACCTGACCAAGGTTAATGTGAAAGGTAAAGACCAGGATAACATCAGAGATTCTTCTGGAGACTTCTTTGTTAACGGTGTGCGTCTGAGGTCTAAAGGGTATGACACTCCTATTAGAGGATTGAAGTCCCGTCACTCCCGTCCGACGAGAGTTTTGTTGGATGACGTAGAATCTGACGAACACATTGATAACGTGGAACAGAGGAGTAAGTACCTCAATAACTACATCAAGGGTATCATCCCTGCTGTGGACAACGACACCGGGGTTATTAAGATGTTTGGGACTATTCTTCATGATGACTCACTCCTGAACACTCTTATCAGGAACCATCAAGGAAAGATTTACCGAGCCTGGGATAAGGATAGGATTCTATTGTGGCCGACTAACTGGACGGTAGAGAAGTTGGAACAGAAGAGAGAAGAGATGAGAGTAAGTGACAAAGGTGACGCTGGATTTTACCAGGAGTACTTCAATGAACCTATTTCCGAAGAAGACCAGATTTTTAGAAGAGAGATGTTTAGATATTTCAATCATCTGCAACTGGAGGACATTAGAAAAAAACCTCACCGTATTTATACGCTAGTTGACCCGGCTATTTCTAAGAAGACCACCGCTGACTTTACCGCCATCGTCTCTGTCTTAGTAGATTCAATGAACCGCATTTTCATCTTAGAGATAACGAGATTAAGACTCGACCCCATGGAAACCATCCGGGGAATCTTTGCTCACTACGAGAGATGGCAACCAGCGTTTGTAGGAATCGAGACCACCGCTTATCAGAAAGCACTTAAATACTTCATCGAAGAAGAGAAGAGAAGACAACACTCTTCAGTGAAGACGATGCAGATTGTAGAAATTAAACCGACCATTGATAAAGTGACTAAGATTAAGAAACTGCAACCGAAGTACGCTATCGCTAACGTCTTCCATAACTCCGATGACAAGAACACTCCCGTTCTTGAACAGGAACTTTTGAGATTTCCTATGGCGGCTCATGACGACATCGCCGATTGCATCTCAAATATCATTGAAATAATAATTCCGGTTTCCAAAACTGTTGACAGGACTTATCAGAAGTATTTAAAGATTCGTAAGTCTGGAGCCCAAGTTGCCTATTAGACTTTTTTATTGTATAATGCAGACAAATTAATCTTATGGAACTACAAAAAGAAGAGATAACAAAATCAGCCGTCCCTTATGATGTTTCTGATAAGAGGGTAGCTGTCATCAACCGTGTCTTTGAAAGATTTACGGCGATGAAAAACGAGAGGAATAAAATAAGGAGGGAATTTAACAACAAGACTTTAACAGAATACGTCAACGATTCTATGGACGCCTATAACGGAATCGTTTCGGACGCTATCAAAGAATCCAAAGAAGACTGGCAGTCTTTAATCTGGGACCACGAGACTCGTGGCAAGGTTAAGACCATCGTAGCTATGATTGCCGGAGCCAGACCTTTTATTACCCTAATCGGAGAAACCGAAAAAGACCACGACTACGCCCAGGATATGTTCCGGGTGTATGAGGATACGTGGAAACGAGAAAACGGGGCGTATAAACTTTATCAACAGGCTCTCTCTGCGGCCTGCAAGGGGACGGTCATCGTGGAAGAAGTTTACGAGGAAAGAAAACAGAAGATTAAAAATATTACTTCAGTAAATCAACAAACTGGAAAAGTAAAATTCAGTGAAAAGGAAATGATTCGTGGCGGAGCCGGAGAAGTTAAAGCGAACATTGTTCCGCTTTTAGATTTTTACCCCAACGAAAACTCTGTCGAAATTGAACACGACTGTACCATCGTCAAACTCTACACCAAGAAATCTTTCATGCTGAAGTATGGTAAGTACGAAGACGCTGATTCAGTCAACAACGGAGTATGGGGGGATAACTTTAATGGTTCTCTTTATAAGAGTCAGACCGACAAAAAGAACGACATGGTTGAGGTCATTCGTTATTATAACGAAGACTTCGATGAGTTCGTTATCCTGGCTAATGGAGTCTGGCTCAACCCTCAGGATGAAGACAAAATTTCTCCGATACCTTTTGACCATCACTCGCTACCTTTTGCCAAGACTGTATTTGAAATCGCTGATGAGGAGTGTTTCTATGGAAAGAGTTTCCCAGACCTTTTAAGTGGAGAACAAGATACCAGAAACGCTCTACTTCGATTGATGATTGACCAGGAAGTCTTGGCGATAAACAAACCTATCCTTCTTGGAATGGGAATTGAGGTTGATTCATACCAACTCTATCCTGGTAAAACGATAAAGATGACCGGACCGATAGACCAGATGAAGGAAATGGACCTCTCCGGGTCCACTCAGTCGGCGTTTCAACTTTTACAATTATTAAAAACCAACTCCAATGAAAACTCTTCTATTGATGCGACTGCTCAAGGAGTACATTCAGGAAGAAAGACGGCTAGAGAGACTGTTATACTTGATGAAAACGCTAAAAGAATCTCCGGGACGTTCCAGATAATGATTTACAAGTTACTTTTTGACCGGGCCAGACTCAGAATCGAGAATATCAAGCAATTTTACACCAAACCTATTCAGTATTCGGTTCTAAAGGATAAATATGGAAGAGATGTGGAAGATTCTGATGGTAAAAAGGTTAAAAAACCTACTTACCGGGAAATCCCTGTAGTAAACCCAGGGAAAGTTCCTATTTGGATTAATGTTAAACCTGAAATGAAGGGTTGCAACTGGCAGATACGGCTCGTTGAGGATTACGAAGTATCAATGAATAGGTCAACAAGAATGGAGTTAGCAAAATCTATTTTAGACGAGAGCAAATCGAATCCTCTGGTGTCAGCGGATGCTGCAACTATTAATTATCTGGAGGCGGCAGGAGCTAATCCTGACAAAATGTATATTAAGCCGAGCAAAGAGGCGATGGATTTTCAAAACAGTCAAACTGTTCCGTCAGTTAATAAAATGATGCCTCAACAACAATGATTGGATACAAACACACAAAGGAATCAAGATTAAAAATGAGTATTGCTAAAAAAGGAAAACCCAGTCATAGAAAGGGAACCAAACATACCGAAGAAACTAGAAAAAAAATGAGATTGAATCATAGGGGTATGTCAGGAAAAAAAGTTTCAGAAGAGACTAAGAAAAAAATGAGTCTTTCAAAAAAAGGAAAACTGTTTTCAAAAGAACATCTTGAAAATCTAAGAAAATCTCATCTGGGACAAAAAGCGTGGAATGCAGGGTTGACCAAAGAAGTGGATGACAGGGTAAGAATGAGAGTAGAAGTTAGAAAGAGAATGAGTGAAACGCATAGACTAAGGAAAAAAGAAAGTCATTTATGGAAAGGTGGAATTAACCCTGTTAATGACAGCATCAGAAAATCTATTGAGTTTAAATTGTGGCGTGAATCAATATTTTCCAGAGATGGTTGGACTTGCCAAAAGACTGGGGTTAAGGGAGGAAAATTAAATGCTCACCATATTAAAAACTTTTCTCAATTTCCAGAATTACGATTTGCTATAGATAATGGAGTAACCTTATCAGTAGAATCTCATAGAGAATTTCACAAGAGGTATGGGACTAAAAATAATACTACTGAACAATTAAAAGAATTTTTGCAATGAGGACATTAATTATAAAAATTTTACTCCGTCTTCTCGGAAGACCATATTACAAACCTCTTTCTCCTGGAGAAGTTGATTCGCTTTTGACTCGACTGGCAACAGAAGAAGGATTTGAGAAGTTTCCTGATTTCCTGCAGCAATGTGCCGACACCTACAGAAACCAATTTCTATATTCAAAGGATGAAAGGTTTCGTGGAACAGTTTTGGCCTTCGTTTCGTTGCGAGAACAGATACTAAACAAGAGACCAGGATATGCGGAAAGTAAGATGAAGTTGACGAAACCAAAGAAAAGTGGTAAAGTACACACAGAATATTAAGAGTTCATAATAAATAATTAAGTAACTTACCCTAGGGATGACACCCTAGAGCAAAAAAAAACAGGTTAAAGCTACAAAATTATGCCAGAAGAAAAAGAAATTGTTCCTGAAGAAAAGATAGAGGAACAAGAAGAGAAGAAGGAAGAACCTTCAAAAGAAGACTTTGAAAAGGAAAAAGAAGTTGTCCCCGCTAACAAATTCAACCAGACACTCAGAAAACAACGAGAGTTGGAAGCTGAGAAACGAGAGTTGGAAAAGAAGTTAGCTGAAAAAGAAGTTCCAGAAGAAAAGGAAGAAGAGAAGAAAGAAGAAGATATTTTCGAGGAGGAAAAGAAACCTGACCCAGCAGTTTTAATCGATGAAAAATTAAAACCTGTTCTGGAACAGATTTCCAAGAGGGAAGCCGATAACAAGAAAAAGGATAGAACGGCATTCTTCTCAGTACATCCAAAATATCTAAATGATGCAGAATCATGGCAGGGACTTCTTGATACGATGGACGAAGTTATTAAACCCGATTCAAAGTTCACTTATTATGAACAACTCGAAATGGCACACCGTATTATTGCGGGAGACCCTGGCAATGCCGAAGTAGAGGACAAAAAAAGAGAGATGGCTGGGGACGCTGGTTCCGGCGGAGATGGAGCTCAAAAGGGTTCCCTCAAGGACGAGTTCACTGCAGAAGACCGCAAGTATCAGAAAGAATTTAATGTTTCCGATGAAGGTATGAAAGCCTACAAGGAAAAAATTAAATCTGGTGCTATGCGGATTCTGAACTAATTAATTTAAAATACCAATATGGCTTTAAAATACAAGAGAACGATTGGCGGAGTAGGCCGAAAACTGGAGAAGATTCTTCTCGGTTCAAGCCTGGCCTTTGCTGTCGGAGATGTTGTTGAAACAATGACAACCGGAGTTGCCCTTAGAGGTGAAGCCGGGAAACCTGTTTTAGGTGTCATTGCTTCAATCTGCGATGCCGATGGTTTGCCAATAAAATCGTCAAATCCGGTAGCTGGAACAGCTTCTGGAACTGACACCCGTTCCGTAACTACTGGAGCGGCCAATACAACCTATTACGCAATGGTAGATGTCTCTAAGGATTCTATCTATTCAGCTGATTGTAATGGAACGGTAGGAACAACTGTTGATTCAGAACTCAGAGGAATAAGAATAGATATTGATTCCGCTGGCTCAAGTTTTGGTCAGGTTCTTGAAACCACTGCTACCAGAACTGAAGGAACAGAAGCTAACTTCTATGGTCATGGGCAAGACCCGGATGACTCTGGAAACATTCTTGTTTCTATCGCTCTGCACGAATTTAATGCAGAAACAGCCTAATTCACTCTAATTACTAACACAATTTTATGGAAACACGAGCAACATGGGGTGATGGGTGGATTAAAGGATTAGCTGCCAAATTTGCTGAAGTAGAGAATCAGGCTTCAATGTCTTATTCTCTAGGAATAAATTCAGCTTTGGGAGTTGAAACCAATAAGGCTACTCGTCTCTTCAAAGAAAAAACTTCGGATAAAGCCGAAGAAAGATATACAAGCAAGACTGGTGTTGGATATCCGACACTGACTAATGAAGGTCAGGACTATGCGACTGACAGCAGAATCCCTGGTTATCTGACGGTGTTCCGATTCATCAAGAAGACGAACTCTGTTGAAATCACAGAAGAAGAAAAAGATGACCGTGAGAATGACCTTCAGAGCAAGTTCGATGAGGCTTATGACTTGAACGTTAGTATGAATATGGAATTTGACCGTTCGGCCTTTTCCATTTTCAACTATGCTTTCACGGCTCAGGCTTCACTTCCTGCTGATTTGACTTTCTATTCTGATGGTGTTCCTCTCTGTTCAATTCTTCACCCTCGAAAAGATGGTGGAACTGGAATAAGCAATGCTTCTGCGACTGGTATTCCTCTTACGGAAACTAACCTGGGAACTGGAAAGCAAGCCTTGCGAAGACAGTTGGATGACCGAGGACTTCCAATGGCGATTGGTTCTGGAAGACTAATCCTGTTGGTTCCTGATTCTCTGGAAACCACAGCTCAAATAATCACCAAATCCACCAAAAGAAGTGGAACTGGAAACAATGACCTCAACATTTACGATGGTAATGTTACTGTCATTTCTACTAAGTGGATTAACTCTCAAAATGGTGGTTCTGACACAGCTTGGTTCCTGATTGATTCCCTATACTCACCGTTCATCTTCTATCAACGAAGAGGAATCCAGACTTCTGTCTATCAAGACAACAAGAACAAGAATACTATCTATGACATCTCTGCCAGATGGCAGGTTGGTAACAAGTCATGGCGTGGGGTGTGGGGGAGCACTGGCTTGAACACAACTTATTCTTTGTAAAGCATAGGTTGAC